>Ga0070664_100000643_pt1 | contig 26805 bp, 20 predicted proteins | sample KBSC73metaG_FD_65863 | JGI IMG/M metagenome (GOLD analysis project Ga0070664, IMG submission 65863) | Corn rhizosphere microbial communities from Kellogg Biological Station, Michigan, USA - KBS C7-3 metaG | ecosystem: Host-associated > Plants > Roots > Rhizosphere > Soil ... | reverse complement strand
CTGAGGATTGCCATTGGTTCCGGTCTCGCCAACCGGCAATACCCAGGGTTCTGCCTCCGTCGGCCCAACCAGTTTGATAAACGTCAGCAGGCCATTCTGCGACAAGGAAAATGGAATATGGAGAATGTCGCCGGCAGCGGTCAGGCGATTACTTGTCAATCGCTCCACGGGGCCGCTGCCGTCGGCCGATTTCCAGAAAATCTGCGTCGGCCCTTCTTTATTGGACATGAATACGAGTCGTTTCGAGTCGGGTGCCCAAATCGCGTGCCGATTTACGCCCTCGAAGGTGAACGGCGTGAAGGTGTCCCGCGCGATGTCGTACAACCAGACCTGCATCTTCTCTGAAGTTTCGACGATATCCACCGCGATGCGGGCGCCGTCGGGCGAAATTCGCGGTTGGTTGTAGCGGCGAACCGGAAGGCCCACCCGGCGTTCTTTTCGATCTTTGCGATCAATCCACACGAGTTCGCTGTTAAAACCCTGCTGTGTCGTCCCCGATACATAAATAAGCGATCCAGTCGATGAAACGCTGTACTGCAGAATGCCGGACGCCGCGAGAGCCGGGATCGGGATTGCCCCTTTTACGATCTGCAAAGTGTCGGAGTCAAACGGAACAGCCATAAGGGTTCCGGCTTGAGCGTAAATCAGACGGCCACCCACGTAATTTGGCATGATCGCGTCTTTTTGCTGTATGAGATTGCGCCGTTCTCCTCCAATACGCTGGACGGCGATTCCAGTTGGATTGGAAGAGTATGAATTAAAGAGCACGGCTTTGCCGCCAGGCAGGAATTGCGGCCAGACATGCAGTGTCTCGCCGTTCTCAAAATGCGTGATCGGGTGGGACGCGCCTCCTTCGTTGGCCACCTGTAGCAGCACAGAAGAATAGGGCGCAAAGACAATGGAATGATCGCTGCCCCAACTGGCCCCGCTGGAATATGCGCCAATCTCCGTCAGGTCCTGGGGCACGCCTCCCTGGATCGAAATCTTCTTAAGCTTTCTTTCCGCTATAAAGGCGAGCCACTTTCCATCCGGCGAAAAAAAAGGAAGGGTTGCGCCTTCCGTGCCGGTGAGGGCTTTGGCCTCGCCTCGATCCATTGCGAGTAGATAGATCTGTTGGACGCCTCGCTCTGTCGCCACATAAGCGAGCTGGGTTGCGTCCGGGGAAAACGCCAACGCCGACGCTCCAGCAAGTTGCCGGCCCGGAGGCAATGCAATAGTGAAACGCGTTACCGGCAGCGGCTTCGACGGCGCCGATTTCAAATTCCATGCGGTCACTCCGGCCACAAGGGCGATCAGGGCAGCGACAAATCCGGTAGCGAGCAATAGCTTCCATGACTTCGATACGGGCGCGACAGGTTCAGGCGATGCGCCGGCGGCGAAGTCTTCAAGTGCGATGCGCGCCTCACCAATCGCCTGCAGTCTTCGACGCAGATCTCGATGAAGGCAGCGTCGCAATAGCTCCCGGATCGGCTTCGGCGTAGTTGTCGGGAGAAGCGACCAGTCCGGCTGCGCGCCGATCACCGAGGCAAGGGTGTCTGTCAGTGTCTCGCCATGAAACACCGTCTTTCCCGCCAGCATTTCAAACAACACACAACCGAACGCCCAGATATCCGCGCGCCGGTCGGCGACTTTGCCTCGCGCTTGTTCGGGCGACATGTATGCCGGCGTACCGAGCAGCACGCCCTCTCGAGTGTCCATTGCCGTCATGGTCGGCGAGTCGGCGATGTCAGTCGGGGAGCCGGCATCCAGAACTTTGGCTAGCCCAAAATCAAGGATCTTCACAGCACCGTTCGTGGCGACTTTGATGTTTGCGGGTTTCAGATCCCGATGGACGACGCCTTCCTCATGGGCATATTCCAGCGCTTCGCAAATTTGCTTTGCGATTGAAATCGCATCGTCGAGGAGAATCGGACCTTGCCGGATCTTGTCTGCCAGCGTCGGACCGTCGACCAGTTCCATGACCAACGCATGGATGTGTCCGGAGTCTTCGAAACCATAAATTGACGCGATATTGGGATGATTCAAAGAGGCCAGCAGTCTGGCCTCTCGATGGAAACGCGACAACCGTCCCGGATCCTTCGCAAACGCCGAGGGAAGAATCTTGATCGCAACGTCCCGCTGCAGCTTTGGGTCGCGGGCGCGGTAGACTTCCCCCATACCGCCCTTTCCCAGCATCCCTTCGATGCAGTACCCTCCGACGGTCTCGCCGTCGAGTATGTCTTGCTGCCAGTGATCGTTGCTCATTGCGTGAATTATATTCGCAAACGAAACAGTACAATGATGTTGAAATCTTCAGGTGCAAAGCAGCGATGCATGGAACAACCTGCAGGCCAATGCTAGTGGCGATTCGCTATGGCACGAAATATAGTTCGTGTGCTGCTGTCGATTCGGAACAGAATTATCGCAATTCCGATTGCGACGACCAAAATCACGAAAGCATTGGTTATTCCCGCACCCGGTCCCCGAATTGCCAGCCACATCAGGGCAAAATAATCCGATGACTACGATCTGTTTGGTTTTCCGCACCTTTTCAGCTTTGTCAATATTTGCCATGGCGCGCTGAACGAGTTGCTGTTCCTCGGACGATTCAGACTAATTTTGGTTTGAAGTGCTCACCCGACTGTGCCGGCGCCTGCACGTCTACGATTCCTTTGAAGTGTCGGTCCGATCCCAGGCCGAACAGCCGACCACCGGATCGAAACTTCGCCCATGTCCGGGCGGACATGCGTTCGAAAAAGACGCAAATGCTTCAACTCGATCCCGGAAGAGACTTGATTCGACAGTTACCGCTCTATTAATTGATCGGAGTGCGAGCGCCAACTTCCTATCGCCGCTGTTCAATTCCGATTTCCGTCAACTTCTTCACGCGTGATAGAAGGGCCGGGTCCCCAAGCGATTCCTCCCAGGTTGCGAAACACGGGCGCGGACCGGTCCATCGAAGCTGTTCCACATCCGTGAAAACTGGCAAATCGCTGCGCAACGTTGCCAGTTTCTTAAACAACAGTGCCAGGTCTCGATTCTTTCCGAGGATCTCGGACGGAAACTGTTCGATCGATCCGTACTGATTCACAAGACGCGCAGCCGTCTTTGTTCCGATCCCACGCATGCCGGGATAGCCATCGGCCGAATCCCCGACAAGTGCGAGGAAATCCGGAATATGCACGGGATCGACACCAAATTTCATTCGAATAGCAGCCGCGTTTCGCACCACGCCGCTTCGGCGGTCCACCTGAACGACACGGTCGTGCACAACGCATTGCGCAAGGTCCTTATCGGGTGTCCAGATCTTCACAACGTCGACTCTGGGATCGCCGGATGCGATGCGCGCCGCCGAAGCCAGTGCGTCGTCGGCCTCACACTCGACCATTGGCCATACGGTCACTCCCATGGATTCCAATGCCTGTTCAAGTGGGTGAAACTGGGAAAACAGGGCCGGTTCGATGCCCTCTCCCGTTTTGTATTCCGCCCACATGCTGTTGCGAAAAGATTCGATGACGTGGTCCGTCGCGACACCAAGGTGCGTTGCGCCTTCTTCCAGCATCTGGACGACGGTACGCAGCAGACCGGCGACCGCGCTCAGCGTCCGCTTGTGCTGCTTCGCCCGCTGCAATCCGTAATAATGGCGGAACAGTTCGTACGTACCATCAAGCAGGTGAACAATCATCGAGACCTCTGGCCGATAGGATAAAGTCGCGCAAGCGAAATGTCCGAAATGTTTCAGAATGGATCCGATTGCCTGAAGTTGCCGCTTACAGTTTTGTTCTAAGGCTTCATTGGGCTCACGCTTCGGAACTGCGCCCGCTTTGCGGCAATCGTATGGGCAATCTTTCTAATCGGCATTCTTCTTCCTTCCTCCGCGACAATGCAGACAGCTGGTCGCGAATGAATATGTTCGGGCTGGTTTCCACGAAGCCGACCGATATCCCCCTGTATCCATTTGGTTTACTGATGCCGTACTACGTAGACGAGTCATGCAGGATAGGCGGAGCAATCTGCATATTGCAGCATTGGAGTTCTCGGTCGATTCCGTTGTCGGATAACGAGGTGGCCTATGCGCTCATGCAAAACTATCTTTGCCACTGTTCTCGCATTCTCAATCGCAACCGCGAGCGGACAACGACTGAACCCTTCCCTGGCCACAAATACAGGTCTATCGATTTGCGGCCGAGTCATTTTGAGTCCGACAGAGCAGTCTCACATCGTTGTGTCGGCAAGAAACCGCGCGCACAGGGCAGGGAATTCTGCAGGTCGTGAAGGAACGAGAAGACGCGCTGCATGACAACAAGGGCTGGCTGGTTGGCTGGACGCGACTGGACATCAGCACCGAAGCACAATTTCGCAGGTTTTGGGATCACGTGGTCTCGTTCAGCCCACTTCCCGCGTTGTCCGAAGTGAATTACCCGCGAGGTCACCTGACCGCGCAGCCTTCGTGGGCAATCTGTTCTCTCGCGTGCAACCGACAGGCCTCGACACGAAAACGACATCGGCAGCACTGTTTGCCGCGTACGACAACACGGAGGTGGATCCCGGTCTTCTGGCAAAGAATCTGGACACCATCAAAGCGATATGACGAAGTAGGGTTACAAACTCAGCGGCGATGACTTCAGCAACATCGAGAAGGTCTAGCGGTCAGGCCGGCACAGCAGACCGCGACACACTCTCAAAGAAACAGCGATGACTGATCTCGCCATGGATGTAGCGCGAAAAAGTTCTACCGCCTCGCCAGGAATTTTCATTTTCTCCGGTTCCATTTCAGACATCATCCCTTAACGAAATGTTCGTGAAGTCCGAGATTGTAAGCGTAACCAATCCGGTCGCGCCGGATCGTTTTCGAAAAACTGATTTGTCCTGCGCGCTGAGTTGTCCAGCGCCTTTATCAAGGGGCAATTAAGCTGTCGAAGACGTTAGATAATGGATTCCCTTAGTCTACTCGCAGGTCAGGATCCGGTTTTGACGCACTAATGCTCGCATGCCAAAAAATATTACGCGAATACAGGTTCCTTAGAGTTTTCGCGCATTGACAGATGAGATGAACGAATGACGCAAATCTCATTCGGACAATGCCGAAAGTTTTGAAAGGAAACTGTTATGACACACCTAAGATTAATGACACTGTTGGTTCTGTCCTCATCGACCGTCTTCGCACCGGCTCTGTCTAGTGCGCAAGAACCTGCACATAGCTTGCAGGAGCTTCAATCGGACCTCAAAACCGATGACACCGTTCGCGTCACGGAGACTGATGGCAAAAGCGTTCAAGGAAAGATAGAGAGTATTTCGGATACTTCTCTCAAGTTAAAGGCCAATGGCGTGAGCCGCGAATTTCGTGAACCACAAATCGTGTCGGTACGGAAACAATATAGGGACTCCATCCGTAACGGTTTGATCGCGGGTGCGGTTCTTGGAGGAATTGCCGGTGCGGTGTTGGGTGCTGTGGTTTCTGACGCATTTTGCGACGGCTGCGGCAATAACCGGGGAGGAGGCGCGCTGGCATTCGCGGCGCTTGGTGCAGGGGTTGGTGCAGGCACCGGTGCACTCGGCGATTGGTTAAAGACCAGCCAGAGGACCGTCTATACGATGCCCCGGACGTCCGGCCTGCGAATCAACATATCGCCAATCGCTTCAAAGAAAACAAAGAGTGTGGCGGTCGCGTTTCGTTTCTAAGAGTCCATATACGGGTGCTTCTCACGAAGCACTCCGGACAGATCCGTACGAGCAGCTTTCCCGCAAGCCGGGCGGACAATCTTTGATTCGGACACTGGCAGAGATTTGTTTACGCTCGAAGCCTCTCGGGTCCCACCTGTCGGACCGATCTGTACGTGGTCAATTACGGCGGAGGCTTCTCGCTTCGTGAGGGCCCGTCGGGTACGGCACCAAATGTAGGAAGTTTCTCGTGTCTTGACGGCGTCACACAACGCCCTTCATTAAAATTATTCAGGACAAGTCCGGGGTAAATACTGTCGAAGCCAAACCGGTAAGCATCGGCCTCGAACTTTCGGCAGCCCCAAATTTGGACTGCTCACGCCCTGGCATGAACACCTGTCCAGAAATTGAACGTGACGTCAGGCGCGTCTTGCGCGTCGCGGGAACTCCACGTAACATGCCCGCTTATGTCCCTCTGCGCAGGAGATAGCCTCGGCCCGTACCAGATTGTGAACCCGATTGGTTCCGGTGGCATGGGTACCGTGTATCGCGCTCGTGACACGCGGTTGCAACGCGACGTTGCGATCAAGGTTTCCTCAGGACGTTTCAGTGAGCGGTTTGAACGCGAGGCACGAACGGTCGCGCAGTTAAATCACGCCAGTATCTGCACATTGTTCGACGTGGGCCCGGACTATCTCGTCATGGAATTGATTGAGGGTGAGACTTTGGCCAGGCGGCTGACATCCGGTCCGATGCCGGCAGATGAAACGTTGCGCATCGCGCAACAAATTGCCGAAGCGTTGGACGCTGCGCATGAGCACGGCATCGTGCATCGCGACCTGAAGCCAGGCAATGTGATGATCCGGCCTGATGGGCGTGTGAAGGTGCTCGACTTCGGTTTGGCGAAAATGGGCGGCACCCCTACCGTTGCCAATGCAGACTCTCCAACAATTAGCATGGAAACAACTCAGGCCGGTGTGATCCTGGGGACCGCATCCTACATGGCTCCCGAGCAGGCCATGGGCAAGCCCACCGACAAGCGGGCCGACGTTTATGCATTCGGTGCAGTGGTGTATGAAATGTTGACTGGCCAACGTCTGCATCGCGGCACGACGACAACTGAAGTCCTGGCGTCAGTGATCAAGGACGAACCGCAATGGGACAAGGTGCCTCTGCAATTTCAGCGCGTGCTGCGCAGTTGTCTCACGAAAGATCCACAGCAGCGGCTTAAGCACATCGGAGACGTGATGCGGTTAGCGGACGATAGTTCCGTGACCTCGGCAGCGCTGCCGGTCGCTGCGATGCCCAGGGCCGCTCGTCGAGGATCGTGGTGGCTCGTGGTGGCCACCCTCCTGGTGTTGGTGGCCATAGCGAGCTGGTGGTTCCTTGGTCGTAGCACACCGAGAGTTGAAGCATTGCGCTTCCAGATCCTGGAAGACGGGCAATACAAACTGCAGAACGCAAATCCCGCCGTGTCCCCTGATGGAAAGTTTGTGGCGTTTGCAGCGCCCGGAATCGATGGGATGTCGCACATCTGGCTGCGGGCACTGGATTCACTCGAAACCCGCGCTATTCCGGGGACAGAATCCGCGAATCTCCTGGCGGCGCCCCCTTTCTGGTCATTCGATAGCAAGTCTATTGTTTTCGCCGTCACTCCCGCGCCGTTCGCTCCGGGTCAACTGAAACGAGTGGATATTGCCGGTGGGACTCCTCAGCTGATCTGCAACATCGTATCGAGCGTCGCGGGTGTCGCGTGGAGTCCTCAGGGCATCATCGTGTTCCTGGAAACAGGGAAAAGATATTTGCAACGAATTCCCGCCAGCGGTGGGGAGCCCACGCCGATAACCTCCGTGCGTGAGGGAGAAATCTTCCATCTGAATCCACAATTCCTGCCCGACGGGAGAAGATTCCTCTATCACCGCCGAACGAATTTCGGCAAAACGGAGGGCATCTATATCGGATCACTCGACGTTCAACCGGAGCAGCAAAGTCTGAAGCCGATTCTGCTCACCAACCGTCAGGCTTACTACTCGCCCGTGGGTGGCGATCATCTCCTCTTCCTGCGGGATCAAACTTTGTTTGCGCAACCTTTCGACCCCAGGGCCGGCGCCCTCTCGGGGGAGCCGGTGCCGGTCGCGGATGGCGTGAGTTCTTTTGCACCTGCCGGTGTGGGTAACTTTTCGGTTTCGGAAAACGGTGTGCTCGCCTACAACTCCGGGGCGGCAACGGTCGGAAGCGTAACGCTGTCCGATCGCAGTTCCGGAAAGGTGCTCCAGACGCTGGGGGAGCAGGACGCCTTGAGTGGGATGACCCGGTTCTCACCGGATTCGATGAAACTGGCGCGGCCGCTCACAGAGTCCGCCAGTGGAACCACGAATATCTGGGTGACCGACATCGCGACCGGGAACAACCGCAAAGTCACATTCGGTTCGGGCCGGAACATCAACCCTGTCTGGTCGCCGGATGGGCAGTACATCATATTTGCTTCAAACCGGAACGGCACGATGGACCTGTATCTCAAGAAAGCGGATGGTTCAGGTGAAGAACGCCTGATCTTGAAAACACCCCAGGAGAAAGTTCCGACCAGTTGGTCTCAAAGCGGATTTCTCCTGTTCAATAGCAACAACGGAACCAATAGTGATTTGTGGGTGCTTCCCCACCCCGAAAGTGGGAATTCCCAGCCTGTTCCGTACCTGCAGACAATGGCTGACGAACTCTGGGGGCAATTTTCCCCAGACGGGAAATGGATAGCGTACGTTTCCTCAGAATCGGGGGCACGATCCGTGTACGTCCGACCGTTTGATCCGGAACACATTGCCGACTCTGCTGCCACCGGACATTGGTTGCTCTCCCGCGGAAACGGCCAGATTCCTTTCTGGACAAGAAACGGCAGAGAACTGATGTATGTCTCTCAGCAACAGCATGTCGTGGCGCAGGAAGTGGATGCCGCGAAACCCTACGAGCCCAAAGGCGCCGTCACGGACATCCTCGCCCTGGACGTGGGAATCTACGCGGTTTCTCCAGACGGAAATAAGCTGGTGCGAATCTTTGTTCCCGCAGGCGATGTCCCGGGGCGGCTGGTAGTTGTGAAGAACTGGCACGCCGTGCTGCAGAAGTGAGTAGTTGATTCGGCTAACGGTTGAGTGACTCTTTGGAGATGGCAAGCATACACATCCGCTGGTTTTGAATTCTGTTGGCATAGAGAGTTTCGCCTTTTTCAATGTGAATGTCGTCCGGCATTCATCGGTCGGAGCGTTGCGGCGTCCACAATTCCCATCGCAGGGTCGCACAAATCCTCGAATTTCATAGCTGCCGGCTGTGAGCGTAAATCCCAGTGGGTCGCCAGGGCTGGCTCCCGATGGGTCGCATCGGCCAACTTGTTTGACGCAAAACTCACCGCCGAGGCGCCTTTCCTGCTTGAACGTTCCGGAGTCAATCGAGCGCACATCGAAATAACTAAGCGAGCCTTCTCCATATGCCGGTGCACGTCCGGTCTGAGAAACAATCCATGTGGCATCACCGGTATCGGGCCAGTATCTGTGCGACGGAAGTTTATAGCAGTTGGAGAGGTCTGTTGTTTCGTGAGGGTGACGCGTAGGAAAGAATAAGGCAGCGATGTAATCTTCAGCGTACCGAGAAGCCCATCGACTCCACCATACAAGATCGATTTCCACTCATAACCCAATTGCGCTCAAACCAAATAGGACCGATTCGGAGTCAACTAGCCGGTCCATCTCCATCGAACTCGGGCCGAAGTGAATCTATCTTCTCGGTAGCCGTTCTCTTGGTAGAAGGACGGGTTCATCCTGAAAAATGGGCATGTGTAGATCTGGCGGTTCCTGAGTCTGGTTAAATATTTCCCGACTTATCGCGGGTAATCCGTGTCTGGTGGTTTTTTGGGCACCTGTCCGGAATACCGACAAGAACGGGCGTTGACACCGGACTAGTAGGACGGCTGGTGTTTAGTTTGGCGATGACGCTCCCCGATTGGTTTCGGCGATCATTTTGCTCCCAGTGTGACGCGACGACGCACTTCGTCAAAGAAGTTGACTACCAGAGTCATGTGACTCCGTGTTTCTGGCGGTTCGGGATTGTCCGCCGACATCACGACCGCGAAGCGCTTATTTTTGGGATCGAGGTCAAAATTCGGAGTGAGGCCGGTGTTTGCGAGCTGCTTTTCAGACCAGGGTCGCGGAGGCTCGGCAATAAAAGAGTCGCCCTTCACTGTGTAAGTTGTCACCATGATCTTTCGGTCTTGGGTCCGGTAGAAAAGCTCCTTCGCTGTGGGCGACCACACCGGAAAATTTCCTCCGCTTGTCGAAATCACCTTTTGCGTGCCCCCGTCTGGGAAGGCACGTACGTACACGTTATAGTTTCCGGATTCAGCCGAAGAAGCATACGCCAGCCATTTCCCATCCGGAGACAGGGCCGGGAACGGATTACCTGTTGATGTTTTGAGGACCAACTCGGGTTCTCCGGCCTCGAGAAGGCCGGATTGCATGCGCAAGGAAATCTTTTGTATGAGAGCACCGCCACGAGGCAGCTGTTCAAAAAATATCAGTTGGGAGCCATCGGACGTGAAGGAAGACGGTGTCTGCGCTCTCGAACTCTTTGTCAAGAGCCGCGGTTTGTCTGCCCCGTCGGCGAGTGTCCAGAAGATACCGCCCTGCGACTGAAAAACCAGGTACTTACCATCTGGACTCCATAGCGGATTAGTGCTCACACTCGGGACACCCGGCACACGTATCCTCGAACCTCTGCCCCCCAAGTCGTATACCCAAATGTCTGCGCTCGAGCCGTCGGCAACCACGACAGCGAGTCGGCCACCATCCGGAGAGACACGCGGCATATTGTAGATGGCGCCCTCAGAGCTCAGCAATTCGGTTTTACCATCGCTATACAGCCAATGAATGGTTCTCAGTGCCTCGGTTCCGCCTCGATGATAGAGGAAGGTTCCACTTTGCGAAAAGTCGAGTTGAGCAAACCCATATGACTGGTCGCTGGATATATTTTCCAACACAATCTTCGGCGTTCCATGAACCGCCAGTTTGCCGAGATCGAAGGGCACGGCAAACAGAGATCCTTTTGTGACGTAGATGATGTACCCACTCGGCAGGTACCTCGGATACAAACCAGCGTGCTCAAGGACGACTTTCTTGTGGCGATCCGGCAAAGACACGACAGCGATGCTGGCTTCGTCGTAGTTGGCGGGCACTGAGTTTGCTGTAAAAAGCACGGCCTTACCCCCGGGCAGAACCTGTGGCCAACGATGACTGATCTCTCCGGATTCCCGTTCCGTGATTAATGCGGCTTTCCCGCTATCCGCTGCAATCCGCGACAAACCGGCGCGGGTGTCGAGGGCTGCAATGATGACATTATCCTCACCCCAGCTCCCACCTCGGCCCCAGGGAGCGTCGCACAAAATGATCGGCTGTCCGCCGTCCAGTCGGATTTTCTTCAACTTTCCACGAGCGAAGAATGCGATCCACTGTCCTTCGGGGGAGAAGATGGAGTGTACGCTTCTTCCGTGCCTGGCAACTGCGACGTCTGCGGCTCGTCGAGCCGCCGCGTGAACAGGCGGGGTATGCCATCAGAACCTTGCGCCACAAAATCGAGCCGTGTACCGTCCGGTGAAAGAATCGCAGTGGGGCCGACGGTGGACCCGAGCGAAACGTTCGGCCCGAAATCCACATCAATCAGTTGAACCAGTGGCTGCGGCGGCGGTTCGGTCAGCCGCATCTCGTACCACCATCCAAACAGCGCGGCCAGGGCAACGGCGGTTAATAGTGCGGTAAAGACCCACGGTACCGCACTCTTCCGGGTGGACGCAGCAGGCGCTGGCTCGAGCAGGCGCCAGGCGTCGCCGATGTCACGCAGCCGTAACGATTAGTGTGACGGGTGATGTATTGGGCTTATGCGGGCAATGACTGCGTCGAACAACGACGACAACGGAACTATCGATATCTTCGTCTATTCGAGGTAAACGCGCACTGGCGTTTATCGCGTTGTTTCACAGTGTGACAATAATACAGCGCAATTATTTTTTCAGCATCTCGGTCCAGTGGAGGACAACCGTGATTGGGGATAGTGTGAAATCTTTCTTAAACGTATCGGGCGGGCGTGGAATGAGAAACTGCTGGCCATCTCCCCGTACGGCGTAGGTGAAGTAGTCGCCCCCAATGTGGGAAATAATGCTGATTCCGGAGTCGAATAATGTTTCAGAGACTCCCTGTTCCCATGTCGGAACGGTGTCGTTCACTTTTACCGCGACCATCTTGTTCAATAAATTTATGTAGAAAAGTTCCTTGCCATCCGCACTCCACCTTGGATATCGGCCTCCGCCGCTGGAGACTTGTTGTCTGCCTCTGCCTTGTCCAGCCGGAAATGATTCTACGTAGACCTCACTCTGATTTGAGTTATCGGAAACATAGGCGATCCAATTTCCGCTTGGAGAGATCTGTGCGTAGGATTCATTAAACGGAGAATCGATCAGGGGCGAAGTCATATTGTCGGCTAACGAAAGCTTCCACAAGTCTCCATTAGTCTTTGGATTGAATACCCAATACACGATGAAATTTCCATTCGGCGACCAGGACATCGGGACTTTCTGCGGGACCGATTCGAAGAGTGTTTCCTCCTTTCCCAATCCATCCGAAGGTTTTTTGTAAAGACCCCACATGCCGTTCCGCAGTGAGCTAAACACAATCTGGTCTCCTTTGGGCGACCAAATCGGCATCGAGTTGTCTTGCGCTGAGTCAAATGTAAGTGGATGCAACGGACCGTCACGTTCACCCATCAACGCGTCGCCTCCGCTACCGTCGTGACGGTGAGTTACAATACGGTTCCCCTTTGTTGACAGTTCGACTCCACGATATCCGCCTGGGTTATCCACAGATCCGAGAAATGTCCCTTTCCTGTCAAACCATGCCAGCTGCAAGTTCTGGTTGCCAGGCCCCGTGCGAAACGTCAGTGTGCCATTGTCGGATACAGAGAAAGATGGCGAACCGCTGCTAACAACAGAAACAGATTCTGCAAGCGGGATCGTTTCGTCGCTGAGTGTTTTTGTTCCATCAAAAGCCTGGGCAAGCAGCGTGCCCTTTCTTACGTAGAGCAGGTAACCCGGAGAAGCGTACTTCGCGCTCGAGTCGGCCGCCAGTAGCCGCGTACCGACGCGAGAATCCAGCGATCCCAAATAAACTCCGGAAACGGAATCCGATGGTCCGGCCGCGAAATAGGTAAAATGGCGCCCATCCGGCAAGAAAGTTGGGTACGTATGAGCACGTTGCCCTTGCAACAATTGGGTCACCGGAATCGCGTCGCCTCCCTCTGTACACCGATAGAGCACACCTGAGGTGTTCGGAGCAAAGACAATCGTGTTGTCCCGGTTCCAGGTTCCTCCGCGTCCATTGGGCGCGGCGCACAATGGCTGAGGAGGACCGCCGTCAATCTTCGTCTTCTTAAGCATTCCCTGAGAAAAAAAGGCAAGCGATTGACTATCTGGAGACCAGAACATTGCACCACCCGATCCTTCTGATTGCTCGATTACTACAGGAAGAATCGTGTCGAGGGAGCGGACCCACATCATAATCTTTCCGGATGCGACGTCTTTGCTGGGAAAAGCGAGTTTCCTGCCATCGGGAGAGATGGCACCGGCAATCAGTTGTTGCGGGGCAGTAGAGTAGGCGCTTTCAATGACACCACCCACGGGAGGGAGAACGACAAATCGCACCGGCAGAACCGGCATCAGATATTGATGGATCCACAGCGCGGCCACAGCGATTGCCGCAAGACTGGAGAGTGCGGCGATTGCCATCCACAACGGCCGCGATCGGGTGGGCTTGCTGTCGTACTCGGCTGAAGGCACGCTAATATCCAGTAGTAGCTTCGCATCGCCAATATCGTGCAGTCGCTGTTTGGGATCCTTCTGCAAGCAGCTTCGCAATAGCGGACGCACCCGGGCTGGAACCCGGTTCAGGTCCGGCGTCTCCTTGATCACGGCCGCCATCACCTCGGAGATCGTCTCGCCCTGATGCAGGGGTATGCCGGAGAGCATTTCGTACAGTACAACGCCAAACGCAAAAATGTCGGTGCGTTTATCGACCGTCCCGCCCTTCGCTTGTTCTGGCGACATGTATGCGGCGGTGCCCAGAATCACTCCCGCGTTCGTCGCCTCCATGGTGATGGTTGGCGAGTTGGAAAGATTCGTATTTCCCGCCTCACCTTCAAACGCCTTTGCCAATCCAAAGTCCAGCACCTTCACATGGCCGTCCGGCGTAACTTTGATGTTTGCCGGTTTTAGATCCCGGTGTACCACGCCCTTCTCATGCGCCGCGTCGAGGGCTTCCGCAATCTGACCGGCAATCTTCAATGCCTCATCCACCGGTATCGGGCCTCGCGAAATCCGAACCGCCAGTGTCTCGCCCGCCGCCAGCTCCATCACCAGAAACTTTCGTCCGCCGGATTCTTCCAGTCCGTAAATAGCCGCGATATGAGGATGGTTCAATGACGCCAATACGCGTGCTTCGCGCTCGAATCGAGCCAGACGGTCCGCGTCACGCGCGAAGGCTTCCGGTAAAAGCTTGATCGCGACACTGCGTCCCAGCTTGGAATCGGTGGCCTGATACACCTCTCCCATTCCGCCTGTTCCAAGATGGCTCGTGATTCCGTAATGTGCGAGTTTTGTTCCGATCATGATGCAAGGATGAGTGCGGGCGGATCTTATCAGAGCCTTCGCATATCACTCAAAGAATTGAAGGTGAGAGGCAGCGGAACGCCGGAGTCTTGAGAACCCGCATGCACGGAAAAGTCCCGGCTGAAATCAAATCAGAAAACAGTAACTGCGGGAGTGGATAAGTGCAAAAGAGGAACCCGATTTGTTCGCAGTATATCGCCGCAGTTGTTGGAAACGCCTGAGTCGTTAACGGTTGGAGATTTTCGACGAGGTAGCGCTCCATGGCAATTTCTGGGGAGCTAACTTTTTGAAAAGATGGGCGCGACCGGGATCGAACCGATGACCTCTACCGTGTCAAGGTAGCGCTCATACCAACTGAGCTACGCGCCCCGAGGAAACGAATTAGAACTATAAGGTGGCGCAGGAGCGAGTGTCAACCGACGTGGGGCGGCGCTGTAGTTGTAAGTCCTGGCGCGATGTGGCGCTTTGCGCCAACTCATTCCAGCGAGTTCCATGTTGAACCCTGTTTGATATCGACGGTCAATGGAACAGACAGTTGCACCACATTCTCCATTCGATTGCGTATCATGTCGCGCACGAAAAGTTCATCTTCCGGTACTTCAAAAATCAATTCGTCGTGTACCTGCAGGACCATGCGGGTGCGCAGTCGCGCACGGCGCAGTTCATCGGCAATATGAATCATTGCGAGTTTGATGATGTCCGCCGCGGTGCCCTGAATGGGTGAGTTGATTGCCGTGCGTTCCGCCATGCTGCGCCGCATGCTGTTTCTCGAATTGATTTCCGGATGTTGTCGCAGGCGCCCAAACAGCGTCCGCGTGATGCCAGTATCGCGCGCGGTACTCAGGCAGCCTTCGATGTAGCGCTGAACTCCCTGGTATCGTTCGAAGTATCGCGCAATGAAGTTGGCGGCTTCCTCCGTGCGAATGCCCAGTTGCTGGGCCAGTCCGTAGGGGGTCTGTCCATAGACAATGCCGAAATTCACAGCCTTTGCGCTGTTCCGCTGAGCCGGCGTGATCTGGTCCATGGGAATACCGAGCACGTCCGCTGCAGTTCGACAGTGAACGTCTTCACCGCTGTGAAACGCTTCGGCGAGGCGAGGATCACCGGATAAATGCGCGACGATGCGCAATTCCACCTGCGAATAGTCTGCCGCTACGAATTGCCAGCCGGCCTCCGGAATGAAGGCGCCGCGGATTTTCCGTCCCAGTTCGGAACGGACAGGAATGTTCTGCAGGTTCGGATTGACGCTGGAAAGCCTTCCCGTTGCGGCGCCCGTCTGGTTGAACGTGGTATGGAGTCTGCCGGTCTTTGCATCGACAAGCTGCGGGATGACGTCCACGTACGTGGATTTGAATTTCGAAAATTGCCGGAACTCCAGTACCAGTTGCGGAATCTCATAATCCTTTGCAAGGTCTTCGAGCACCTCGACTGCGGTCGAGTACTGACCGGATTTCTTCAGCTTCTTCGAATGCGGCAGATTGAGTTTCTCGAAGAGAACCTCGCCCAGTTGCCGGGGCGAATTGATGTTGAATTCACATCCTGCCGCGGTATAGATGCGCGCTGTCAGCTCCTCCATTTGCGTACCCATTTCAATCGACAGCTTCTGGAGAACGGTGGAGTCGATACGGATGCCATCGCGTTCCATCTGCACGAGGACCGATGCCAGGGGCAAATCAATTTCGTGATACGCCTGCGCCACCGCCGATTCGACCTGTGAGCTGAACTGATCGAATAGTTTTTCGGTCGAAACGGAAGGTGTGGAAGCAGCATCTCCAATCAGTTCGAATGCGACGTCGGTCAGGTCGTACTTGCCTCGGTTTGGCATCAGAAGAAAAGCCATCAGCATCGGGTCATCGAATGGCGGCGCAATCGAAAAACCCCGCTGGCAAAGTTGATGAATTGCATTTTTCAGGTCCCAGGTAATCTTGCGAACTTTCGGATTTACCATGAGCTCGCCGATTCGGGCGTCCAGTGGCAAACTGGTCACGCATCCACTTCCAGTCCAAAGGCAAATGCGATCGTCCTTCAGATCAAAAAACACGCGTTCACCAATGGCAGGAAGCGATTCGCTTTCAATGATGTCAACAGCCGGTTCGGAAGATGCGGGGAGGTAATCCTTCACCATCGCCGAAAACTCGAGTTCCTTCAGCAAGGGAAGCAGCGCCGCGCGATTGGGTGGCTTGACGCTGAGTTCCGCCCAGTCCACGGATAGCGGCACTGCGAAGTCGATGGTCACCAGCTGCTTGCTCATCAGAATCTGTTCGCGATTGTCCATCAGGGACGCACGTTGTTTGGCGTTCTGGACTTCACCGGCACGTTCCAGCGTGGCTTCAATCGAGCCGAAGCGCTGGATCAAATCCTTTGCCGTTTTCTCCCCGATGCCAGGAGCTCCCGGCACGTTATCCGACGAGTCCCCCCAGAGGCCCAGCAGGTCGGGTATCTGTTCAGGTGTGACGCCGAAAAGTTCCTGCACCCTGGCGCGATCCACGATCATGTCGTCCTTGGATGTATTAAGAACGAGGATGGTGTCGATAATCTGGTAGAGATCCTTATCCAGTGTGACCACGACCGGAAACAATCCTCGCGCCACGGCCTGTTTCGAAACGGTAGCGATGATGTCGTCCGCCTCATATCCGGGCAGCTCCAAAATGGAAATCCGCATCGCTTCACAAAATCGTTTGATGTAAGGAATCTGCTGGGAGAGATCGTCGGGCATCTTTTTCCGCGTGGCCTTGTAGGGCGCATACTGCCCCTGCCGTACGGTTGGTGCCGGACCGTCGAGCGCAATTGCGATGTATTCCGGCGGGTACTTTTGAAGAACACGCTTGAGCATAATCGCAAAACCGTAGATTGCATTTGTCGGAAGCCCCCGGCTGTTGGAGAGATCGCGAATTGCGAAATGCGCGCGATACGCCTGGGACATGCCGTCAATAATCAGAAATAGAGGATGCTGTATCTGTTCCATCTGTTGTTCTATCCAAACAATGGTTGTGGTCAAATGTACACGTTCTGACGGCCGTCGGGCTCCTTAACTTCTTTAGACAGCATCAGGAAACAATAGGCCGCTGAATTGCTATCCCGTAGGCGCATGCGAGAACATACGATCGCGTCTCCAGTGGAATTCAGCGGCATCGGTCTGCATACCGGCGAAGCCGCGACGATGCGCATTCTTCCGGCGCCAGCGGGGAAGGGAATCGTATTTCGCCGCGTCGATCTTGACAATTTCGAACTTCGCGCGGATGTCGGTTCGGTTGAACGCGTTGCTTATGCCACAACGCTGATGAAACGCGGTGTCTGGATTTCCACAGTGGAGCATCTGCTTTCGGCCCTGTACGGTTTTGGAATCGACAACGCTTTTGTCGAACTCGATAACTTTGAAGTTCCGATCCTGGACGGAAGCGGGTTGCAATACATTGAAGCGATTCAGCGAGTCGGAATCGTAGCGCTCGATGTGGAGCGCAGCGTCCTGCATATCACGAAATCCTTCGCACTCGAGGAGAACGGAAAGACCATCGCCATCCATCCCTCGCCAAGTTTCAGTATCGAGTACGAAATCGGTTTTCCGCATCCTTTGATTGGTCATCAAAAGCTGGAAGTGGAAATCACTCCGGCCAATTACGCCAACATGATCGCGCCGGCGCGGACGTTTGGCTTTCACGAGGAAGTGGAGAAGCTCCAGGCCAGCGGGCTTGTGCGCGGCGGCTCTCTGGAGAATGCCATCGTTCTCACTGAGAAAGGAATGCTTAACGAAACCTCTCTCCGATTTCCAGACGAATTCGTTCGGCATAAGATTCTCGATCTTCTCGGGGACTTTGCTCTGATCGGTCAGTCCGTTCAGGGCCGTATTGTTGCGAATCGTGCCGGTCACGCGCTGCACACCCGGTTTGTCGCGGAATTGCTGAGCAGTACGGATCATTGGACAGTCTCAACCGGCGATGGATGCGGTGTTAAAACCGCTTGATCGTTTCGGACCAAACCCAACGGGCGAGGGTGCCCATCTTTTGATGGCCGCGGGTACCGAAAAGCTTCTTCAATGTTTTTCGCTCCGCTCACCCGGCTCTCCAGCCTGCTGGCTCTCGGACCAGCCTCTCCCTTCGGGAGAAGGAACTCTCGCCACAGTCAGTACTTCCACACGTTTCGCTCCGTGGCGTTTTAGCGTCTTTGCAACCTCATGAAGCGTGGATCCTGTTGTGAAGACATCATCGACCACGATGACGCATTCCGGTACTCGTCCGCGGACTTCAAAGGCTCCGGCAAGGTTGAGCGTGCGCTGCGAGCGGCTGAGGCCCGTCTGACTGGGTGTATTTTTCCTACGATGTAATGTTGCAGTGTCAATTGTCCTGTTGAGCCGAGCCAGGGATTCTGCGATCAAGCTGGCCTGATTGAACCCTCGGCGGCGTTCGCGTTTGCGATGCAGAGGTACCGGGATCACGACGTGACCCTGAAACGCTTCGCGCTCCAGGCATTCACACAGCAGCTGCCCAAGTGGGCGTGCGAGCGAGACTCGATCGGAGTACTTGAGATGGTGGATCACGTCTCGAAAGGGATCATTGAAGATCAGTGCCGATCGTGCGAAATCAAACGCGTGTTCCCCAAGTCTGCAGGTTCCGCAGAGTCCCTCAATGTTCGGAGCCGCCATGCCGCATTGCGGACAGAATGGCGGCTCGAGCCGTTGCATCCGGTTCCAGCAGGATGGGCATACCGGCCCCCAACGCCGTTGGCGCACTGGAGAGTTGCAGAGAATACACGCGAGCGGAAAAAGAAGATTGAGAATTGCGTCGACCATCGTTCGGGACTCCGCGACGCAAAGGGCAAAGTTACTTTATCACTGATTATTTTGAATAGGGATGGTTATTCAGAATTGCCAGGGCGCGATACAACTGTTCGAGCACCAGGACGCGTGTCATATCATGCGTGAATGTGAGTGGAGACAGGGACCACTTGCGATCTGCGCGTTTCCGTACCGATTCTGCGGTGCCACCAAAGCCACCAATGACAAACGTCAATCGACGTTGTTCCTCATTCATGTGCTTGCCCAGAAAGTCCGCCAGCCCACTGGAACTCCACATCGGTCCGCTGGCATCCAGCAGGATGACGCGATCGGATGCATCAATGGCTCGGAGAATTCTGGATGCTTCGTCCTGGAGGCGACGCTCACCGTCGCCGGTCTTTACATCTTTCAGTTCCGCAATTTCGATCGGAAGCGAGTGTTCGATGCGGGCTGCGAAATCTTTCACAAGGTGAGCGAGGTGAGGATCGCGCGTCTTACCTAACCAGACCACACGCAGTTTCATAGAATCCCTCTCCCGACAGAAGAAGGTGGCTCGAAGGACCGGGTGAGGGGTGCATCATCAATATCGCCCCGCATCAGTGTCTCCTAAGCCAGTCCGTATTTCTTTCGCTTTTCCAGCAGCGTCTTCCGGCTGATTCCGAGTATCGTGGCTGCCTTGATCTTCCGGCCATGGGTGTATTTCAGGACTTCCGCGATATAACTGCGCTCGAGATCTTCCAGGGATTGCATTCTACTTCCCGCCGACTTGCGACCTATGAGCCAGTCTGTTGGCAGACAATCCGGTGTAATCGTTCCCGACGTGCCCATCAGCATCGCACGCTCCAGACCATTACGAAGTTCACGAATATTCCCGGGAAAATCGTAGTTGATCAGGACAGTTTCGCTATGACGATCCAGGTGCGCCGAAGTGCTGTATTTTCGTCCGAGCTGCGATAGTAGAGCGTTTGCAATTTGGGGAATTTCGTTTGTTCGTTCGCGCAATGGCGGGATGGTAACGGTGATCAGATTCAGTCTGAAAAACAGGTCTTTGCGAAAGGTCCTCAGTTCCACGGCCCTGGCGAGTGATGTGCTTGAGAGCGCGATAATGCGGCAATTCAGTGCTATTGGTGCGGAGCCTCCCAGGCGGAAGTATTCCTTCGCTTCGACTACGTGAAGCAGCTTAGCCTGAACACGGAGATCCACATTGGCGATCTCATCGAGAACCACGCTCCCACCCTGGGCCAGATCCATTTTCCCGAGCTTGGATGTCAGCGCGCCGGTAAATGCGCCGCGCTCGTAGCCGAAGAGTTCGGACTCGACCAGTTCGTCCGGCAGGGATCCCAGATCGATCTTTATATAAGGTGCATGGCTGCGAGTGCTGCTGCGATGGAGCCAGTGGGCGAGGGCATCCTTGCCAGTGCCGCTTTCGCCTTCGATAAGAACAGTGGCGTCGCTGTCAAACACACGCTCCAACGTCCTGTAAACGGACAGCATGGGAGAGTTCGACGAGAAAACAAGGGGATAAGTGTTACGTGCGCTGTCCAATGAACTCGTTCACGTCGCGGCGCCTTCCGGCTCTCCATAGCCTCTCGAGATCGTAGAACTCCCGAGTCCGGGCGGTGAAAATGTGAATCACGAAATCGAAGAAATCCATCAGAATCCATTCGCCTTCGGTGCGGCCCTCAATGTGGAGAGATCGAATTCCCCTTTGACGGAGTTGTTCTTCAATACCGTCTGCAATTGTCTGATTATGACGGCTTGATGTTCCAGTGCAGATGATGAAGTCGTCGGTAAACGAACAAACCTCGGCGACATCGATGACAACGAGGTCCTGTGCTTTCTTGTCCAGTGCTGCTTCCACCGCCCAATTGAGCTCAGACGAAAGTTCAGGGGCCGGTTCTTTGTCGCTACGCATTATAGAGTTTGTGTCTTTCAATATAGCTCCAGACTGGCGCCGGCAGCAGATGACGGATTTCTGCGCCTTTCCGGCAATCGTTGCGAATTTCCGTGGATGAAACGGGTTGTTGCACAAACGGCAGGTAATAAACGCCAGGTGATTTCGGCAATTCCGGCCGATCGGTTTCATTCAAGATACAAAATGGAACAATGTCTTCGCGGAATTCAAATCCGGGCCGGTGAACAACTGCAAAGTGCGCAAGCTCGAATAATTTTCGATACGAGCGCCACGTTTCGATCTCCTGAAACATGTCAGTGCCCAGCACGAAGATCAATGATGCTCCGGGATGGTGCGACTTCATCTGCTCCAGAGTTTCGACGGTGTATCGCTTCACCAGCATATCCACTTCGATTGTGGATGTTCGGAATTGCGTGAAGGGAATTGTGGCCAGCGCCACCATTGCGAATCGATGAAACGCCGAAGTCACGCCCTCCGGTTGCTTATGAGGAGCGCGATATGCAGGTACGAAATGAATCTCGTCGGTCTGGAAGGTTTTCGCGACAGACTGGGCAGCAGCGAGGTGACCGTTATGGATAGGATCAAAAGTTCCGCCAAGGATTCCGATCCTCACGATGGTTCGGTAACCTGGCCGGCAATTTGAGCAGAAAGCTTTTTGTAAATGCTTCGTTTCAACTCTTCAAGACCCTCGCCTGTTACTGAAGAAATTTTTATCATTTCGACATCGTTCTGTCCACACCATTGCTCGAGAGTTCGAAGCTTGTCCGCGTCGACGGCATCCATCTTGGTGGCGGCGATCAGACGTGGCTTGAGTGGCAGATCGGTGCTGTGCTGAGCCAGTTCGTTCTGTATCGTGTGGAAGTCGTCTACGGGATTGCGGGCATTGCCCTGGGACACGTCAATTAGATGAAGCAGGAGGCGGGTTCTGTCGATGTGCCTCAGGAATTGTATTCCGAGTCCGTGACCCAGATGAGCTCCTTCGATCAGCCCGGGAATGTCGGCGACAACGAATGATTTGTCCGTATCCAGTGCGACGACGCCGAGATTGGGTTCAAGGGTTGTGAACGGATAGTCGGCAATCTTTGGGCGTGCTGCCGAGATTCGCGATATGAGTGTTGACTTCCCCGCGTTCGGAAAGCCAACCAGTCCGACATCCGCAAGCAGTTTTAGTTCGAGACGGAGGACGCGGCGTTCTCCCTGGCCGCCATCCTGAGCTTTTTTCGGAGACCGATTGGTTGCCGACTTGAAGTGGGAGTTGCCGAATCCGCCGCGTCCTCCTCGGGCGATGAGGACTTGTTCGTTCTCGCCAGTGAAGTCATGAAGCAGCTCGCCGGAATCATTGTCGTAGACCATCGTTCCACGAGGGATCCGGATTTCCAGGTCTTTCCCATTTTTGCCATGCCAGTTGCTGCCCATGCCGTGCTGGCCACGATCCGCTTCGAAGGTGTGATTGAATCGAAATTTGAGCAGAGTATTTTCGTTCGAGTCCGTCACCAGGTAGATGTCTCCCCCCTTACCGCCATCGCCCCCGCTGGGGCCACCCTTTGGAACGAATTTCTCCCTGCGAAAGGCAATGCAGCCGTGCCCGCCGTTCCCGGCGCGAACAGTGATTCTGGCTTCATCGATAAACATGAGAGGAGAAACACGAACAGGGTCGAATCCGCGCCAATGGGCGGATTCGACGCCAGGATTCAGAAATTACAGGCTGGAAGCTTCGACAGGCTGGATGCTGATGAAGCGGCCGGTGTGGCCTTTGTCTTCGAACGTGACGATGCCGGTGATTTTTGCAAAAAGGGTATCGTCTCGTCCGATGCCGACGTTCACGCCTGGTTTGAACTTCGTTCCGCGTTGACGGACGAGAATGGAGCCCCCGGTGACCAGTTGACCACCAAAGCGTTTCACGCCCAGTCGCTGGGAATGACTGTCGCGGCCATTTCGTGAACTTCCGACGCCTTTTTTATGAGCCATAATGAACTCCCTGAACCGTCTTAAACGGAAATCTTTTCGATGCGAACTGCGGTGAAATCCTGGCGATGGCCGCGCGTGCGCCGATACTGCTTCTTCCGCTTCTTCTTAAACACGAGCACTTTGTCGGACCTGTCGGTTTCAATGATGGTGGCTTCAACCGAGGCGTTAGGCAATGGAGCGCCAGTCTGGATGTTCCCGCCATCCTCCACCATCAGAACGTTGCCAAGCTGAATCTTCGATCCCGCTTCGCCTTCGAGTTTTTCCAGTCGAAGTGTCTGTCCTGGTGTAACCCGGTATTGTTTGCCGCCCGAACGTATCACGGCGTACATGGATATATCCCCTTCCGTATAGACAAACGCCTATTCTACGGGGCCAGCTCACCGATCGTCAACGATGGATTTATTGCTGCGGATCCCGATCGCTTTTTACTGTCGGGGAAGAACGATGGTTCTCTCGGTCACATCTTGGTGGCACCGTGGACAGCACGCGCGTCTGCACAAGATATATTCCGTGGATTTGGGATCGCAACCTGTGAGTTCGTCGAGAATACAGTCGAAGGTAATTTCCGGACAGTCGCAGCATTGGTCGCAACCGCTGATCATGCTCTGGGCTGCAGCTCTCAAATTTTCACCTACAAAATGGATCGTCATTTCTTCCAGTGGCGGATCAAAGTAACCGTCGCCTTCCGAGCCCTCAACCGCGTCTATTTCGCCCCGGAAAGCGATCCGAGTATTTTCGGTCACAATACTGAAACAGGAAGGGCATTTTAGAGCTTCCGACAGCACGACTTCTAAGGAATCAGCCTCTCCGACAGATTCGTCCAGCAGCTTTTTAAATGGTGTTACTGCGAATGGGTCACATTTTTCGCACGAAATCAGTCGATCATGGGCTCTTAATGTATTTTTTGTACCCAAGAGGCATCCTTCCTAATAAGTTCCTCAAATAAGTCGCGGCATTTTCTGTTCAGATGTCGATACAAGTCAAAGCAAATATGACGCTGGAATTTTATTTCTTGAATATCGATAGGCTCTGCCGCATTATGGCAACTCCGCTGACTTTGGAATCGTTGTGGAGGGCATCTTCAACGTTTGGGACAGGAGGTCCTTAAGCATATGGGCAGTCGAGGAAAGGCCCTTTCCGAAAATCAAGTACGCCGGATCATTTCACTACTGGCTTCGACCGAGCTCACCGTCCCTGAGATCGCGGAACGGATGGGATGCAGCCGGAGCACTGTAGTTTCCGTAAACCGATTCCATGGGATCCGAGACTACCAGGGGCACCGAAGTGTGTGGATCTGTACCCCCTCGGTTTCATCATCGGTTTCACCATCGCCTTCATCATCGCCCCCTGCGCCATTAAAGGTGTCTTTGCAAATTTCCGGGCCCCCTAATGGCCGCAACATCCGAGAGTCGAGCCAATAGACTCAGAGCCGGGAAGATTTTGGCTCCGTTTCAGGACAGTTGGATTGTTTATTGAATTTCGGTGTTGACAGAAATTCTTCCGTATAGAAAATACAACTGTCTATACAAAAGTAATCACAGCACTGTTTTCTAAATAAACAGTGACTGAAAAAGTTTTCCAGTTGTTTACATTTCAGAAACAAATTGGGACTTTCATGGCGGTAGCCCACACAAAAGGGCCCCATTTCGAGCAAGCGCATCCCCCCAAACGACTCTTTCGAGATCCCAGTTAGACAAAAGATCAACACCGTCCCTGCGGCTCCGAATTGCTGGACTTAGGTTCTGCGAAAGGACTTGTCCTTTAGAGCCAACGTCTCTGTAGCACAAACGGAAAAGGCGAGGTCGCAGTTCATGCCCAATCTCGCCGAAGTGTTAAGTGAGCTTTCAACATTACAGCGTGCAGAAACCAAGACGCTCCAGGAGTCCGATATATGCTTAAAACACGAACTCGCCTCGTGAGTTTCCGATTGTCCGAAGAAGAGTACCAACGGTTGAAGTACGTATGTTCGCAGAAAGGCGCGCGGAGTATTTCGGACGGTGCCCGGGCACTACTGTGTCAGATCCGGGGTTTTTCGGATGAGCAATCTGCTGATGGAAGCGCCGGAATCAAATCAGGCCATTTAATCGACAGTCTGGAGCGATTGAATACCGGTATCAACAGGCTGACGGATCTTGTCGAAAAGCTGAAGGATTATCCGCAATCGACGTCGTCCGTTTCGACGAAATACTCCCGGCTACTCGACGAGGTCGCCGAGACCAATCTGAAATAACCATGAAAAATCATTTTTTCCAGCAGCTTGTTTTTATTCTTGCCAGCGCCATGTGTCTGTCCGCGACGCCATTGCTGGCACAATCCGAAGCTACCACCGGTGCAACGCTGATACAGCCGAACGACAGACTCACGATCGATGTTTATAAGAATCCCGATCTGACGCGTCCGGTCACGGTTCAGCCGGACGGCTTGATTTCCATCCCGCTGGTTCAGAGTATCCGGGCAGCGGGTCTCACTCCGGCGCAATTGAAAATCGAACTGGAGAAGAGACTCAAGGAATATCTCGAAGTGCCTACGGTGACGGTTATTGTCGATGCAATTCAAAGCTATCGGATTTTTGTCATCGGAAAGGTACAGAAGCCGGGCGTGATCATGTCCGAACGTCCACTGACCGTTCTCCAGGCGTTGTCACTGGCCGGCGGATTCCAGGATTACAGCAAGAAGGATCAGATTACAATTATCCGCACGATTTCGCCGCAGGCTGGGCGAGGACAGCAGGACATCAAGTATCCGTTTGATTACGAAAAGGTCGTCGACGGTCCCAAGCAGACCCAGAACATATTCTTGTCAAGCGGGGACGTTGTCAATGTTCCCTAGTTCCTCGCGAGTCCATCACACCTCAAAGGGTGGATTTACATTTCAGGCGATCGCTATTGCCTTGATTGCGGCATATTCATGCAATCCGGTGAGTGCCCAGGTCAAATACAACGTTGGGGTAACCGCGGACATCACCGGAGGCGGCAACACGCCAATTTTTGCGGGGAGCAGCCTGACGCAGAGTTCCTGGGATCTCGCCCCCTTCATCGGAACGTATCCTTCGGTGACGTTTAGGGCTATTGGTGAACATTCGTCTTTGGATTCAACTTATGGATTTGGCTACGACCGGACATTCAGCGATCCCACGTATGAAACCAAATCTCATAATGCGACCGTTGCTTTTTCAAGCAAGTTTGGCCCGAAATGGTCCTTCCATCTGTCAGACTCATACTATAAATCGTCAAACATTTCATCGTTTCGATTTCTGAGTGGCCTGACGCAAGTTCCAGATCCGACCGAAGCAGACCAGTTTCAATTTGTGTTCACGCCCGTTTTTTTTCAATCCAACCACTCGAACACGGCAACTGTCGGACTCGATCGCATACTCAATAAGAAGTCCTCGCTCCTAATCAGCGGTTCGTATTCCACTTTGGATTATCCAAACGCTTCGTCGGCCACCGGAGTTCTTTCAGATCAGAAACGCATATCTGCAAGTGTTTCCTTCAAGCGCTCCGGCGAGCATTACAGCTGGACTATCGGATACTCCGGAGCGCGGTTCAATTTTGCCGCCTTTCAAAACTCCCTGAATCATTCCGCAACTGTTGGGTATTTCTATCAGTTTTCGCCGACGCTTTCATTCGAGATCACTGCCGGGCCGTCGTTTCTCGAGGGACTCGACACTGTAAAAAGTCCGCTGGGTACGACCGTCACTGCGACGCTCAATCGGAGCATCCCCAGAGGCTCACTTGCAGTGTCCGCGAGTCACACTTCCAGCGAGACCAGTGGCCTGGGTTCGGTATCCAGGAACAGGGACATCGGGTTCAATATGTC
>Ga0070664_100000642_pt1 | contig 26808 bp, 21 predicted proteins | sample KBSC73metaG_FD_65863 | JGI IMG/M metagenome (GOLD analysis project Ga0070664, IMG submission 65863) | Corn rhizosphere microbial communities from Kellogg Biological Station, Michigan, USA - KBS C7-3 metaG | ecosystem: Host-associated > Plants > Roots > Rhizosphere > Soil ... | reverse complement strand
GAGCGCGCGTGCGATGACACTGTGGTGTCGCGCGGCACGCCGCCGGCCGAATATGCGGCGCACTTGTTGGAGGTCGCCCGATCGGCGCGCGGATTCGGAGCGGCAGGATTCCTGTCAGTTGCCATGGCGCGGCCGTCGCAGCTCGAGGGCCGCCTGTTGTCCGTCCTGAACGAATCCAGGCGTCGGATGGCGCTCTCGCCCGTGGCGCGGATGGTCGCGCTATTGCTTGCGATTCTGTTGCTGGTACCGCTCGCTGCATTCCGACCGGTCGCTCGCGCCGAGGCGAAAGGCGCGGACCGTGGTCAATACGCGGTGTCAAAGCCTGGCGCTTCAAAACGAGTTGCGCCTGAATCGAAGGCGAAGTCTGCGAAGCTTAAAAAGCGTCAGGCTGCGGATACGACTTTCCGACTCTCGGTTCCGGCAAAGAGTGGTGGAACCCTGTCACTCGATCTGAGCACGGGCGGGCAAGTGATCATCGCCAGCTGGGACCGGTCGGAGATCGGTGTGCAAGCTTCACTCAGCGGTCGCGACTGGAAGAATACCCGGGTCAGCCTCAAGCCGACCGCCACCGGCGCCGAGCTGGAGAGTGCATACGCTGAATCGAGCGGCTCGCACAGCTCACGCAACGTTTTCGAGATCAACGTGCCGCGGAAGTACAACGTACAGCTCAGATCCGCGGGAGGATCGCTGTCACTCACTGGTCTCAACGGCACCTTCAGTGGCCACACGGGTGGGGGAGACATCACCATCTCACGAACGACCGGCGAAGCCGACATCAAGACCGGCGGCGGCGAAATCCACGTCACCGATTCGCATTTGAACGGGACCGTCAGCACCGGTGGAGGAACCGTGAGGATTGAAGGAGTGACCGGCGACTTCAAGGGCTACTCCGGGGGCGGGCCCGTGATAGTGAGTAAGGGAGGCGGCACCACCGTCACGCGCGCCGGCGGGGTGAACATCATCGCGATGGGCAGCGGGTCGGGCAGCGGTAGCGGCTTGGGGGCGACGGCGGTGAGCGCGGTGTCCAGCAACGGCGCATCTACCGCGAGCGCAAGTCCGGGCGGCGCCGTCACCGTCAGCACCGCGGGCGGCGCGTTGTCGATCCCGGCTGCGCCGTCTGGCGCGCGCATCACCACCGGCGGTGGACCAGTCACGGTCGGTCCGTCGGCTGGAAATCTTTACGTTTCGACTGGGGGCGGCCGCATCGACGTCGGCCCCGCGTCAGGATCGGTGAGTGCCAACACTGGCGCCGGCGACGTAACCATCGAGCTGCAGGGCCCGGCACGCCATAGCGTCGGCGTGTCTTCCGGCAATGGCAAGGTGACCCTGCTCGTTCCCGCCAACCTCAGTGCGCAGCTGGATCTGGAAACCGCGTACACCAACAATCTCGGCCACAAAACCCGGATCATCAGCGACTTTCCTGTCCAGATCACCGAGACGCCAACCTGGGACAATCGCCAGGGCACCCCGCGGAAATACGTGAGGGTGCGCCAGTCGGTCGGCCAGGGTGGAGGGGTGATCCGCGTACGGACCGTCAACGGGGACATCGTACTCCAGCGCAAAGACTGACCGCTCCCCAGCCCCGTTAGGCCGGCCTCCAAAAACCGGCTATTGACAAACGATGGGTTCTGTTGAATTTTCAGCACGGTTGATTTTTCAACACCTTTTCCAGGCCCGAGCCGCGGGCGACCCATGGCTGCCACCGTGATGCCGAAACAATCAGATCAAAAACCAGCGACCTCCGCGCTCTCCCGGCGCGAGAGACAAGTGATGGACATCCTCCACCGCCGCTCGGGCGCTACTGTCGCCGAGATCATGGCGGATTTGCCCGATCCGCCCACCTATTCGGCGGTGAGATCGGTGCTCCGCATCCTCGGCGAGAAGGAGCTGATCAAGCACCGCGAGGACGGGCCGCGCTACATCTACTATCCCGCCAAGCCGACCGAGACCGCGCGCGAGGATGTGCTCGCTCACGTTGTCCGGACCTATTTCGGTGACAGCACCGAGCAGGCGGTGACGGCCCTCCTCCGGATGTCCGACGTCGATCTGAGCGAGGCCGACGTCAAGCGCCTCCGCAACAGCATCCGCCGCGCGCGGCAAAGTGGGAGATAGCGCTATGACATCGACGATTTTTTCAACGATTGCCGCGTCGCTCAGCGGCCCGAACACTTCGATGATCCTGCTACTGGTGAAGGCGACGCTCATCCTCCTTGTCGGAATCGGTATCACGCTTACCATGCAGCGGACTTCTGCAGGCGCGCGGCACCTGGTATGGCTGGTGACGCTGTCGGCCCTGCTACTCGTACCTGCGCTGGCCGCCTGGGCACCGATCTCGCTGCGAATTCTGCCGCCGATCGCGACGGCAGCGGCGAGTGATAATGTCGCTGCAATCACCGCCCCGGTTGAACTCCGCGCCGGGTCACATCAAAGCGCCGCGGTTCCCGTATCGAACGGCACGTCTGCCGACGTTAGCGAAGTCGCCTCTGGCCTAACGGGGGAACCCGCCGTGAGCTCGCGTCTGCTCAGTGGACTGTCGATTCTTTTTCTCGTCTGGGCCGCGGTCATGCTGATCATCGCCGGGTGGCTCGGATACGCCGCAATGCTGGTGAAGCGGATCGTCAATCGCTCGCGTCCGCTCGATAGCGAAGACTGGCTGACGCCGCTCTGGGAAGTCTCGGACAGGTTGTCGCTCGAGGAGCCGCCAAGGTTGCTCCGCAGCGAGGACGCCAAGATGCCGTTTGCCTGCGGAGTTTTCACCCCCACGATCGTGCTGCCGGCCGAGTGTGATACGTGGTCGCTGGACCGCCGTCGCGCGGTTCTGCTCCATGAGCTCGCGCACGTGCGTCGTCACGATCTCGTCGGACATACGCTTGGCCGCCTGGCCTGCGCTTTCTACTGGTTCCACCCGCTGGTGTGGACTGCCGCGAAACAGCTTCGCTCGGAGAGCGAGCGCGCGTGCGACGATCTGGCATTGGCGTGTGGCGCGCGGGCAACTGACTACGCCGAGCATCTGCTCGACATCGTTACGAGTGTCCGCAGGGATGCCACGCCTTCGGTCGCACTGGCGATGGCGCGGCGCAAGGAATTCGAGGGCCGTATGCTCGCCATTCTCGATCCGGAGCTTCGTCACGTGAGTCCTAGCCGGAAGCAGTCCCTGAGCTTGATCGGGTCGCTGGCGATGATCGCCATTGTCGTGGGCGCTGCAGCTCCGGCGCCGCGCGCCCCCGTCGCCCAGAAATCAGAAGTCGCGAGCGCCCCCGCTGCACCGACAGCGCCCGTCGACAGTGTAGAGCTCGCGTCGTCGCAGAAAGTAGCCGTCGCGAAGGGTTATCCCGATTCGCGTGAGATCATCGGCGGATCGAAGACCCACGAGTCCGTAGAGACGTCGACGTTCCAGCGTACGGTGCAAAAGACGATCACCAACACCCTGCAGCACACCGTCCCGGACTATCTACAGGGCGTGATCGCCCAGGCATCGACGGCTGTGGCGCCGACCGTAATTCTGGATGCATTGGCCAAAGGCGGTAAGAAAGCCCAACGTGGTAACGACGAGCGTCCGGCATTGTTGGCGAAAATTCTTGCCACCGATACGAGCGCCGAGCTCCGCCGCATCGCCGCGTGGGGATTGGCGGAGTACGCCGACCAGCAGGTCGCGGTCGACGCGCTCGCCAATGCGCTACGCCGCGATTCAAATGTCGACGTTCGCGAGATGGCCGCGTGGGCGCTGGCCGAGGGTGACCGTTCTTCCGTGGGAGAACAGGCGCTCGCGGCAGCTTTGCGGGGCGACGCGAGCACTGAAGTGCGGGCACGGGCCGCGTGGGCACTTGGCAATGTTGGCGATCGCTCAGCCGCCGATGCGCTGGCAGCCGCTCTGTCCGACAAGAGCGTCGAAGTGAGAAAGCGCGCGGCGTGGGCGCTCGGCAATACCGATGTGAGGCAGGCGCCGCCGGCCCTGATCAATCTGCTGAACGACCAGGATCCGGAGATGCGAGAGCTCGCCGCATGGGCGCTATTTCAGATCGAAGATCCGGCCGCCATTCCCGGTCTCGAGGCAGCGCTAAAGCGCGAACCGGACAAGGATCTGCAGGTGGCGTACATCAGGGCGCTCGCCGCGGTTGGTGAAAAATCCGTCGATGCTCTGAAAGGCCTGCTGGAGTCGAACAATCCGGAGATCAGGACAATCGCGGTGCGCGCGCTGGCTGGTGGACAAGCGACCGGCCCCTGGCCGCGTCCCTGGCCCGAGCCGCGCCCGTTCCCGAACTAGCAACCGGAGAGGGCGCTCCGACGAGCGCCCTCTCTTTTGAGATGTAGTGCTGATTTTTCAACTTACCCGCGCGAGGCGGGAACCATGAACGGAGCAACGATGCAACGACTGATAGGAATGACGCTGGCGACTTTCGCGTTTTCGTCGCTGGGTGGTGCGCCATTGGAAACGCGTTCCGGCGAGTTGGCGGGTCGTGTCGACACGCGGAGTGTCGATGTCAGATCGGCCGCCGCGCCGATCGATGTCACGGCGCTGTTGACCGCCGCACGTGGTGCGCCGCCGATGATCTGCTCCCTGGCATCGAGGGCGGTGAACAACTGGGGTTGGGGAAACGGCAGCGATGCGCCAGTCACCCCTCTGGCCCCGGCAGTGACCACAACCGACGATCGTCGCTTCCGCGACGCGCTGTCGCCCGCCGACATCCAGAAGCTATTCGAGGGAATCGGGTCGGACGACGCATGCGTGCGTGAGCTTTCCGTTCGATTGATCGGCACCCAGAAGGCCGAAACGGTCGGCGGCGATCTCGTCACCCGCCTCGGTTCGTCGGACGCGGCCATGAGGACTGTCGCTGCCCTCGGACTCGGTCTCGTCGAGGCTCCGAACGGAGTCGATCCGCTCATTCGCACTCTCCGCGATCAGTCCACCGACGTTCGCGCCAACTCGGCGTGGGCGCTCGGCCGCATCGAAAACGGCCGCGCGTTGAATCCGCTGATCAACCTCTTTAGCGACGACGCCGAGAAAGTCCGCGAGGCGGCGGTCGCGGCGGTCGGTCACATGGAATCGACGGCGGCGGTCGGTGCTCTGATAAAAGTCGTTCGCGAGGACAACGCCGCGTCGGTGCGCCGGGTTGCCGCCTGGGCGCTCGGGAATCTGGAGGCGCGTGAAGGTGTGGATGCGCTTACCGCCGTGCTCGCACACGACGCCGACGCGAGGGTCAGAGAGATGAGCGCGTGGGCACTCGGCAACATCCAGGACCGGCGCGCTGTTCCGGCGCTTAGCGCGGCTCTCCGTGGCGATGCAGACGAGCGGGTCCGTGAGACCGCGGTTTGGTCGATCGGCAATCTCGAGGACCGCTCTTCACTCGACGTTCTTGCCGCGGCGACCGCGGACCGCAATCCGAGCGTGCGCGGTACGGCTGCGTGGGCCATCGGTCAGCTGGACGAGAACGTCAAGGCGCCGCCGGGGCTGCTGCGTTTGCTAGCCGACGACAACACCGACGTTCGTCTCAAGTCGGCGTGGGCGCTGGGGCAGCTCGAGGATGCGTCCGCCCTGCCCGCGATACGTGATGCGCTCAAAGTGGAGAAGAACGATCGGGTCAGGCGCGCGCTCATTCGCGCGCTGACGAAATCGGGGGAGAGCTCGCAGGAGACTCTGACCCAGCTACTCAGCTCCAGCGATCCAGCCGTTCGGGAAGCGGCGGTACGTGGCATCGCCGGCGCTCGCTCCTTCGATCCATGGCCGTGGCCGTGGCCGCGTCCGCGCCCCTTTCCGTGAGATCGACGATGCCAATGATACGCGCAGCACTGGCGCTGGTCGCACTGGCGTGCGCCGAGCCGACGGCAGTGGCGACCAGCGGCGCGAACGCGACGGTGCCTGAATCGCCGAGCGTCAGCAGCTCGTTCTCGATCAACCGCACAACGGGCACGGTGTACGTGCACCTTGTCGCGCCCGGCCCGGCCGACGCGGAAGCTCCTCGCGGGTTCATGCGACGGATGTTCGCCAGCGCTGACGCCGCCGGCACGCGCCTGATGGTGGTCGATGTGCGCGATGTCACGGGAACCGATGCACGGCTCGCCGTGCCGCTGGTGCACGGGATCGTCACCCGCGATCGGTTCGCGCGCGCGGGCGGACTGATCGTCGTCACCGGGTCGAACACGTTTTCCGCTCTGCAGGCAACGGCGACACTGCTGGGGCAGTATGCGGCGCCGCGATTCGTCTCCGACTATCCGGCACTCTAGCGGCCGGCGCTCTAGCCGCTATTTCAGGGCTCGGCGAAGCACTACGCCGTCGATCTTCTCATCTGGTTTTACGCCGGCAATCGCGGCGAGGGTGGGCGCCAGATCGACGGTGCGGACGAATTCGGTGTAGCGACCGGGCGCGAACCACGGTCCGCTGAAAACGAGCGGAACGTTTGAGTCGTAGTTGTAAGGCGATCCGTGGGTCGCCACGATTCCACCGAAGATGCTGAATGGCGTGAGAGTGATGACCATCTCGACGTTGCCGTTGGCGGGGAGCTGGTGCACCCACCGGCGGGCAATCGGATCGTTGATGGTGTCACCGCGCAACAGATCCTTGAGCCAATCGACGCGCGCGACTCCCGGCAGCGCCCTCACCTGCGTTGCGAAGACCGTCAGCGCGCTGTCCACGCCGGCGCGGCGACTCCTGGCGAGGGAAGGGTCGACAATCACCATGTGCTGATCGAGACCGATGAGGGTGGTGTCGAGGTTTGCGAGTGCGGCGATTCCCATCAAGCCATCGGCGAGGGCAGCGGCGTTGACCCGTGTCGGGGTAGGGCGCACCGATTTGGGTACGAGCTCGGGGATGGTGCCGCTGCCGTGATCTCCGCTCAGAGCGATGGCGACCCGCGTTGAATCTCGCAGCTTGAACAACGAATCCAGAAATACGCCGAGGTTGCGATCGAGTCGGAGGATGTTGTCGTGCATCTCGCGCGAATCAGGCCCATAGCTGTGGCCGATGACGTCAGTCGCCGACAGCGAGATCGCGAGCACATCGGTGTGCGGTCCTTTGCCGAGTTGGAGTGCGTTCACGCCGGCCAGCGCGAAGTCGAGGGTCACCACATCCATCCACGGCGACCGCCTGATCTGATTGGCCGTCAGATCGCCCTCGGCGGGGAGAGCGTGAGGAAACGCTATATCCCGGCCGCCCATCTCGATGCTGACGCTATCCGGCTCGTGATAAGCGCTGTCGGCGAGAAGTAATGTCCAGCTCTTACCGGCGAAGCTTTGTGGCAGGCGTCGCGCGTTGAATGCGTTGACCCAGTCTGGGAGGGTGTCGCGGTAGTAAGTGCTGGTGGTGAAGCGACCGTCCGGGTAGTACCAGTAGACATCGGAGCGCGACCGGCCAATCGGCAGGATTGCGGCGCGGTCCTTCATCGACACCGAGAGCGCGCGCGACTGCGGGTCCCTCGAGCGCAGCCAATCGACGAGAGTCGTTCCGTGGAATCTCCGCGGCGACGCGCCGGCGCCTTTTGGGGCGCCGATCAGCGGCGCCGTCGAGTCTTCGACCCCCGACCAGTTGGCGACGATCCCGGTCGAGCGCGGGAAGCGTCCGGAGAGCAGGGTTGCGTGTCCGGGAGCGGTCTCGGTCAGGGCGTGATCGTGGTGGGCGTTGGTGAACCACGCGCCGCGTGACAGCCGCGCCAGCCCGCCCTGCAGCTGGGGCCCGAACCGATCGATGTAGTCGCCGCGGAACTGATCGACGCTGATCAGGACGATCAGCGAAGGTGGGGGCGGTGCTTTCGTCTGGCAGGACGCGCGTTGCGCCAACAAGGCGACCGCCATCAAAACCGGAATGAGTCGTCGCATCCGGCAATCATACCCGCCGGGCGGCACAAGGCAACTATGGCGCGTTTCGATCAGCGCCACGATATTCGAGCGCCCCTTACGGAGGAGTCCCCTGGCGACTGATACTCCTCGACCGAAGCGCGCGCCCGTAGCAAAGGCGCTGACCAAGGTCGCCCTGTACTATGCGATTCTCATCGCACTCGGCTTCGTGCTGTGGGATGTCCTGCCGCGCTCGGGCGGGTTCGGCGAAAGCTTCGATCTTCTCAGCGGAAACGCAGCGCCTCCCAACGCCACCGCGCGGGTGCCGAGCGTTCGGGTCGGAGAGCTGAATCTCGCTTTGACAGTCGCCCTCGCGATGATCTCGGCGATCGTGCTCGCGCTCCCGGTGGCGTGGGTCTACGTCCTGACGCGTGCCAAGCGCGGATATCAGCAGTCGGTGGTGCATCTGCTCATCGTGCTGCCGCTGGTAGTGTCGGGAATCGTCGTGCTGGTACAGTACAGTCTGGCGCTGGCGTTCAGCCTCGCCGGAATCGTCGCGGCGGTTCGCTTTCGGAATACCCTCGATGACAGCAAGGACGCCGTCTATGTCTTTCTTGCCACCGCGATCGGACTTTCGGCGGCGGTGAACGTTCCTGTCGCCGCCGTGATCTCCATTTTGTTCAACGCCACCGTGGTCACGCTCTGGTACTCCGATTTCGCGCACTCGCCGGTGGAGCTGGAGGGAGCGATCGCCGAGAAGCGGCTGAAGCGCGCGAGGCAGCTGGCGCGCACCGGGACCTTCGTCGCCCGCATCGACGACGAAGTCTTTCGCAACATGAACCGGGAGCAGCTGGAGGGTGTCGCCGAGCGCGCGTGGCGCCGCGCGCACGAGGCGCCCGGTGAACCGCCGGTGGAAGGCGATGGCGAGCAGCGCGTGCGGGTGCGGACCCGCGATCTCGCCGCGCTGCGACGCAGCCTCGAGCCCCGGCTCGAGGGCCATGTGAAGGGGTGGCGGCTGACGAGCCTCGCGCCGAAGCCCGACGGATCCGAAGTCGCGGAGTACGTCGTTCAGCTGAAGAAGAAAACGACTCCGGAGGATCTTCTCACTCTCGTGCGTGCTGCCGGCGCGCCGCACATCACGGAGGCGGAACTGGTATGAGAACGAAATCGATTTCGATCTTCATCACCGCGGTTGTGGTGAGCTTGCCACTTGGCGCGCAGGACTCGGTGAAGGTCGCGAGCGCGGCGGTGGGCAAGGGGCATGCTCAGGATTCGACAAAAAAGACGCCATCACCCCCGGCGTTGTTCCGATCCGAGCAGCCGCTGGAGGTCACGTTCACTACCAACATCGGCAAGATTCGCGGTGACAAGCGCGCCGATCCGCCCTGGCGTCCGGCGACTCTCTCGTACAAGGGTGATGATGGCAGTGCCGTGACGGTGCCACTCGAGGCGCGCACGCGCGGAATCTGGCGTCTCAAGATGTGCGACTTCCCGCCGCTCCGTCTCAACTTCAAGAGCGAGACGACGAAGGGCACGATCTTCCACAAGCTCGACAAGCCGAAGCTGGTGAGCTACTGCCAGGATACCGATACCTACGAGCAGTACGTACTCCAGGAGTATCAGCTCTATCGCATCTACGGCCTGCTCACTCCAATGAGCCACAGAGTGCGGCTGCTCAAGTTCAATTATGCCGACAGCGGCAGCGGAAAGATTCGCGCAAAGCGCTACGCGTTCATTATGGAGGAGGCGAACGCGCTGGGTGAGCGTCTGCACGGAAAAGTGCTGGAGCAGAAGGGCGCGGTGCCGTCGGATCTGGATCCGTTTCAGGACGCTCTGTTCGGCGTATTCCAGTATTTCATCGGCAACACCGATTTCTCGGTGAATCAGCTCCACAATGTCGAGCTCTTCTTCGCCGACGCGGGTACGATCTCGCCGGTGGCGTACGATTTCGATTTCTCGGGCGTGATCAACGCGCGCTACGCGACACCGGATCCGAGTCTGAACATCCAGAACGTGCGGCAGCGGCTATTTCGCGGGTACTGCACCGATCCGGCGGAGTATGAGAAGGTCTTCGCGTTGTTCAACGAGAAGAAGTCTGCGATCTACGCGCTGTACAGCGATTCGGTGGGGAAGCTGATCGATCACGGCGCGGTGACATCCACGCTCCGCTACTTCGACGATTTCTACAAGACCATCAACGATCGACGTGCAGCGAAGCGCGCGATCCTCGAGCCTTGCCTGGGGCGTGGCTACTAGCTGGCGCTGCGGGAGCCGAGCGGCGGGCGTTTAGCCGAAACGATTCGGACTAAACGCCACGCTCGCTGGATCGATTCGTTACTCGACCTGCGGGGTGCTGTTGTTGGTGCCCGCCTTGATGACTTCGTCGATATAGAAGCGGACTGCGTTCGGGTAGCCTGAGTCGCACGGCTTGAGGCCGGCGAATTCACCGTCAGCGCCTGTAAGCTTGGTGATCTCGGCGATGACCGCACTGCGTGACATCGTGAGCTTCCTGCCGGCTTGTGCACGCAGATACGCGTTTGCGACAGCGGGAGCCGCGGAACAGCTCTGCTGGACGGCGACTGTTGGGCTGGCGTTAGGGGCCGCGCCGCCGACGGTGGCGAATCCTGCGAGTGCTGTAGCGACTGCGGCGAGTTTGATCCGGTTCATACGTTTATCCTCGGTTGCGGTAGTGAACTCGCCCCCATTTCGCAAAAACCGCACACCCAGCGCCGAATTCGGGTACCACTCGACCGCTGTTTGAGCCGACGGTGTCGCGGCCGCGCCTACTTAGGCGCGGGGCAAGTTACAATCACCTCCGCGGCAGGCGCGCCCGCCGCTGTGTGCGCTTCCCTGATGTTCTCCTCGCACTTGACGGGCTGTGTGTTGGTTGAGGAAGTGGAGGGTGGCGTCAGAGGGGAGCCCAGTAGTACTTGCAGCGTGTCGGTGAACTTCACTGCGTAAATGTCGGACCCGCCGTGAGCAACCGAGTCCATTGCAAGGCTGGTGTTGGCATTCAGAGCGAGATCGCCGTTCGAACAGGCCGCCATCGCAATCGCGCCCACGATGCCGCAAGCAAGTTTGATCATACTTCCTCCTGAGGGTGTGGAACTTCGACTTACCTAGTTGGGGGAACGCCTCCGAGGGCTTCGAGCTGGCGGCGCGCGAAAAGGTAAGAGAGTCCGCGCAGGGCAAAGTGGCCTGGCGGCAGACGGGCGGGTCTCAACATGAGATCGAGGTAGCGAGCGCTGGAGTCCCGATTGCCCAGCTCGCTATAGGCGTCGGCAACGACCAGGCGTTGAAGAAAACTGTCGGGCCGATCCAGAATTGTCGGGTCCTGCTCTCCCGCAAGCGCGATCGAGCCCAATCGATCGACGATGGCATGCCAGCGCCTACCCTTTGCATCGACGAAGCTTTGGATGAGCAGCGGCGCCGTTCCGACAATCGCGGCATCGCGCCTCGACAGATTTTGTGTGAGTCCCAGCGCCGCCTTGCCGGTGATGGTGTCACCCGCCGCCGCCGCCCACATCCCGCGCAGCATCTTCGCGGCAACTGTAGTGTCCGCTGGGACGATGTCCGAGCGCAGCGGCGGCGCTTGCGGGCTGGCGAGTGCCAGCAGCAACCGGGCGCGCTCATACCATCTGGCGGTCGAGCCCTTTGAGGAGCTGACGCCATCTCGCAGCACACTGTCGGCGCCCCGCACCTCGCCGAGCGCGGCAAGCGCGCCCGCGCGCGAGGTGATCGCATTGACGCGGAAAACGCCTTGGGTTTCGGGCTTCGCTAACGCCGCAGTTGCGAGACTGTCGGCCTGCCGCCACTGGCTTTGTGCGGTTGCCAGCATCACCCTCAGGTACCCATCGAACGGCGGCGTGAGTTGCTTCGCCGTTTCGAGAGCTTCGGCATTCTTTCCGAGCACGACCTGAATCGCACCAAGGTTCAGGAGCGTCGGTTGAATCAGGCCTCGGCCAAACGGGTTCAGATTCACCGCTTCTTCGAGGTCGGCGAGCGCCTTGTCGTATTCGCCGAGGGCGCTCCAGTAGAGAGCGCGATTGCTGCGTCCTGTTCGAGAGTCGGGACGCTCGCTGAGATACAAGTCGTACCACTTGATGGCGGCGGGGACATCATGATCGAGGACGTACGCAACGTCGCCTTTCAGCCTGTACTCCTCGGCGCGCGAGAGCCGGTTGGGCAGGGATAGAGCCCGGTCGAATGCGTAGCGCGCGGAGTCGATCTGACGCTCAGTGATGTAATTCGAAGCTTCCAGCGCCCACGCAGAGGCAAAGCCGGAATCGAGAGCGGTTGCTTTGGCCAGCAGTGCGTTGCTCCCGGCGTAGTCGCCGTGCATCACAGTTCGGTCGACGGCGGAGGAGTAGTAGCGATAGGCGTCGAACGACGGCGTGGCCACGTCGCGTAGCGGTCGGTTTTCAGCGATGGCGTCGCGTCGCTCACCGAGCTGCGAGCGAAGCTGCTTCACCTCCGTCTCGGCGGCGTCGACGAGCGCGCGATCCCGGTCGGCGCCGGGTGCGGTGCTCGCGGCGGATGCAAGAGCCCTTCCGCTCTCGGCGCTAACAACGTGGGCCACGACTGAGTACCCGGTTCCGAGCGGCTCGATGCCACCTACCAGGACTGCGCGCACCGCTCCGCGTTGGGCCAGCTGACGACCGAGGTCGAGATCCACATGCGTCGTCTCTGGAATGCCGGCCTGCCGCATAATCTCGTTCAGCTGCCGCCGGTCCATGATTCGGACGAAGCGCGATTGCTGCAACGCGGTGGTTACCAGATCGCGGTAAGCGTTCGCGATGTCGGGATCGTTGGAGGGCCCATCAAAATCAGCGACCAGAACCCAATCGTTCTCGTTGAGCGATCCGGCGAAGATCTTCGTCGCGACTGCGAGAATCCCGCCGGCGCCGATGACGATAGCGGCGGCGATCGCGGCGATCCTGCGTTTGCCGCGCAACCTGAACCGCGTCTTCTTGCTCCCATACGATCTGAGCGCGTGTGCAAGCGCGGCTGCCGATGCAAACCGCGCTGCCGGAACCTTGCCCAGCGCCTTCTTGACGATGTTCTCGATTGCTTCCGGCACATCGGGGCGCACCAGGCGCAGCGATGGGATTTCGGCGGCGGCGTGCCGCGCCACGATCGCCTGCACAGTGCGCCCGGTGTACGGCGGCTCGCCGACCAGCATCTCGTACAGCACGCATCCGACGGAGTAGATGTCGCTGCGCAGGCCGATCTCGCTCTCCCCGAGGCCCTGCTCGGGACTCATGTACTGCGCGGTGCCGATCACCACGCCGCTGGACGTCAGCGACTCCTTGGCCGATGCCGTCACCGCGCGGGCGATTCCGAAATCGGCGACGATCGCGTGCCCGCTCTGCAGCAGTATGTTCTCGGGCTTTATGTCGCGGTGCACGATGTTGTGCTCGTGCGCGTACTGGAGGCCGTCGGCGATGTCGCACGCAACGCTGATCGCGTCCTCGAGCGGGAGCTGCCGTTCACGCAGCAGACGAGCGCGCAGCGTCTCGCCTTCGATGAAGGGCATGACGTAGTAGAGAAATCCGGCGACCTCACCGGAATCGTGCAGTGGCAGGAGATTGGGGTGGGTGAGCTGCGCGGAGATCTCGATCTCGCGGAGGAAGCGCGCTGCGCCGAGGGCGAGCGCGATCTCCGGCTTGAGGACCTTGATCGCGACGCGACGGTGATGCTTCAGGTCTTCGGCGAGAAAGACCGTCGCCATTCCGCCGCGACCGAGCTCACGGTCGAATCGGTACCGGTCGGCCAGCGCATCTTTCAGCGCGGCCAGCGGGTCGCCGTGCCCTTCCTGCATGCAGGTCCCCCGTGCGCAACGGCCTAACATGGGAACAGGCAGGGGGTTGCGCCAGAGTAAATACTGAGGACTAACCGAAGACTGCCGGCAGGAGGCCGTGGCCGCACGGCTCGAGGCCACGGGCTACGACGAGAACTCTTCCGATTCAAGCCCCCGGCCTCCAGGCGGCCCGCCCACGGCCGCCCGCCGGTAGTCTTCAGTTGCAGTTGCCGTCTGGGGTCAACGCAACCGCCATCCGATCCGTACTCCGGATAGAGACCCAGATCACGGTCGCAATGGCAAAGCACGGCTCGGAAACTCTTCGCAGCTCAGTCAGGCGCTACAGCGTCGCAGTCGCGGCAACCGGCGTCGCGCTCGTTGCAACCCTCATCCTGCGACGCTACGGGCCAGCGCCGAGCTTCCTCTTCTTCGTCCCGGCGGTAGCGCTTTCGGCGTGGTACGGCGGTGTCGGACCCAGCGCCGTCGCCACCATCGTCTCGCTACTCCTCATCGATCTCAATTTCTTTGCGCCCGGAGGGTCACTCAGCATTGACCGCGTCGAGGGAACCGAGATCATCGCATTCCTGATCGTCGCCGCCACCATCACAGCTACCATGGCGGCGCTACACCACTCGCGGGCACTCGCCGAGTCGCGCGCCCGCGAGCTCAAGCGCCTCAATGAAGAGGTTGGTCGAAGCTACGATGCCGAACGCGAGCGTCGCCACGTAGCCGAGCTCGTGGCGCAGGCGCGCGAGGAAGTCCTCGGCGTCGTCGCTCACGATCTGCGCAATCCGCTCAACGTCATCATCTCCAGTACTGATCTTCTTCTGAACGAGGACCTGGACCGCGCGCGCAGGACCGAGCTGCTCGAAGTCGCTTTGCGCGCGGGACGCCGGATGAACCGCCTGATCGGAGATCTCCTGGATACAGTCCGACTGCATGCGGGGAAGCTCGCGCTCGATCTGGAGGATGTCCCCGTCGCGACCATCTTCAAGGATGCCGACGACATGTTCAGGCCGCTGGCGCAGAAGCGTCAGATCAGGATCGAGATTGCGGCCGCCCCGGACGGGCTGGCGGTCCGCGCCGATCCGCTCCGCGTGTCGCAGGTGCTGGGCAACATCCTCGGGAACGCCCTCAAGTTCACGCCCGAGCGGGGCAGGATCGAGCTTCGCGCGAGCTCCAACGGTCATGAGGTCGAGTTCGACGTGTGCGACAGCGGACCAGGAATCAACGCGGCCGACCTCGCGCACCTGTTCGACAACTTCTGGCAGGCGCAGCGCAACGACAACCGCGGTGTCGGGCTCGGCCTGGCGATCGCGAAGAGCGTCGTCGAAGCACACGGCGGCCGGATCTGGTGCGAGAGCACGCCGGGCAAGGGGACGACATTTTCGTTCACGCTGCCAATCACGACGTTGAAGACCGTCGCCAATCTGCACGCCGTCGCTTGACCGCTGGGTGACCGCGCCTTTGCTTTGAGGCCAATGCTCAAGGCAAGAATTCGGGCCACGCTGTTCGGCGTAGTGTTGATTTCCGTCGCCGGTTGTCGCGGGGAGCAGGCATCGGTGGAGGACCTCTACACCACCCGCATGCTCGGCCTCAGCTATTTGCAGCGAAATCAGCTGCCGCAGGCCGAGTCGGCATTCACCAAGCTGACGAAGCTCGCGCCCGACGATCCACTCGGCTACGCGAATCTCGGGCTGACACATCTCCAGGCGGGCCGCTTCAAGGATGCTGAAGACGAGCTGCTGCGCGCGCAAAAGCTCGATCCGCGCAACGCCGAAATCGGACTCGCACTCGCGCGGCTGTACTCGCTGACCGATCGAGTCGCGGAAGCGCGGACGACGCTCGAGAAGCTGCGTCAGGATAGCACCACCAATCCACACGTCCTGTATGCGCTCGCCGAGCTGGAGTCACAGCAGCACGACGACGGATCGCGGCAGCGTTACGAGGCGCGGCTGAGAGATGTGCTGGCGGTGGCGCCCGCGAATCTGGTGGCCCGACTAAAGCTGGTGGATGCATTGGTGAGCGATGGCGCGGCCGACAGCGCAGTGCACCAGCTGGAAGAGGTGAGACGCATTCCGCCCGAGCTGCCGCAACAGGCAAGGACGTATCTGGACAGCACGATCCAGCTGCTGCGCGCGGGAAAGGTCGGTGATGCGCGACCGGTGCTCGATCGATTCCTCGATGTTGTGCAAGTCACCGCGCAGTATCAGGCGTCGATGGAAGATGTGAAGTGGACGGAGGGCCCGATTGCCGGACGGCCGATACTGACCTTCGCGCCAAAAACGTTCATCACGGTTCACGGCGTGCGGGACAAGCCGACAGTGGACATGGCAAAGTTCGCCGATGTAACCGACGAGGCCGGTGTTGGCGACGGATCGGCGGCGGCAACCGCGAACACCGCGTCACGGAGCGCGGCGGGCGCAGCTGGCCCGACCGTCGGCGCGCTCGCCGTCGGAGATGTCGACGGTGATGGCACCGATGATCTATTCGTTTCCCGCGATCGAGCCGCGCGGTTGTATCGCGTTCAGGGCGGCTTCGTTCGTGATGCGACCCAGCGCGCCAGGCTTCCCGGCCTGGCAGCCTCCTTTGCGACGTTCGCCGATTTTGACAACGACGGCTGGCTCGATCTCTTTGCGATCGGAACCGATGGGCGCGGCCGGCTGTTCCGCAATCGTGGCGACGGGACCTTTGACGATGCGACCGCGAAAGCGGGAATCTCGGCCGTGCGTGGCTCGACAAAGGCGACCTTCGTCGACCTGGATCACGATGGCGATCTCGATCTGCTGCTGACCGGCGGTGCCCAGCCAATCGTGTTTCGCAACAACCTCGATGGCACCTTCACCGACGCGACCGCGATGTTCGGCATTACGAGCGGAGTAGCTCGCGATGCCGCCTACGCCGATTTCGACGGCGACGGACGAGTCGATCTCGTGCTCGCTACCGACAGTCATGGCCTCATGCTGCTGCACAACGGAGGTGCGCAGCGATTCAGCGCGGTTCTCAGTCCGAGCGGGCTGCCGGGTACAGGCGGTTTCGGCGCGCTCGCCGTGGGTGATTACAACAACGACGGGTTTCTGGACATCTTCGCGAGCGAGAAGGACGGAGGCACCTCCCTTTGGCGGAACAAGGGTGACGGAACTTTCAGTCGCGACGATCGCTCTGACGCAGTGAAGACCATCGGCGGCAGTGGTGCATCGACGGCGCTCTTTCTCGACTACGACAACGACGGCTGGCTCGACCTGGTGGTGGGGAGCGCAGCCGGCGGGAAGGCGGGAGTCGTTCTGCTCCGCAATGACGGAACCGGAAAATTCGTCGACCGCACGAGCGTGCTGCCCCCAGCAATACGAGGAACTGGCGCTGCTGCTATCGTCGCCACCGACATCGACGAGGACGGCGATGAGGACCTCTTTCTGACCGACGCGGCTGGCGCGCCGCACCTGCTTCGCAACGACTTCGGCAACAACAACCTCGCCGTGAATGTCGAGCTGAAAGGGCTGAGAAACGGCAGCGGCAAGAACAACGCGCTGGGAATCGGCGCCAGGCTGGAGCTGCGTGCGGGGAACATCTACCAGACCCGCGTCGCTACAGGACGAGTCACGCACTTCGGGCTCGGCCCGCACCTCAAGGCCGACGTACTGCGCATCGAATGGCCCAACGGCGTCCCGCAGACGGTCTACTTCCCCGGATCCGATCAGGATGTGGTGGAGCGCGAGATGCTCAAGGGATCGTGCGCGCTCGCGTACACCTGGGACGGAAAGCAATTCCGGTTCGTGACGGATGCGATGTGGCGCAGCGCGCTCGGCATGCCGTTGGGATTGATGGCTGGCACCGGAGCCAGCGCCTTCGCGCCGGCCGGCGCGTCGCAGGAGTATCTGCGCATTCCGGGCGATGCGCTCGTGCCACGCGACGGACGTTATCTGCTGCAGCTCACCGAGGAGCTGTGGGAAACAGCGTACGCCGATCAGGTGAAGCTTCTAACCGTCGACCATCCCGATTCGATCGACGTCTTCGTCGACGAGCGCTTCGTGCCGCCGGGAAAGGTCACGCTCAGACTGTACCAGATCGCCCATCGCGACTATCCACGCTCCGCTGTCGATGAGCGCGGCGACGACGTGCTGCCGGCGCTGCGCAGGAGCGACGACGTCTACGTGTCGAACTTTACGCCGACCAGATATCAGGGTGTGGTCGAGCCGCACGACCTGATCCTGGATCTCGGGGACTCGGCAGGCACCGCCGGCACCTATCTGTTCCTGCGCGGCTGGATCTATCCGACCGACGCGAGCATCAACGTCGCTCTCGCCCAGCAATCCGCGATCAAGGTCGCGGCGCCTTCGCTCGAGGTGCGGGACGCCAGCGGCAAATGGCGCACGGCGATCGCGAGCATCGGATTTCCGTCCGGAAAGGACAAGACGATGGTGATCGACATCGCGGGCAAATTCCCGACGCGCGATCACCACGTGCGCATTCGCACCAACATGCAGATCTATTGGGACGAGGCGTTCACGGCGCGGGACATCGCCAACGGCCCCGCAAGGATCGCGACGCTCTCACCGATGTCCGCTGATCTGCACTACCGCGGCTTCTCCCGGATGTACCGCAAGGGCGGGCGTTACGGCCCGTACTGGTTTGCGTACAATGATGTCTCGAAGGAATCGCCGTGGCGTCCCATTACCGGATCGTTCACCCGGTTTGGAGATGTGCTGCCGTTGCTGGATGACTCGGATGACATGTACGTCATCATGGGACCCGGTGACGAAGCGACGCTGCAATTCGACGCGACGTCAGCGAGCTCGATTGCCAATGGCTGGAAGCGCGACTTCCTGCTTTATACCGATGGCTGGATCAAGGACTCCGATTTGAACACCGCGTTCGGGACGACCGTCGCGCCGCTGCCGTTCCACGCGGTGCGCTCTTATCCGTACGCTCGGGGCGAGGGATACCCGACGGACCCGGCGCACCAGGGCTACTTGCAGACGTACAATACGCGAGTGGTGGGAACTGCAACGGAACGGGTGCCAGACGTGAGTGGCGCAGTGCTTAGTCACTAGTTCACAACGTCGGGACGTTCCTGGTCGCGTTAAGGTGTGACCAAGCTCCTCCCGGCATGACGACACGTGACTTCGCGTGCGGCGGCACTGTGATGGCGGAGCCCGCGATCGCGCTCGGCACTCCGAACATCAGTAGGGCAATCTCCTACAGTTGCGTGTGATTCGCCCGACAACGCTGGCCGCCGAAGGAGCCCAGATTGGCGGACTTCATATCCTCCATCGCTCTTTCCCCAAAATCATGACAACTGAAGTCGCGCTGCCCCGAATCATCCAGGGCGGTATGGGTGTAGCTGTATCCAACTGGAAGCTCGCGCGCGCGGTAGCGGTGACGGGCCAGCTCGGAGTGGTCTCCGGTACCGTACTCGACACCGTCCTCGTGCGACGGCTGCAGGATGGGGACAACGGAGGCCACATGCGCCGAGCGATGGCCGCTTTCCCTATCCCCGGTGTCGCAGATGCAGTTATGCGACGCTACTTCCGCAGCGAAGGCAGGGCGCCCGGCCAGCCTTACAAGCTGCTGCCGATGTACAAGCAACGGGTGAGCGTCGAACGCCAACAGCTGACCATGCTGGCGAACTTCGTCGAGGTCTTTCTCGCCAAGGAAGGCCACCAATTCCCGATCGGCATCAATCTTCTGACCAAGGTGCAGCTGCCGAATCTGGCATCGCTGTACGGGGCGATGCTTGCGGGAGTGGATTACGTCCTGATGGGTGCGGGCATCCCGCGCGAGATTCCCGGTGCGCTGGACGCTTTCGCGGAGCACCGGCCCGCGTCGGTTCGATTCGACGTCACCGGACTTGCGACGGGTGAGATAGAGATGCTTTGCTTCGACCCGTCACAGCACGGAGCCGGCGGTCTCAGCCCTCTGCGTCGGCCAGCGTTTCTGCCGGTGATTTCGGCGAGCTCGCTGGCAACGACCCTGGCGCGGAAAGCAAATGGCCCGGTCAATGGATTCATCGTCGAAGGTCCGACGGCCGGCGGCCACAACGCGCCGCCCCGCGGAGAGCCAACCTTCAACGACCGCGGTGAGCCGGTGTACGGGGAGCGCGACGTCGTGGATCTCGCGAAGCTACGCGACCTCGGCTTGCCGTTCTGGCTCGCCGGGGGCGCGGGCTCACCGGACCGCCTTCGTGATGCGCTCGAAGCCGGCGCTGCTGGCGTGCAGGTCGGAACGTTGTTCGCCTTCTGCGAAGAATCCGGGTTCTCGCCCAGGCTCAAGGACGAGGTGATCGATCATGCGTTGCGTGACGATGTCGAGGTAATTACCGACCCGCGCGCGTCGCCGACCGGATTTCCGTTCAAGGTGGTGCGCTGGGCGTCAGACAGCGGCGACCTTCCGACGCGCGAACGAAAGTGCGACCTCGGCTATCTCAGAGAATCGGTCAAACGAACCGATGGCCGCATCGACTACCGCTGCGCGGCGGAGCCGGTCGAAGACTACGTTCGAAAGGGAGGCAATGCCGCAGACACTGAAGGTCGGAGGTGTCTGTGCAACGCTCTCACCTCGAACATCGGGCAGGCACAGGTGCGCGCCAACGGCGTCATCGAGCCACCGCTTCTTACCAGCGGCGATGACCTCGAGACGATCGCGAGCTTTCTTGCGGGGCGAGCCAAGTACTCCGCGGCTGATGTCGTTAGCTATCTACTTGGGGAGAGTTACGGCAACTGAATGGGTGCCAGACGTCAGTAGCGTAGTGGTTAGTCACTAGTTCACTACGTCGGGACGTTCCTGCTCACCGAGATGGGTGGCACTGTCGGACTTGGGAGGGATGCCGACGTGGGACGTCCCGGTGTCGTGAACTAACAACTGGCCACTCTGCCACTTACAGCTGGCACCCGTTCCGTTGCAGTTACCACCCGCCCGTTCCGTTGCAGTTACCACCCGGCTCGTTCCGTCGCAATTGTTCCTTGAGTTAGCCCAACCCGAAGCTATACTCTGACTGTGCCCCGCCGACCCGGTCCTCGTGCCCGCCGCGCGATCATCGCCATCCCGTTTCTTGCCGCCATTTTGCTGGCGATGCGGCTCGACCGCGGCCCCATGCGCGCGAGCTCCGATGCGGCCCACCCGGGCTTCGTCCTCCGTGACGCGACCGCTGCGGCCGGCATCCACTTCGTCCACCATCGTCCGACCTTCGACCCGAAAATCGCCGGTGTCGAGCCCCACGTCGCGGCAGTCGGCGCATCGGTTTCCGTAACCGACTTCGATGGCGACGGCTGGCCGGATCTCTACTTCACCGATAGCCGGTTCGGCGAGCCCAATGCGCTGTACCGCAATCGCGGCGACGGAACCTTCGAGGACGTTGCCGCAGCGGCGGGGGTCGCCAATCTGAATCGACCCGGCGAAGGAGTGTCGATGGGCGGGGTGTGGGGCGACTTCGACAACGATGGCCGCGAGGACCTGCTCGTCTATCGCTACGGTTATCTCTCGCTGTTCAGAAACGTTGACGGCAAACATTTCCAGGATGTAACCGAGCGGGCCGGGCTGCACCGCTGGATGAACAGCAACGGCGCGATCTGGCTCGACTACGACCGCGACGGCCTGCTCGATCTCTACGTCACCGCGTATTTCCGAAGCGACATTGATCTGTGGCACCTCACCACCACCAGGATCATGCACAACAGCTTCGAGTTCGCGACGAACGGCGGGAAGAACGCTCTCTTCCATAACCTCGGCGGCGGAAAGTTCGAAGATGTGACTGACGAAGCCGGCGTGGGCAGCACCCGCTGGACCCTAGCGGCGTCATCGGCCGACTTCAACGGCGATGGCTGGCCCGACATCTATCTCGCCAACGACTACGGGCCCGAGGAGCTTTACCTCAACGATCACGGGCGCCGGTTCACGCTCACCACCGCTGGACTGGAGAGTGAATCCAAGAGCGGGATGTCGGTGACACTCGGCGATGCATTCAATCGCGGACGGCTCGATGCGTTCGTCACCAACATCTCCGAGCGCGGCTACATCTTCCAGAACAACAATCTCCGCGTCAACGAGATGGCCGGCTCGCACCGGTTTCGGAATGTCGCCGAGGGCGCGATCGCAGATGCGGGCTGGGCGTGGGGAGCCCAGTTCGGCGATCTCAACAACGATGGCGCCAACGAGCTGTTCGTCGCCAATGGATTCATCTCCGCCAATCGCAATCGCAGCTACTGGTATGCAATGTCCAAGATCGCCGGCGCGAACGGCCGGCTGTTCGAGGACGCGGCGACCTGGCCGGCGTTCGGCGACGCGAGTCTCTCGGGCTACGAGCCATCGCGGGTCTATCTCAATCGCGGCGTCGCCGGCTGGGTCGACGTAGCGAAGAAAGTGGGTGCCAATGATCTGTACGACGGACGCGCTGTCGCCCTCGCTGATCTCTCCAATCGCGGCGCTGTCGATGTGATCGTCGCCAACCAGAACCAGCCGGCCGTGTTGTATCGCGATTTCCCCGACAGCGCCAACCACTGGATTGCGTTCAAGTTGATCGGCACCCGCAGCAATCGCAGCGCGATCGGCGCCGAGGTCCTGATCGAAGCGGGCGATCTAAAGCAGCGGCGGGTAATCGACGGCGGTTCCGGTTTCGCGAGCCAGAACGATCGACGGCTTCATTTCGGGCTTGGCAACCACGAATGGGTGGACCGCGCCGTGATCCAGTGGCCGTCCGGGACTCAGCAGGTGATTGCGCGTCCGCAGATCGACCAGTTGATAACCATCACCGAGCCCGAGAGGTAGTCGTTGGCCGACGCCAGCCGGACGACCGTGGCGGAAGGGAACGCTCTTTCGCGCGCATGGCAACGCAGCAGCAAGATCGATCCGCGATACCTGATCGCGTTTCTCATCACGCTCGTGCTGGTGGCGGCGCAGCTCCGCTACCACATGCTCGGCAGCTACGATCGTCTCGTGTTGGCGCTTGTGGTGTGCACGGGAACCGAAGCCGTGCTGTCGTGGTTCGATCGCGGAAAATTCGTCAATCTCCTCAGCGCCTACATCAGCGGTATCAGCCTGACGTTGCTGACGAAGCCACAGGGCGGGGCACTATGGCCCTTCGCACTCGGTGGATTCCTGGCGATCTCCTCCAAGTACGTGCTGAAGTACCACGAGAATCATCTCTGGAATCCGACCAACTTCGCGATCAGCGCGCTGCTGCTCGCCGCGCCGGACAAAGTGTCTGTATTGAGCCACCAGTTCGGCAACGATGTGACGACCAATCTGGTGATCTGGATTTTCGGTCTCATCATCGCCGCGCGCGTCGGGGTGCTGCACATCACACTCACCTACGTGCTGAGCTTTCTGATCCTGAACGGTGGCCGCGCGCTCGCGCTGGGTCAGCCGCTGCTCCCCGAGATCGCGCCGATCACCGGCCCGATGTACCAGCTGTTCGTATTTTTCATGATCACCGATCCCCGCACGGTGGTGCGCGGCCGGCGGCGACAGATCGTGGTGGCGATCCTGATCGCGATCATGGAGATGCTGATTCGATTTGCGTCGGATCAGGGTTGGCCGCTGCCGACTGCCTTCAACGCCGCTCCGGCATTTCTGGCGCTGGCGATTGTTGGTCCCATCGCGAAGTGGCTGGATCTGCGGCGCCTGGCCGCGCGCAAATGACCGACTCGCCCAGGATCGCGCACCCCGGAGTCTGGTTCCCGCCGCCGTTTGTGTACGTCGCGGGATTCGTCGCGGGATGGCTCCTCGAGCGGTGGCGGCCATTGCCGATCACCGCCGGCGCCTCGACCGCCCGCGAGGTCGGCGGATGGGCGGCGCTTCTCGTGTGGCTCGGGTTCTTTGTCGGCGCACTGGTCTCTTTTCGCCGGGCTCACACCACGCTCATTCCGAACAAGCCGGCGGCTGCGTTCGTTACGAGCGGCCCGTATGGAATGACCCGGAACCCGATGTACGTCAGTCTCGTAGCGCTCTATCTCGGGTTGATGCTACTGATCAACAGCTGGTGGCCGGCGATTTTCCTGCCGTTCGTAGTGCTCGTCGTCGATCGCTTTGTCATCGCGCGGGAGGAACGCTACCTCGCCAGCGCGTTTGGAGCCGAATACGACGAGTACAGGCGACAGGTTCGGCGCTGGCTCTAGCCGTTAGTAGCCCTTCTTCAGCAGCCGCTGCCCCGCTTTGAGATAGTAGCCTGCGTCGGGCAGCTCCCAGCCCAGCGTGTCCGCGAGCCGATCGTAGGTATTGAACAGGAACGCGACATAGAATGCATCGCGGATAGCTTCGCGGGTCACGCCCGCAGCGAGCACGGGCAGAATGTCACGGGCGGAGAGCTGATCGTGCCGGAGAGTGAAGATCTCGAGCAACCCCAGCATTGCGCGCAGCTTCTCGTCGATCGGCGCGGTGCGATAATCATCGAGGATCTTTTTGGTCTTGCCGTCCCTGAGCGCTGCCTCCGCGACCGCGGAGTGGGCGTTGGTTCAGAAGACGCACTGATTGAGTCGGGAGACGAACGCCGCGAAAATCTCGCGCTCGCCCACCGACCACGGCGACGGACCGCGCATCACTTGCTGGGTCAGCTCGGTGAACGGACCGCCGAAGAATTCCTTGCGATAAAACAGGGTGCGCACCACGCCGGGTGCGTGCCCCATCGTCAGCCGGATGATCCCGAGGATCGCCTTCTCGCGGAACCGGTGGCCGCGGTGCACGCGCTGCAGTCTCATGCTTTGCTGAGCGCCTCGAGTCCGGCCATCAGTCGCTTGCGCGAAGCGCCGAGCGCGGCGCTGACGACAATCTCGAACATTCTGTCGTCGCCGTAATACTGCTGCGCGCGCGACATCTCGTCGTCGGTGACCTTGTAGGCGTGGCGGTGGATCTTGTCGACGAGCGGCTGCAGATCTGCGGGAAGTCCCGCGTCGTCTGCAGCAGCATGCCTCGTCGCCGAGTCGGTCTCGCCCGGTCCATCCAGAACGCTGTCGAGAACGCGGTCCCGAAGGACCGCGTGGGGATCAGGCGTCAAGCTTGGTTACGCAGCTGCTGCGACGGGCGAGCGCCGGTGATGCGCGCAGGTGCACATCATCTTCACGGCGTCGCGTGCGGGTGGATAGACGTGGTAGTACATCGCGACGACCATCGGGATGAACACGATGGTGTTGTAAAAGAGGTGGAGCTCGATGCGCGGGAACCAGATCTGGCCAATGCTGGTCGGGACCTTGCCGCCGAACCAATAACTGTGGGTGTTGGCCTGATAGAAGAGGATGAGGTGCTCGAAGTGGTGCCAGAACTGAATCCAGAACGACACCATCCACCACTTGTGCGAGGTGCCCGTGAATCCTTTGCGGAGTACCCAGAGACCGATCACCATCACCAGCGCGAAGCCATAGTGCAGGGTCTCGGTCTTCATCAGCCACGGATAGTACATCCCGAGGAGACCCATCGATTGCGCGCGCGTCCAGTGCAAACCCCAGAGCTGGTACGCCTGGATGAGGTGTTCTGCCCAGTGGAACAGCACGATCACCATGAAGACCTGGAGCGCGGCCTTGTGCCAGCGGGTATTCAGAAGCTCGGACAGACTTGCGGACTCGTGTCCGGCAAACTGGAGATCGCGGGTCGAGACGGACATTAGGCTTCTCCCAGGGCGGAGCCGGCTGAATGGTGTGGGCCACGATACGTCATGGTCGCGTGAGCGTCAAGAAGGGAAGCGAAGGGGAAAGCGGCGGGGTCAGAAATCATAGGTCAGCATGGCGTAGGGGTACGTGTACGCCTTTCCGGGAGTCGTCGTTTTCAGGAAAGACCCCGGCATGAAGTGACCGATGCCCGCGGAAAGGCCGAAACCGGGGCGGAGCCTGCCGGAGGTGACGAGGTCGACCTCCTCGCCCACGTTCGTTCCGGCGACGCCCGTGGGTGACCGCGCCAGAGACGCGCCGCCGCCGTTGTACAGGGCGTCGTGGGGATCGTCGAGCCAGTAGTGGTTGTAGCGCGCGGTGGCGCTCCACGCCTTGCTGAATGCGACGTCGACGCCGCCGCGGACGTGCCGCATGTTCTGCCAGCCGACCAGGTCGGTGAGACCGTACTTGTCGTGGCCCGTCGGATAGAGCTGGTCGAAAGTTTCCTTCCGGTTGTCGGTCGGATTCGCATCGCCTGTCGCCTGGTTGTACTCGGCCCATACCCGCGGCATGAGGGGAGTCTGCGCGGCGGTGTACCCAAGCAGTGCGTGCGCCGCCCAGGCGCGGATCGATTCGTCGCCGAGTGAGCCGTGCTGGCCTACCAACTGGGCGTCGTAGTCGAGACTGGACGGCTTGCCCGCGAGCCGCAAGCCGAGCGTGCCGAAGTTCATGGTGCCGCGCACACCTGCTTCACTCAGCAGCCCGCTCTGGCGTCGCCAGAAGAAGAACGGCTCGAGGCTGCCGTGCGGCACGAGACTCGTGATCGCGGCGTAAGTGCCGTAGAAATTGTTGCCGGGGACGTTCTTGTCGAAGCGGTCCTGCTCGACTTTCACCACCGACGCGGCGAATGCGTCGACCCGATATCCTTTTCCGCCGGTGGTGGCCCGCGCCGCGTCGAAGGTCCGGGCGGTGTTTGCCCACAGCAACGGCCCGACCAGCCGGCCGTCGCCGTAGAACAGCTCCTGTCTGCCGATGCGCACGAAAGTCGTTGCCTTGTCCGCGCCGAGCTGTGCGTAAAGCTGCCGAAGGTCGGCGTAATCGCGGAACGGCGGGCCGACCGGTGTCTTGTTCTTCCCCGGCGCGCGCGCGTCCATGCCTTCCACGAACAGCGATGTCGAGGCGGTCGGGTGAACGCGCGCGTTCAGCAGGACTCGCGTCAGCAGATAAGTGTCTGAGTTATCCGGTTGAAAGCCCCCGCCGGTATAGGACTCGGCGCGCACCCGCAGCTGTCCGCCGATGGAGAGCCAGGGCGGCAATAGACCGGGCGACGCTGAGGCAGGGGTAAGACTGCGGGTCGTTTCGCCGACTGGCTGCAGCGTGGCTATCTGTGCCGCTGCAGTGGCTGCACCCGCCAATGCCTGTGCGCCAGCAAGTAGAGCGACAGCGAATCGATTGCGCATTGGAAAGTGCGAGAGGGTAGCCGATCGACCGGAATTCCGGCGGCAAATCTGGGGCGGGGCTTCGCCTTGCGCAATACTGCGAATATCGTCATACTCCCCTGTTGCTTCGACAGGAATCGTCGGCATTGACCGATTTTCTCGACGTAATTCAGGGAACGCTGGATCTCCTTGTACTGAAGGCGCTCGCGCTGGGTCCGGTCCACGCCTGGGG
>Ga0070664_100000639_pt1 | contig 26842 bp, 24 predicted proteins | sample KBSC73metaG_FD_65863 | JGI IMG/M metagenome (GOLD analysis project Ga0070664, IMG submission 65863) | Corn rhizosphere microbial communities from Kellogg Biological Station, Michigan, USA - KBS C7-3 metaG | ecosystem: Host-associated > Plants > Roots > Rhizosphere > Soil ... | reverse complement strand
CCGGCCGAAGCGCCCGGCCCGGCCGGCCCGGCCGAAGCGCCCGGCCCGGCCGGCCCGGCCGAAGCGCCCGGCCCGGCCGGCCCGGCCGAAGCGCCCGGCCCGGCCGACCCGGCCGAAGCGCCCGGCGGCGGACCGTCGGCGGGCAGCGCCGGCCAACCGATCGGATCGGTCTCGTCGGCCTGGCGGGGTGCCGCAGCCGGCGGCGTGCCCCAGGGAGAATCAGTGGCCCACGGACCGCCGGACGGATCGCCGTCCGGGCCCTGGTCGCGCGGACGCGGCGGGGTTTCAGGCATCGCCGCCACGCTAACACCGGCGGCAAGACCGTATGGGTATCGATATACCGCACGTTCCGTGGCCGGTCAGTGGCACCAGGACGGGATCGAGGCATGAATCGGGCCGACCACCCACGGGGGAAGGCGGTCGGCCCACACAAATGGTACTTGCCAGCTCAACTATTTGCCAAGTCCCGGCCGTTTGCGTTGACACCGGCGACAAGGTTTAGCGTTGACCCGTGCTGATCGGTGAACTGGCCGGACGCGCCGGCGTCAGTACCCGGTCGTTGCGGTACTACGAGGCGCACGGCCTGCTGGAGCCGAACCGCACCGCCGCCGGGTACCGCACGTACTCCGACGCCGAGCTGCGGGTCGTCCGCGAGATCCGGGCACTGCTCGCCGTGGGCTTCGACCTGGACGACATCCGCCCGTTCGTCGCCTGCCTGCGGGCCGGTAACGCGTCCGGCGACGTGTGTCCCGACTCGGTCGCCGTGCTCCGGCGCAAGCTGGCCGAGGTCGACGCCTGCGTCGCCCGGCTCGGTGCCGTGCGCGATCAACTGAAGAGACAGCTGGATTCCGCCGTTCAAGCCCGGGAGGACCAATGGCCGACGAGCCTGTCGTCACCGTCACCGACGCCACTTTCACCGACGTCGTGCTCCGCAACGAGCGCCCCGTCGTCGTGGACTTCTGGGCCGAGTGGTGCAAGCCCTGCGTCATGATCTCGAAGAGCCTGCGCGAGCTCGCTGACGAGTACGGTGACCGGGTCGTCATCGCCAAGATCGACGCCGACACCAACCCGGACTCGGTGCGCACCTACGGCGTGATGTCGATGCCGACGCTGCTCGTGTTCCGCAAGGGCGAGGTGGTCGGCTCGATGGTCGGCGCGAAGCCCAAGGCCTCCCTCCGCAAGGCCATCGACGACCTGATCTGACGCGATCTTGGACGTCTGTCGGTGCCAGGGCACACCGACAGACGTCCAAGATCCGAAAGAGCTGCCGCACGCCACCGCCGCCGGTCGGTCAGCGCTCGGTGCGCGGCCGGTCAGTGCCCGGTCAGCGCCGGCCGTGACGCTTCCTCCACGTGATTCGTGGAGGGGGAATACCGATGAGGCTCACCGGCCTGCCATCCGGGCGGCGGTCCAAGTTCCTGATGCTCGGCCTGTGGCTGGTGCTCGCCACGGTCGGCGGCATGTTCGCGGCCAGGCTCGGCGAGGTGCAGAACAACGACGCGCTGGGCGCGCTGCCGAACAGCGCCGAGACGACCCGCGCGCTCGACCGGGCCGAGGCCGCGTTCCCCGGCTCGGACCGGCTCGTCGCCGTCGTCGTCTACGCCCGCGACAGCGGCCTGACGGCCGACGACCGGGCCGCGGCGGCCGACGACCGGGCCGGGTTCGCCCGCTACGCCGAGGGCGGCCGGCCGCCGGAGATCGTCCCCAGCGCCGACGGCAAGGCGCTGCTGATGTCGTTCCCGCTGGCCGGTGACAGCAAGGCGCAGGAGGCCGGCACCGAGGAGGTGCGGGCGATCCTCGACGAGGGCGTCCCGGCCGGGCTGCGTACCGGGCTCACCGGGTCGGCCGGCGCCAACGGCGACGTCTTCGACGCGTTCGAGGGCATGGACACCACGCTGCTGCTGGCCACCGGCGGCGTCGTGGTGCTGCTCCTGCTGGTCACCTACCGCAGCCCGGTGCTGTGGCTGCTGCCGCTGCTCACTGTCGGCATCGCCAGCCAGGTCGCGAGCGCGAGCGTCTACCTGCTGGCGAGGTACGCCGGCGTCGCGGTGGACTTCCAGAGCCAGAGTGTGCTGACGGTGCTGGTGTTCGGCGTCGGCGTCGACTACGCGCTGCTGATCATCGCCCGCTACCGGGAGGAACTGCGGCGCCACGAGAACCGGCACGCCGCGATGGCCGTCGCGCTGCGTCGCTCGTCACCGGCGATCCTGGCCTCGGCCGCGACGGTCGCGATCGCCCTGATGTGCCTGCTGGCCGCGGACCTACCGGCCACCCGCGGCCTCGGCCCGGTCGCGGCGGTGGGTGTCATCGCGGCGCTCGCCGCGATGACGACGCTGCTGCCGGCGCTGCTGGTGCTGTGCGGACGCTGGTTGTTCTGGCCGTTCGTGCCGCGCTTCCGGCCGGGTGCCCACGGCGGCGGCCCGGTCGGCCGATCGGCCGCAGGACGGGCGCTGGACACCGACGTGGCGGCCGACCACGGGATGTGGGCGCGGATCGCGGGTCTCGTAGGCCGGCGGCCGCGGCTGACCTGGCTGGTCGCGGCGGCCGTGCTGGGCATGCTCATGATCGGCATCGGCAAGCTCAGCATCGGGCTGCCCGACGAGGACGTGTTCACCAAGGAGGTCGGCTCGATCACCGGGCAGAAGCTGATCGACGCGCACTACGCGAGCGGCGCGTCGCAGCCGGCGGAGATCCTGGCCGCGGCGCCGGCCGCTGGCGCGGTGGCCGACGCGGCGCGAAGCGTCGACGGGGTCGCGTCGGTGCAGCCGCCGGTCGCCTCGGCGGACGGCCGGTGGGTGCGCATCGACACGGTTCTCGCGGTGTCCCCGGACTCCGACGCGGCCAAGCGGGTGATCGAGCGGCTGCGCACGGCCGTGCACGCGGTGCCCGACGGCGACGCCCTGGTCGGCGGCCAGGTGGCGGCCGCCCTGGACACCGACACGGTGTCGGACCGCGACAACAGGGTGGTCATACCGCTGATCCTCGGCGTCGTACTGGTGATCCTGATCCTGCTGCTGCGGGCCGTGGTGGCGCCGCTGGTGCTGCTGGCCAGCGTGGTGCTCTCGTACGCGGCGGCGATGGGCGCGGCCGGCTTCATCCTCGACGCGATGGGCTACCCGGACCTGTACGTCTCGCTGCCGCTGCAGGCGTTCCTGTTCCTCGTCGCGCTCGGCGTCGACTACTCGATCTTCCTGATGACGCGGGCCCGCGAGGAGGTGCGCACGCTCGGCCACCGCCGCGGCGTCACCCACGCGGTGACGGTGACCGGCGGCGTGATCACCAGCGCCGGCGTGGTGCTGGCGGCGACGTTCGCGTCGCTGGCCGTGCTGCCCCTGGTGCCGTCGGTGCAGAACGCGGTGGTCGTGGCCGCTGGCGTGCTGCTGGACACGTTCCTGATCCGCACCCTGCTGGTGCCGGGCCTGGCGCTGCACATCGGTCCTGCGGTCTGGTGGCCGGGCCGCCCGGCCCGATCTGACGGTCCGGGCGGGGGAAGTGTCGCCGAACCGGTGCTCTCTAGCGTGGTGACGGTTGGTTCCCGAGGAGAGTGAGTTTGTTCCGATGAGCGAATACCTTGAGGTCGACGTCAACGGTGACGGGTACGACGACGCGGTCGAAGTGACGGAGTACGCCGACGGCAGCGTGCTGTCGCTGGCCGACACCAACGGCGACGGCTACGCCGACGTCGCGGCGTACGACGCCGACGGCGACGGGGTGGCCGAGACGATCGCCGAGGACACCGACTACGACGGCGACGCCGACGTGGTGACGCGCAACTGAGCTGTCGCTCCACATAACGGGCGGCCTTCGGGCCGCCCGTTATGTCTGTGCGGAGCGCGGGTAACCGACGGCGCATGGCGGAACTCGACTGGCTGGGCATCGTCCGGCACGGGGAGAGCACCGGGAACGTCGCCGCGGCGGCGGCCGAGACCGGGCGGCTCGAGCGCATCGACATCCCCCAACGCGACGCCGACGTGCCGCTGTCCGACACCGGCCGCGAGCAGGCCGTCGCGGTGGGCCGCTGGCTCGCCGGGCTCCCGGAGCGGCCCGACGTCGTCGTCACGTCGCCGTACCTGCGGGCCGTGCAGACCGCCGAGATCGCCCTGGAGAACGCCGACGTCGACCTCCAGCCGCACCGCGACGAGCGGCTGCGCGACCGCGAACTCGGCGTCCTGGACCTGCTGACGACCCACGGCGTGCGCACCCTGCTGCCGGACGAGGCCGCCCGCCGCGACCGGCTCGGCAAGTTCTACTACCGGCCGCCCGGCGGCGAGTCGTGGGCCGACGTCGCGCTTCGGCTGCGCGCCGTCCTCGGCGACCTGCGCCGCGACCACGACGGCGGCCGGGTGCTGCTGTTCGCCCACGAGGCCGTGATCTACCTGCTGCGTTACCTGCTGGAGGGGCTCACCGAGCGGGAGCTGATGGCGATCGCCCACGACGGCGGCCTGGCGAACTGCTCGGTGACGACCTGGGAGCGCAGCGCCGCCGGCTTGTCGATCGTGGACTTCAACCACGTCCTCCACCTCGAACGCGAGGGCGCCGAGCCGACGCACGAGGAGGAGATCCATGCCGAGCCGGTCTGACCCCGCCGTCATCACGCCGCAGCTGCTGCGTGACTGGCCGCTGCCGGTGCCCGAGGGCGGCAAGGACGCCCGCGGCACCGTCCTGGTGGCCGGCGGGTCCCGATACACGCCCGGCGCGGTGCTGCTCGCCGGGGTGGCGGCGCTGCGGGCCGGTGCCGGCGTGCTCCAACTCGCCGTCGCCGAGTCGACGGCCGCCGCGCTGAGCATCCAGGTGCCCGAGGCGCTGGTGATCGGGCTGCCGGAGACCGACGGCGGTTCGGTGGCCGGCGAACCGCCCGCGCCGCTGCGCGAACTGGCCGCGGCGGCCCGGGTGATCCTCGTCGGGCCCGGCCTGGACGACGTCGACCTCGCCGGCGAGCTGCTGCGCCACCTGCTCGACGAGGCCGGCGCCCGGACCGGCGTGGTGCTGGACGCGTACGCGCTCGGCGCGCTCAGCCGCGACCCGGAGCTGCTGTCCGGACGCAGCCAGCCGGTGATCCTGACGCCGAACCGCACCGAGGCCGGCTACCTGCTCGGCCGCGAACCGGAGGACGACGTGACGCGCGACGCCGTCGAGCTGGCGGACCGCTACGGCGCCGTCGTGGCGCTGTACGGCACGATCGCGACGCCGGACGGGCGCACCTGGCGCGAGGAGAGCGGCGACGCCGGGCTGGGAACCTCGGGCAGCGGCGACGTGAAGGCCGGGATCGTGGCCGGACTGCTCTCGCGCGGCACCGACCCGGCGCAGGCGGCCTGCTTCGGGGCGCACGTGCACGCGGTGAGCGGCCAACGGCTCATCCCGCGGTTCGGCCGCATCGGGTACCTGGCCCGGGAGCTGCTGGACGAGATCCCGTCGACGCTGGCGACGCTGTAGCCTCCGCGATCTTGGAACTTCGTGGCTCGTTTCGAGCCCCGAACTTCCAAGATCGCCGGAATCAACCGTTGATCAACACGCCGGTGGCGGCCTCCCAGCGGTCGAGCGCCCGTTCGATCACGCCGCGCGGCCCGGACGGCAGCCAGCGCACGACCCGGCGCACCCCGGCGTCGCGGAACCGGGCCAGGATCTCCGGCCGGGCCGGCGCGCCGCACACCTGCACCTCGACCCGCTTGGTGGCATCGAGGATGCGGTTCAGCGTCGCCTCGCTGCCGTCGTAGTTCGGGAACCATGCGGTGCCGTACTGCTCGACCCGGTCCAGCACCGTCGGGCCCTCGCCGCCGATCAGGATCGGCGGGTACGGGCGCTGCGCCGGCTTCGGGTACTGCCAGATCCGCTCGAACTGGACGAACTTCCCGCTGTAGCTGGCCTCGTGCCGCGTCCAGATCTCCTTCATCGCCTCGACCCGCTCGCGCATCAGCGCGAGCCGGGTGCGCGGGTCGGTGCCGTGGTTGCGCATCTCCTCCTTGTTCCAGCCCGACCCGATGCCGAACTCGAACCGGCCACCGGAGAGGTGGTCGACGCTGGCGACCTCCTTCGCCGTGGTGATCGGGTCGCGCTCGATGATCAGGCAGACGCCGCTGCCGACCCGCAGCCGCGTCGTCGCGCCCAGCGCGGCCGTCGCGGCGACGAACAGGTCGTAGCAGTGCCAGTACTTCTGCGGCAGCACCGGCCCGCCGCCCCACGCGCTCTCCCGGCTCGCCGGGATGTGCGTGTGCTCGGTCAGGAACAGCGACTCCTGACCCCGTTCCTCGAGCAGTCTCGCCAGCTCAGCAGGGTGAATGCCGTCGTGGGTGGGGAAGTAGCCGACGCCGAAGTCCACGCCCGAGAGTCTATGGCTGTCGGTGGGTAAGGCAGGATGGCTGCCATGGAGAAGCCAGACGTCGGGCCGATCGCCGGCCCGCCACCAGCCGACCTCGTCGTCGAGGACCTCGCGACCGGCGACGGCCCGGAGGCCCAGCCCGGCCACGCCGCCACCGTCCACTACGTGGGGGTGGCGCACTCGACCGGGCAGGAGTTCGACTCGTCGTGGAACCGACGCCAGCCGTTCAGCTTCCAACTCGGCGGCGGCCAGGTGATCGCCGGCTGGGACCGCGGCGTGGTGGGCATGAAGGTCGGCGGGCGCCGCAGGCTCGTCATCCCGCCGCACCTCGGGTACGGCGACCGCGGCGCCGGTGGGGTGATCAAGCCCGGTGAGACGCTGATCTTCGTGGTCGACCTGATCGGGGTCAACTGACGGCGGGCAGGTTGCTGGCGATCAGCGACCTGCACGTCGCCTACCCGGAGAACCGGGCGCACGTCGACGCGCTGCGGCCCGGCCACGACGACGACTGGCTGCTGGTCGCCGGTGACGTCGCCGAACGGGTCGACGACGTCGGGTGGGCCCTGCGCACGCTGGCCGACCGGTTCGCGACCGTCGTCTGGGCCCCCGGCAACCACGAGCTGTGGACCTCGCCGCGCGAGACCGGGTCGCTGCGGGGTGTCGCGCGGTACGAGCACCTGGTGGCGATGTGCCGGGAGATCGGCGTGCACACCCCGGAGGACCCGTACCCGACGTGGCTGGGGCCGGGCGGCCCCGTGCGCGTCGTGCCGCTGTTCCTGCTGTACGACTACACGTTCCGGCCGGACGGCGCCACGACCAAGGAGGAGGCGCTGGCCGTGGCGTACGCGGCCGGCGTCATCGCGACCGACGAGGCGCGCCTGCACCCCGACCCGTACCCGAGCCGGGACGCCTGGTGCGCGGCCCGCGTCGACGCGACGCAGAAGCGCCTCGACGCGCTGGACCCCGACCCCCCGCTGGTCTTCGTCAACCACTTCCCGCTGGTGCGCGAGCCCACCCGGGTGCTGCGCTACCCGGAGTTCGCGCAGTGGTGCGGCACCGAGCGCACCGCCGAGTGGCATGTCCGCTACCCGACGGCGGCCGTGGTCTACGGTCACCTGCACATCCCGCGGACCACCTGGTACGACGGCGTGCGGTTCGAGGAGGTGTCGGTGGGCTACCCGCGCGAGTGGCGCCGGCGCGGCGGGCCGCCCTCGTTCCGGCAGATCCTGCCCCACGAGGGTGCACCGTGACGCTCTACCTCGGCGGCTACGGCGCAACTGTGCTGACGGTGCGGGAGAGCGGCCCCGGGCTTACCGTCCAGTCCACAGTGGAGTGTCCGGCCAACCCGACGTACCTCGCGCTGTCGCCGGACCGGCGCTTCCTGTATGCCAGCCACGAACTGGAGGAGGGGCTGCTGAGCGCGTTCGCGCTCGACGCGGGCGGCATTCCCCGCCTCCTCGGCTCCCGGCCCAGCGGCGGCGCGCTGCCCTGCCACCTCTCGGTGCACCCGAGCGGCCGCTTCGTGCTGACGGCGCACTGGGGCTCCGGCGAGCTCGCCGTGCACCCGGTCGCCGGCGACGGTTCGCTGGGGGAGGCGTGCCACGTCGTGCCCACCGGCAAGGCCGCCGCCCACATGATCAGGTGCGACCCGACCGGGCAGTGGGTGCTCGCCGTGCATCTCGGCCTCGGCACGGTGACCACGTACCGGCTCGACCTCGGCAACGGGGAACTCGCCGCGCACGCCGTCGCCTCGTTGCCGCCGACGTCCGGGCCGCGGCACCTCGCGTTCGATCCGGTGGTCGCGGGTCGGATGTACATCGTCAACGAGCTGCACTCGACGCTGACGGCGGCGGCGTTCGACGCCGGCACCGGCGCGCTGACGCCGGCCGAGACCATCTCCACGCTGCCCGCGGACGCCGGCGTGACGAACCACCCGTCGGCCGTGGTGGCGTCGCCCGACGGGCGGTTCGTGTACGTCGCCAACCGGTTCCACGACAGCGTGGCCGTGTTCGCGGCCGTGCCCCGGCTGCGGCTGCTGGCCACCTACCCGTGCGGCGGCGACTTCCCGCGCGACGCGGCCCTGACCCCCGACGGCGCCCGGCTCTACGTCGCGAACGAGCGTTCCGGCGCGGTGGTCGGGTTCGCCGTCGACCCGGCCGACGGGTCGCTCACGCCGTCGGGTGCTCCGCTGGCGCTGCCCGGCGCGGCCTGCGTCCTGCCGGCAGGCGGCTGACGTGTCCGAGACCCGCCGCTACGACAGCGCGACCCGGCTGGAAAAGGCCCGGCAAACCCGGATGCGCATCCTCGGCGCCGCCCGTGACCTGTTCCTCGCCGACGGGTACGTGGGCACCACGCTCGACGCGGTCGCCGCCCGCGCCGGGGTCAGCCCGCAGACGGTCTACAACCTGGTCGGTGGCAAGGCGAAGCTGTTCAAGACGGTCTACGACGTGACGCTGGCCGGCGACGACGAGCCGATCCCGATCGCGCAGCGGCCGGACTACCGGCGGATCTACGAGGCGGCGACTCCACGCGAGGCGCTGACGATCGCCGCCACCTTCGAGCGGATCCTGTTCGTTCGGGTCGGCCCGCTGGTTGCCCTCGCGACCGCGCAGGCGGCCGCCGGCGACAAGGACCTGCGCGCGTTCGTCAAGACGATCGAGACCGAGCGGGCGACCGGCAACCGTGGCCTGGTGGTGCAGTTCGCCAGCCGGTTCGGCCTGCGGCCGGACCTGACCGTCGACCGCGCCACCGAGATCCTCTGGACGCTGACCGGGCCGCACCCGGCGGAGCAGCTGGTGATCCGATGCGGTTGGGACTGGCCCACCTACGAGGCATGGCTCGTCGACACCGTCCACCACGCTCTGTTCGGCTCGCCTTGAGTCTCGCGGGCACCGCTGCCTACGACGGGCGGGCCGACCTGCCGCCGCTCGTCGCCGCCGCGGTGGCGCTGGCCCGGCGCACCTCGTTCGCCCACTCGTGCCGACCGGAGCAGGGCCACCTGCTGCGGCTGCTCGCGAGCGGCGTGGGCGCCGGCGCCATCGGCGAGACCGGCACGGGCTGCGGCGTCGGGCTGGCCTGGCTGGCGACCGGGGCGGCGCCGGGCGCGACGCTCGCGAGCGTGGAGCGCGACGCGGACCGGGCCGCGTCGGCGCGCACGGTGTTCGCCGGCCGGCCGAACGTGACGATCGTCGACGGCGACTGGCGCGACCTGCCCGGCGCGCCGTTCGACCTGCTGGTGCTCGACGGCGGCGGCCAGGGCAAGGGGACGGAGGAGCCGCTCGACCCGGCGACCTGGCTGACGCTCGGCGGGCTGCTGGTGATCGACGACTTCGCGCCGATGACGACCTGGCCGCCGGTCCACGACGGCCGCCCGGACGCGGCGCGCCTGCACTGGCTGCGCCACCCGCGGCTCGCGGCGGCCGAGGTGCGCGTCGCACCCGACGCCGCCACTATCGTGGCCACCTTTCTCGGGTGAGCAGTGGTGTGGAGAAACCGGCCTAGCCTCCTAGGACGGCGTAGGCGCCGTGCGGCGTCGCACAAACCGGACGCGACCCGCGCCCGGGGTAGGGCGTTGAGCCTGGCATGACTGACCGCATCAGCCTGACCTCCGCCGAACTCGCGTTCCTGCTGTCGGTGAGCGGCACCACCGGCTCGCCGGCGCCGGACCTGCTCGGCTTCACCGACGCCGACCGCACCGACCAGGTGATCGCCGCCGGACTCGGGTCGTTGCTGCTGCGTCATCTCGTCGCCCCCGGCAGCGGCCAGCAGGTCGAGCTGGCGCCGGAACTGGTCGCGGTCACCGAGGGGCTGGCCCGGCCCCGGATCTGCGTGCAGGTCGGGCTCGTCGCCGACCAGACGGCCGACGGCGCGCTGCTGTTCGAGTCGGGAATCGTGCGCTTCCTGCTGGCGCCGCGCGCCTACCGGTGCTTCGACGTGACAGGCGTGGACCCGGCCGTCGACCGCCGCGACCCGCTGCTTGACCTCGCCCGGCCGTTCCTGGAGTCGCACCGGCCGGGGGTCGCGTCGTTCACCGCCCACTCCGCGCAGGTGCAGAACGCCTGGGTGACGGTGTCGTCGAACCCGGACGGGCGGTGGAGCTTCGTATCCGGCGCGGACCCGGACGCCGCGCTGTCCGGTCTGACCCCCGACGCGGCGATCGACCACGTCCGCATCGAGTTGGGCGTCCTGCTTCCGGAGTTTTCTCCCGCGTCGTGACACGCAACCGCCCCCGGAGCGCGCGCTCCGGGGGCGGATCTCCACGCTTAGGCCGGCGTGGCGGTCGCCTCGCGGCGAGTTGCGAAACGCGGCTCCAGCCGGACGGTATTCCGCGAATGCTTTTTTCAGTTGAGGCCCGGGGACACTGTCCCACGCCGGCTTGGTCATAACGGTACAGGCGGCCGCCGCGTTCCGGCCAGGGTCGTGATCCCTACCACCCTAGGAAAACACCCAGCCGGCAACGCTTCACACGTGCAGCAGGTTGCCGTCGGGCACCACGACCCGCGGCCGGCCCAGTTCGAGGTGCGCGGCCGTCTGCTCGGCCACGAAGCCGGGTGCCTCCTTCGCGGCCCGGTCGTAGACCTCGGCGGTGCGCCGGGCGATCGTGGGCCAGCCGTACCGCTCGCCGACCATCGCCTTGGCCCGGATGGCGACCCGGCGGGCGAACCGCTCGTCGGCGAGCAGCGTGCCCACGGACGCGGCCAGCGCCTCCGGGTCGTTGGCCGGGAACGTCACACCCGTTTCACCGGGCTGCACGATCTCGGCCAGCCCGCCGGTGCGGGCGACGGCGAGCGGCGCGCCCGCCGCGGCGCCCTCCAGTGCCACCATGCCGAACGGCTCGTAGATGCTCGGTACCACGAGGGCGTCGGTGGCGGCGATGAGCGCGGGCAGTTGCCCGGTACCCAGGAAGCCGGTGAACGAGACGGTCTGGCCGAGCCGGTGGCGGCGGATGACGTCGAGGAGGTCGCCCTTGTACGGCCCGTCGCCGGCGATCACGACGCGCAGGCCGGGGTGCTCGGAAGTCAGCCGCGGCACGGCGGCCAGCAGGTCCTGGACACCCTTCTCGTACACCAGGCGCCCCGCGTAACCCACCAGCGGGCCGGGGCCGGCGAACCGGGCCCGGGCCGCGATGACCGCGCGCGAGGACGCCTGGAACGCCGAGATGTCGACGCCGTTCGGCACCGCCTCGATGCGGCCGGTGGGGATCTCCAGCAGCCGGTTGACCTCCCACCGCATGTACTCGGAGCACACGATGACCCGGCAGGCCTCGTGCGCCAGCCACCACTCGACGCTGTGGATGCACCTGTTCATGGGTTCGGGCAGCCAGCCCTGGTGCCGGCCGGCCTCGGTGGCGTGGATCGTGGCGACGAGCGGCAGGTCGAGGTGCTCCTTGAGGGTCACCGCGGTGTGCGCGACGAGCCAGTCGTGCGCGTGGATCACGTCGTAGCCGTCGCTGTCGGCCGCGCGCAGCGCCGCCCGGGTGAGCGTGTGGTTGAACGCCATCGTCCAGGCGAGCAGGTTGCTCGTGTCGAGCGGGAACAGCGGCGGATCCTCGGGCGCGCGCACGATCCGCACGCCCTCGGCGTACTCCTCGAGCGGGGCGCCGGGCGCGTGCCGGGTGACGACGGTGACCCGGTGCCCGGCGCGCACGAGCGCGGTGGCGAGCGCGTGTACGTGCCGGCCCAACCCTCCGACGACGACCGGCGGGTACTCCCACGACAGCATCAGGACGCGGGAGCGCTCGCGACCGGGATCGTTGATGTTGGTCTGCACGGGCCGCCTCTTCCCGGATCGATCATGGGTCAAACTCGCCGGTTCACGCCCGTGACAGACCCGCCGCGCCACGGTGTGGACGGCGGATCCGGGATGTGCCGGGTGTGTAGAACCCAGTGTGCCGGCTTGCGATTAACGCGGATGCAAATCTCATTTCCGCGACGTAAAGCTCACCCGACTTTGCGACGAACGCGTCCGATTTCCGCTACGGACCAGGCCTGGAACGGACATCCGGTGGCTGCGTGGGGTGGGCCGCCATCGGCGGTCTCGCTGATCGAGCCGAGGCCCCATTCGGCCAGATGGCTATCGATGCTCCCGAGTAGCTCACGCGTCATGGGGCGTGAGTTTCCAACCCGTGCGAAAACGTCCACGAACGGGCCGAGCAACCACGGCCACACCGTCCCCTGGTGGTACGCCCGGTCCCGCTCGGCCGGGCCGCCGCGGTGCCGCGGGCGGTACCCGGGCGCGCTCGGCGCGAGCGTGCGCAGGCCGAGCGGCGTCAGCAGTTCGGCGGCCGCGGCCGCGACGACGCGGCGATCCGGCACCAGCGGTGCGTGCGGCAGCGAATAGGCGAACAACTGGTTCGGGCGAAGCGTCGGGTCGGCACCCCGACCGCCGCCGAGCCCGTCGACCACGTCGTAGAGGCGGTCGCCGCCGAGGATGCGGAACCGGCGCGCGAAGCTCGCGACCGCGGCGGTGCGCACCTCCTCGACCGGCGCCGCGTCGCGACCGACCGCGCGGGACAGCTTCGCGATCGCGCCGAGCGCGTTGACCCACAACGCGTTGATCTCCACTGCCTTGCCCCGGCGCGGCGTCACCGGCACGCCGTCGACGCGGGCGTCCATCCAGGTCAGCGCGAGCCCGTCGGCGCCCTGGGCGAGCAGCCCGTCCCGCTCGGCCCGGATGCCGAACCGGGTGCCCTTGAGGTGGTGGCTGAACACGTCGGTCAGGGCGGGCAGCAACTGCTCGGCGAAGTCGGTGTCGCCGGTGGCCGTCACGTGCCGCTCGACGGCGTGCACGAACCACAGCGTCGCGTCGACGGTGTTGTACTCGGTCTGCCCGGTGTCGGCCGTGTTGGCCAGCATGCCCTCGGACAGCGTCGCCGCGTAACCGCGCAGCAGTTCGCGGCCCTCGTCCGGGCGGCCCGTCGTGAGGAACAGGCCCTCGTAGGAGATCATCGTGTCGCGCGACCACGCGCCGAACCACGGGTACCCGGCCACCACATCTGGCCCGTCCATGCCGGCGACGATGAACGCGTCGGCGGCGCGGGCCAGGGTGGCCGCGGTGGCGTCGGCGGGCTTGGCCCGGGCCACGATCGCCCGGGACCGGGCGCGGGCGCCCGCGACGAGCTCGGTGGCCGGCCGCGGCGGTGTGGCGAGGTCGCCCGCCCAGGCCGAGATCTCCATCGCCTCGCCGGGCCGCAGTTCGGCGGTGAACCGGCCGGCGTGCCAGAGGTCCTCGACGGCGGTCAGTCCGCGCTCTGCCTCTTCGCGCATGTAGGCACCGCGCCACCAGCCGCCGGCCGGGCGCCAGCCGGGGCCCGCGAGGCGGTAGGCGTCTTCGACGACGCAGCCGCCGCTCGCCGCCCGCATCACCGGTTCCGGGCCGCCCGCGGTGCGCTCGCCGTGCGCGTCGCGCCACGTCACCAGCGCGTCGAGCGTCAGTTGCACCGGCGCCGATCCGGTCACGAGCCGGTACACCACGCCGAGCGCCGGCGCGCCGTGCGCGCAGGCGAGCTCGCGCTCCAGCAGGACATCGCCGACCCGCCAGCGCCATCGCGGCAGCCCGTCGGCGAGGTCGAAGCGGGCGAGGTAGCGGTGACCGGTCGGGTTGACCACGCCGCCCGCCCACTCGTTGACACCGAGTTCGATGCGCCGGCCGCCGCGCAGCGAAAGCACCGGGTCCAGCGCGACGAGGCCGACCCGGCGCGACGACGGGGACGACCCGGCGATCACCTGCAACGCGTGGTACCGGCGGGTGCGAAGGCCCGACACCGTCCCCATCGCGTAGCCGCCGACGCCGTCGGGCACCAGCCATTCCCGGGCGCCACCCGCGACGAGATCCCCGCACACCTGCGGACCAAAGGTCAGATCCGCGCTGATGTCCACGCTCACCTCCGCCCCGTCCGGCACCGGGCCGGGACCCGTTCTGTAACAGCCCACCCGCACAATTGCCTCATGATCGGGGACGCGGAGCGGCGTCGCCTGCGCGAAGCGGACGCGGGCGCGGCGCCCTGGCGTGCCTGGGGTCCGTACCTGAGCGAGCGGGCATGGTCCACCGTGCGCGAAGACTACAGTGAATACGGCACAGTCTGGGACTACTTCCCCCACGATCATGCCCGATCGCGCGCCTACCGCTGGAACGAAGACGGCATGGCCGGCATCAGCGACGACAGGCAGCTGTTCTGCTTCGGCCTCGGGCTGTGGAACGGCGTCGACCCGATCGTCAAGGAGCGGATGTTCGGCCTCGGCGGCGACAGCGGCAACCACGGCGAGGACGTCAAGGAGTACTGGTGGTACCTGGACTCCACGCCGACGCACTCGTGGATGACCTGGCGCTACCACTATCCGCAGCGGCCGTTCCCGTACGGCGATCTGGTGCACACCAACGTCCAGCGGGGCCGCGCCGAGCCGGAGTACGAGCTCGCCGACACGGGGATCTTCGACGACGACAGGTACTGGGCCGTCACCGTCGACTACGCCAAGGCCGGCCCGACCGACCTGTGCATGACGATCACCGTCGCCAACCGCGGCGACCAGCCGGCGACCCTGCACGTGCTGCCGCAGCTGTGGTTCCGCAACACGTGGGCGTGGGGCCTGCCCGGCCGCGACTACATTCCGGAGATCCGCGGCAAGGGCTCCGGCTGTGGCGCGGCGCTGGTCGCCGAGCACAAGGAACTGGGCCGGCTGCTGCTGGCCGGTGACGGCTCGCCCGCGCAGCTGTTCTGCGACAACGACACCAACATGGCCAAGCTCTGGGGCAAGCCCGGCCGCTCGCCTTACCCCAAGGACGGCTTCAACGACTATCTGGTGCACGGCGCGGACACCGTCAACCCGGCCGGCGTCGGTACCAAGGCCGCGCTGCACTACCTCGTCGCCGTGCCGGCCGGACAGTCGACGCAGATCAAGCTGCGGTTGGCGCTGACACCCGACGGGCCCCGCGCCACCGACCCGGGCGACGTCGACCTCGGGCCGGCATTCGACGCGGTCATGGCCGCGCGCCGGCGCGAGGCCGACGAGTTCTTCGCCGACCTGACGCCTGCGGCGGCCTCGGCCGACGAGGCGCTGGTGCTGCGGCAGGCGGTCGCCGGACTCATGTGGGGCAAGCAGTTCTTCCACTTCGACGTCGCGCGGTGGCTGTCCGGCGACCCGGCCTCCGAGCCCCCGCCGGCCTCGCGCCGCCACGGGCGCAACAGCCACTGGTGGCACATGACCAGCCACGAGGTCATCTCGATGCCGGACCCGTGGGAGTACCCCTGGTACGCCGCCTGGGACCTGGCCTTCCACTGCGTGTCGATCGCCCGCGTCGACCCGGGGTTCGCCAAGAGCCAGCTGCTGCTGCTGTTGCAGGACTGGTACATGCATCCCAACGGGCAGATCCCGGCCTACGAGTGGGCCTTCGGCGACGTCAACCCGCCGGTGCACGCGTGGGCGGCGCTTCGCGTGTTCGAGCTCGACGGCGGGCGCGACCACGCGTTCCTGGCCCGGGTGATGCACAAGCTGCTGCTGAACTTCACGTGGTGGGTCAACCGCAAGGACGCCGGCGGCAACAACGTCTTCGAGGGCGGGTTCCTGGGGCTGGACAACGTGGGGCCGTTCGACCGCTCGGCCGCGCTGCCGGTGGCCGGCGTGCTCGAACAGAGCGACGGCACCGCGTGGATGGCGATGTACGCGCTGAACCTGCTGGAGATCGCGCTGCTGCTGGCCGACCGGGACCCGGTGTACGAGGCCCTGGCGACGAAGTTCTTCGAGCACTTCGCCTACATCGCCGAGGCCTCGTTCGGGCAGGGCCTGTGGGACGAGGAGGACTCGTTCTTCTACGACGTGCTGCGCACCACCGACGGGCACCGGGTGCCGCTGAAGGTGCGCTCGGTGGTGGGGCTGCTGCCGCTGGCCGCGGCGACGATCATCCCGGGCCGGCTGCTGCGCAAGCTGCCCGACCTGTCCAACCGGCTGCGCTGGTTCCTCACCAACCGGCCGGTCTACACCGACATCGTCGGCGCGAGGGCGTCGCGCGACGGCCGGCAGATGCGGCTGCTGTCGATGGTCGGCACCGACCAGCTGGTGCGCATCCTCGGCCGGATGCTCTCGCCCGAGGAGTTCCTCAGCGACCACGGCCTGCGCACGCTGTCGCGGGCGCACCTCGCCGAGCCGTTCACCGTGCACCTGGCCGGCAGCGACTTCACCGTCGGGTACGAGCCGGGGGAGTCGACGAGCGGGCTGTTCGGCGGCAACTCGAATTGGCGCGGCCCGATCTGGATGCCGGTCAACTACATCCTCATCGAGGCGCTGCGCCGGTACGCCCAGTTCTTCGGCGACAGCCTGCAGGTGGAGTACCCGGCCGGGTCGGGGGAGCGGGCCAGCCTGACGGGCGTCGCCGACGATCTGTCGCGGCGGTTGATCGGCCTGTTCACCACGGGCCGGGACGGCACCCGCCCGGTGTATCGTGACAGCCCGCTGTTCCGGCACGATCCGCAGTGGCGCGACCTGGTGCTCTTCTACGAGTACTTCCACGGCGACACCGGTGCCGGGCTGGGTGCCTCGCACCAGACCGGGTGGACCGCGCTCGTCGTCGATCTGATCCTCGAGCTGCACCGGTGAACGGTTTACCACCCCGATCCGCCATTTGTGGGAAGCCGAGCGTCGATGGTTCGATACACAACGGGTGATGTCGCACAGATCGCCTTGACTGGTTCGTATCGGCAGCGGTAGACCTCATCGCCGAGGGGCCCGCACCTGGCCTGAAGCGTTCGGCAGGGGGAGTGTCATGTCCGATGCCATCGAGTCCGCAGCCAGCAGGCGTCCGCGCCGGTTACGTGCCGCACTGGCGTCGATCGGTCTTCTCGTCGCCGCGGGGGCGGTGGGTGCCGCCGTGGCCGCGCCGCCGGCGGCGGCAGCGACCGTCGGTTATGTCCGCCTGGCCCACCTGTCGCCCGACACACCCCCGGTCGACGTGTACCTCAGCTCCGTCGCGGGCGGCGCGGCGAAGAAGTTCCCGGCCGTCGCCTACGGCACCGTGTCCGGCTACCTGCCGCTCGAGGTCGGCACCTACTCGGTGGCGATGCGCAACCAGAACGCGGCCGAGTCGACGCCGCCCGTGCTGAGCACGCAGGTGACGGTCGCGGCCGGTGGCGCCTACACGGTCGCCGGCACCGGCCGCTTCGCCGAGCTCGGCCTGAAGGTGATCAACGACGACCTGGCGCTGCCGTCGACGGGCAAGGCGAAGGTGCGCGTCATCAACGCGTCGATCCGCGCGCCGCAGCTGGACGTCTCGGTGGCCACCACCGGCGCGACCATCGCCACCGGCGCGGCGTTCGCGTCGACCACCGACTACCGCGAGGTCAACGCCGGCAAGTGGCCGCTCAAGCTGCAACCCAGCGGCACCGGCAACGCGACCCAGGTGGCCGCGAACTGCGCCGCCGGCGGCGTCTACTCGGTGCTCGTGCTCGACGGCAAGAACGGCGGGCTGACCGTCGAGGTGCGCGTCGACGCGCGGGCCGGCTCCGCCGTCCCGCTCGGCGGCGTGGAGACCGGCGCGGGCGGCACCGCACCGGCGTCCCGGTTGCCGATCGCGATCGCGGCGGCCGCGCTGGTCGCGGGCGTGGCGCTGATGTTCGCGCTCGCGCCGGTGCGGCGGCGCCTGCTGGCGCCGGCGCGACGGGGTACGTCCCACTGGTGAGCGGGCGCAGCGAGCGAACCATCAGCTCTGTGCGTCGCGAACGCATCGCCGACCGGAGGGAGGCGATGCTGTGAGCGAGCGCAGCGAGCGAACCATCAGCTCTGTGCGTCGCGAACGCATCGCCGACCGGTGGGAGGCGATGCTGTGAGCGAGCGCAGCGAGCGAACCATCAGCTCTGTGCGTCGCGAACGCATCGCCGACCGGAGGGAGGCGATGCTGTGAGCGGTGTCGACTGGCGGGTGATCCGGCACCGGTCGGGCGCCCGCCGCCTGCTCATCGCCCTGGCCGTGGTCGTCGTCGCCGGTCTGCTGACGGCCGGCGCGATGACCGTCCGGGGACGGTCCGACGGCGAGAAGACGGCGAGCCCGGCCAGTTCCGCGCAGAGCGCGGAGCCGGTCGGGCCGCTGGCCGTGGAGACGGTGGAGCCGTCGCAGGTGGCCGAGCTACCGCCGCCGAGCCGGGTGCGGATCCCGGCGATCGGGGTGGACAGCCCGCTCGAGTCGCTGGACGTGGACCAGGCCGGCGCGTTGAAGGGGCCGGTCGACTACGCCAAGGCCGGTTGGTACGCCGGCGGGATCGCCCCGGGCGAGGTGGGCCCGGCGGTGATCGCCGGGCACGTCGACTCGACGCGCGGACCGGCCGTGTTCTACCGGTTGCGCGACCTGAAGGCCGGCGACGAGATCGAGGTGGCCCGCGGCGACCAGTGGGTGAGGTTCCGCGTCGTCGCGAGCGAGAAGTATCCCAAGAACAAGTTCCCGACCGACCGCGTCTACCGGCCGACGCCGGTGCCCGAGTTGCGGCTCATCACGTGCGGCGGCACGTTCGACCGCAGCCGCCGCTCCTATGAGGACAACATCGTGGTGTACGCGGTTTCGGCCTGAGTAACGGTTCGGCCAGCAGCCGAGTAGCCACTGGTGCTGGGAGCGCTCCCATGTCAGACTGCCACCACGCGGGCGGGCCGGCACACGACCATCCGGTTCCGCTCGCTCTGAAACCGAACACGTGTTAGGTCGAAACGCGTGGCGGCTTCAGGTACCGATTCGGCCAAACGCCATCGGAGGACCCAACAGCGGCCGCAATGGGATGTACTGTGCGGGTGATCTAGGTCAAATGAAGGTCGCCCGGGCAATACGAAATCGTTACCGACTCGATCAACCGATAACCATTGCGTCTTGACTGTGCAACCGCCTTGACTGATGGCGAAGTGTTCTCCGGGGAACCGTGCGTGTACACGCACGCCTCGGAGCATGAACAGAAAGGACGGGGAACATGTCCCTTCGCCCCACCCGCCCACGCTTTGCGCGGGCAGGGATTGCGGCGGCGATGGCCAGTGCAATGGGCCTCGCTTTTACGCTTGCGGCCTGTGGTAGCACCGATGAGGGTGAGACCCCGCAGGCCGGAAGTATCGACTGTGCTCCATATACCAAGTTCGGCGACCTGAAGGGCAAGTCGGTCTCGTTCTACACGACGATCGTGCAGCCCGAAGATGCGGCCTACATCGAGTCGTTCAAGCCGTTCGAGCAGTGCACCGGCGCCACCATCAAGTACGAGGGCGACAAGGCGATGGAGACGCAGATCCTGGTGCGCGCCCGCGCCGGGAATCCGCCGGACATCGCCATCATTCCGCAGCCCGGCCTGCTGGCACAGCTCGTCGCCACGGGCAAGGTGAAGGAGGCTCCGCCGGAGGTCGTCGCGAACGTCGACAAGTGGTGGACCAAGGAGTGGAAGAACTACGGCACCGTCAACGGCAAGTTCTACTCCGCGCCGATGAGCGCCAGCATGAAGTCGCTGGTGTGGTACTCGCCCAAGGAGTTCAAGGACAACGGGTACACGGTCCCCAAGACCCTCGATGAGCTGAAGGCGCTGTCCGACAAGATCGCGTCCAAGGGCAAGAAGCCGTGGTGCGTGGGCATCAGCAGCGGTGAGGCCACCGGTTGGCCGCTCACCGACTGGCTCGAGGACTTCCTCATGCGCACCGCCAGCCCTGAGCTCTACGACAAGTGGGTCAAGCACGAGATCCCGTTCAACGCTCCCGAGGTCAAGGCCGCGCTGGACGAGGTCGGCTCGTACGTGAAGAACGACAAGTACGTCAACGGCGGCCTCGGCGACGTCAAGAGCATCGCGACCACCACGTTCCAGGACGCCGGCCAGCCGATCCTGCAGGGTGGCTGCTCGCTGTACCGCATGGCCAGCTTCTACGCGGCCAACTGGGGCACAGCGAAGGTTGCTGAGGACGGCGACGTCTTCGCGTTCTACCTGCCGGGCAAGGACGCCAACGCCAAGCCGGTGCTCGGCGCCGGTGAGTTCGTGACGGCGTTCACCGACCGGCCCGAGGTCAAGGCGTTCCTGACCTACATGTCGAGCGACACCTGGGCCAACATCAAGTCCAAGCTCGGCGGCACCGTGGTCAGCGCCAACAAGGGCCTGAAGGTCGACGAGTGCAAGTGCTCGGAGGTCGACAAGCTGGCGCTGAAGGTCCTGCAGGACCCGAACTCGGTGTTCCGCTTCGACGGCTCCGACCTGATGCCGGCGGCCGTGGGCTCCAACTCGTTCTGGAAGCAGATCACCAGTTGGGTCACCGGTCAGAGCACCCAGCAGACGCTCGACAACATCGAAGCGAGCTGGCCCAAGTAGTAGTAGTGGTCCGACCGCACTAGCTCAAACCTTGACTGGACGGCCGGGTTCGCCGAGTATGGCGACCCCGGCCGTCTGGTCCGCTGAGGGCGGGGTTGGGAGCGGTCCTCATCGAGGGAGGTGACGGTCTGAGTGACCACCGCTGAGAAGTTTCTCAACATGTTCCTCGCGCTCGTGGTCTTCGCCGCGATCATCGGGGTGATCCTGTTCATCGCGTCGCGCTTCGGCGGGAAGCGCGGCGACTACATGGTCGCGTTCCTGTTCCTGCTGCCCGTGGTGTTCATGCTCGGCGTCGGCTTGCTCTATCCGGGGATCAAGACGATCATCAACTCGTTCTTCGACGCCCCGGGAACGTCGTTCATCGGCTTCGACAACTACCAGAAGATCTTCACGTCGGGGGACGAGATCGTCGTCCTCCGGAACACGGTCATCTGGGTCATCATCACGCCGTTCGTGGCCACCGGTGTCGGCCTGCTGTACGCGATCCTCGTGGACAAGGCGCGTATCGAGGCGCTTGCCAAGGCGTTCATCTTCCTGCCGATGGCGATCTCGTTCGTGGGCGCGTCGATCATCTGGCGGTTCGTCTACGAGTACCGGCCCGACCAGCCCGGCGTGAAGCAGATCGGCATCCTCAACCAGATCCTGGTGTGGTTGGGACTCGAGCCGAGGAACTGGCTGGTCGAGTCGCCGCTGAACACGCTGTTGCTCGTCATCGTGATGATCTGGATCCAGGCCGGCTTCGCGATGACAGTGCTGTCCGCGGCCATCAAGGCGATCCCGGACGACGTGATCGAGGCGGCCCGGCTCGACGGCGTGACGTCGTTCGGCATGTTCCGGTTCGTGACGCTGCCCAGCATCCGCCCGGCCGTGGTGGTCGTGCTCACCACGATCGGCATCGGCACCCTGAAGGTGTTCGACATCGTGCGAACCATGACCGGCGGCAACTTCGACACCAACGTCGTGGCCAACGAGTTCTACAGCCAGAGCTTCCGCGCCGACAACCAGGGCTTGGGCGCCGCGCTCGCGGTGCTGCTGTTCATCCTGGTCATTCCGATCGTCGTCTACAACGTCCGCCAGTTGCGTGCATCGGAGGCCCGATGAGCACCACGAGCGTCCCGACCACGACGACGCCGCCGGTCGCACCGCCGGTCACCGCTGCGGCGAAGGCCAAGAAGAGGCTCACCAGCCCGGCTGCGTCGATCACTGCGTTGATCATCGCAATCCTGTGGACGCTTCCGACCTTCGGCCTGGGCATCACGTCGATCCGGCCGGAGGCCGACATCAAGTCCAGCGGGTGGTGGACATTCTTCACCAATCCGACGATCTCCATGAAGAACTACGAGACGGTGCTCGCCGCCCAGGGCCAGTCCGCGCTCGGCCCCTACATCATCAACACGTTCGTCATCGTCATCCCCTCGGTGATCATCCCGCTCGTCCTGGCCACGCTGGCGGCGTACATCTTCGCCTGGGTGAAGTTCCCCGGCCGGGACATCCTGTTCATCGCCGTGTTCGCGCTGCAGATCGTGCCTCTCCAGGTCACGCTGCTGCCGCTGCTGAAGCTGTACGTCGACGTCGGCATCGCGGGCAAGTTCGCGGCGGTGTGGCTCTCGCACGCCACGTTCGCGCTGCCGCTGGCGATCTTCCTGCTGCACAACTTCATGAAGGAGATTCCGGCCGGGCTGCTGGAGGCCGCCCGGGTCGACGGGGCGGGCCACGTCTCGATCTTCACAAGGGTGCTGCTGCCGCTGCTCACCCCGGCGCTGGCGGCATTCGGCATCTTCCAGTTCCTGTGGGTGTGGAACGACCTGCTCGTCGCCCTGACGTTCGCCGGTAACGAGTCGGCACCGATGACGCTGGCGCTGGCCAACCTCAGCGGCACCCGGGGCACGGCCTGGCACCTGCTGTCGGCGGGCGCGTTCGTGTCGATCGTCATCCCGGTGGTCGTGTTCCTGTCGTTGCAGCGCTACTTCGTCCGCGGCCTGCTGGCCGGTGGTCTGAAGGGCTAAGCGCTCGAGGACGGCTGGATCTGCGAGTGTGGGCGGGCGATGCCCGCCCACACTCCGTACGGGTCATGGACGCCGCCCTCACCCGCCGTTGCGCGTGGGGGCGTCCAGTATCCAGAGCATCGACGGGGACGCCGGCACGCGCGGACGCCACCAGACGTGCTGCTCGACCTTCAGGCCCCGGCCGCGCTGCGCCGGGGTCAGCGTGTAGAGCGACACGCCGTCCTCGACCACCCGCAGGCCGTAGACGGTGTACGAGAAGCGCTGGACCACCGAGGCCCGGGGGGTGGCGCCGCCCGTGATCATCACGCGGCCGCGGGTTTCGAGCGTGACGTCCGCACCGAACAGGGCAGTGAGCGTGCGGTCCAGTTCGGGACCCCACGGGGCGACGAGCATCGGCTCGTGCGTGAGGTTGTCGCTGGCCGCGAACGTGCCGGTGCCCGGGTCCATGGCGTCGCGCACGGCGGCCACGTCGTGCGCGTTCCAGGCGGCCGTGTAGCGCTCGATCGCCGCCGTGATGTCGCGCTCGTCGTCGCTTTGGCGCAGGGTCAGGTAGAGCGCGCCGGCCAGCGCGAGCGCCACGGCGACGGTGAGCGCCAGCGCCACCTTGAGGCCGTTGATCCGGCCGAAGCGGGTCGACCAGCCGGTCTCGGGGCCGGAGTCCAATTCGTCCAGCTGCTCGCGCTCGTCGCGGTCGTCGCGTTCCTCCGGCTGGTCGGGTTCGGGCCGCGCCGCCGGCGCTGTCCGCCCGCTCCCGGCGGCGGTTGCGCGCCCGCTCTCCGGCGCGGCAACCAGCGCCGACGCCGGCACGGCTGTCACTTCCAGGTGCCGTTCGTCGTCCATGTTCGACACCCCTCACACGGCGGTCTGCCGCCAACCTACGACGCCGTGACGTCCGGGAACAGCATGAGTCTTCAACCGGCCAGGAGTCTTCAACCGGCCAGGAGTCTCAACCGGCCACGACGGCGCTGAACAGGTTCACCGGCGCGACCACGCCGGCCTCGGCCGACTCGACCACCAGGCGCGGGCTGAGCGGTGCCACGCCGGCCTGGTCGGTGACGTCGATCTGGCGGCCCTTGCCCGCCGAGGCTTGGATCCGCACAGCGTTCCCGTCGGGCGTGCACACCATCGCGACGGGTGTGGCCGTGGTCTGCGGGCTCGGCGACGTCGAGGCCTTCGGTTTGCCCGCGGCCGCCAGCCGGGCCCGGCCGGCGGCGGACTGCTTGACCACGGTGAGCACGCCGTCGCCGCCGACCGTCGCGTAGTAGCCGGTGGCCGCGTCGGCGCCGAGGCAGGCCACGCCCACCCGGCCGCCCCCCGCGCCCTTGCCCACGGCCCCGAACTCCGCGTCGATGGCGACGGGCGCCGCGCTGACCGTCGTCACCGCCGTGCCCGGTGCCACGCAGACCAGGCCGGGCTGGTCGGCGATGATCCGCAGCCCGGGTTCGCTCCGGCAGCCGGGGCCGGGACGCGAAGCCGGCGTCCAGTCGAGGTTCTGCTGCAGGGCCGCCACCGTGCGCGTCCCCTTGAGCGGCCACGGCCCGACCGCCCCGAACAGGCACGCGACGAGCGGCCGGGGCGTCCAGTCGCCGCCGGCCAGCAGCGGCGCCTCCATCGGCAGGTAGGACGTGCCGTACGGCGCGCCGAGGTACCCGCCGTAGGCCTTCTCGCAGATGCCGCGCGCGGCCGCCGTGCGCACGCCCGCGCCGGGATCGGTGACGAACGGCAGGTGGCCGACGTAGAACACCTCGCCGGTGTGCTCGCCGTTGCAGGGCACGCTGTAGCGGAAGTTCGAGGTGCCGCCGACGAAGCTGAAGCACTCGCCGGTGCGCAGCACCAGCCCGGAGTCCTGAAAGCCGTCGGCGGCCGCCTTGGCCGGGTCGACGAGGGCGGCGGCGATCCGCAGCCCGTCGCCCTTGCCGGCGACCCTGAGCCCCTTCCGCAGCACGGGGCGCATGGGTGCGGGCACGTCGGCGAGGGCCACGGCCGCGTCGAACACCTCGTGCCGGTGGTTCGGTGAGAGCCCGGCGAACACGACGACCCGTTCGCCGCGCACGCCGAGGTAGAAGTCGTAGCCGAGCTTGTTGGCCAGGCCGGCGGCCGTGACCGGCACGGCGACGACGAGCGCGAGGGCCGCGATCGCGGGGTACCGGCCGGCCCGGGCGTGCAGGTGTCCGGCGGTCACCACAGCGACGCTGACCAGCACCGCGAGCGCCAGCCCGAACGCCCCGGCGGCGGAGAACGCGCCGGTCAGCGGGGTCGCGGTGAGCATGCCGAGCAGGCCGCCGGCGAGCTTGTAGGCGCCGGCCTCGACGCCGGGCGCGCCGCGGGTGAGGTGGAACAGCGTGACGGCGGCCAGCACGAGGCCGGCGGCCCGGCCGAGCACCGCGTCGCGGGTCGCGCTGGCGAGCGCCGCGGCCAGGGCGAGCAGCCCGGCGCGGTCGCGCTGCCGCAGCGCCGACCACGGGACGGGTGCGCGCCGGCTCGCCGGCACCGGCACGAGTGCGAGCAGCGGGATCAGCGGCAGCGCGTACACCAACAGGCCGACGGCGTCCCTGGCCAGCCCGTACAGGACGCGACCCGGTTCACCCGGACGCACCCAGCACACGAGCACCAGGACCAGCACGGTTCCGGTGACGACGGCGAGGCGCAGCAGCGAGGGCGGCGCCGCCTCCGTCACGCCTCGTTGCGCGTCGGCTCGTTGCGTGCCGGCGCGGGCCGGCACCGGCGGTGGGCGACGGCGGTGCCGGCTGTTCGCGCGCGGGCCTTGTGGTTCGCGCGGGCCTTGTGGTTCGCGCGAGTCCGGCGGCTCGGCGAGGCGCGTGCTACGGGTGACGACGGCGTGGGCGCCGGTGCGCTCGGGCGCGACATCGTGCACCGGGATGCGCGGCAGGCTGCCCGTGCGGTCGTGCGGGCGGTCACCGGTGCCGACCCAGGGGAGGTCGTCGGGGCTCTTGTCGCCGCTGTCCGGCGGGTCGGCGGTGGAGCCCACCGCCGCCGCGTAGGACACGCGCACCAGCGGCGCCGCCGCGATCCCGAGGAAGACGGCCGCTGCCAGGCTGACCGCGATCCGGCCCGCGCTCCCCGCCGGGACGAACCCGACCACCCCGGCGATCAGCGCACCGAGACCGGTGACGAAGGCCAGCAGCGCGGCGACCGGCGCCACGGCGAGTAAGCGCTGCCCTACCCAGGACATGGGAGCACCTCGCTCCGCGGTCGTGACGCGAAAGTCAGTTGGCCGACCGGCGGTGAGCCGGTCGGCCTTGGCTGCGTGACGCGACGACGCCGGCCGGGACGCCCCGTACCCGGCCGGCGGTATCGCCTACTGGTCGCGGAGGATGCGGCCCTGCGCGTCGGTTCCGCCCTTGACCAGGATCATGATGCCGTCGATGAAGGGCCAGATGCCACCGAGGCCACACGTCAGCCACGTGGCCGCGATCTGCCCGATCGCGAGGCCGGTGTGGCCCGTGTAGAAGCGGCCGGCGCCAACCCAGCCGAGGAGGATCTGAAGCAGCCCGGCGACGAGCTTGCTCTTGTCGGAAACTTGCCCGGCATACCCGCCGGCAGGTGGATAACTGCTCACGGCCGCAAACCCTAGCAATTGCCGGTTGTCGCCGCGGCCCCTCCTGCCTGCGCCTTCATCACAAATTTGACACCGCTGCCCGGCGCCGTCGGCCCTTTCGGGCGCCCGGCGCCGGGCAGCGGCGGCGGTTTCAGCTCGGGGCCGACAGGTCGCTCGGTTCGGTGTCGCGGTCGAACGACGGCAGGCCCGGCGCCCGGCCGATCGCGGCTGCCGCCACCCAGCCCACGGCCGCCCCGGCGGCGACTGCCGCGAACAGCAGCGCCCACGGCTTACCCGGCCGGCGTCCGGCCAACGCGTCAAGCGCGGCTCCCGCGCGTCGCCACGCCTCGTCCTTCGCCGAGCCGACCCGGTCCGTGGTGTCCTCCATCAGGTCACCGGTGCGGTCGCGGGCCGATTCCCAGGTCGAGACCAGTGCGTCCCAGGCGTCCTCGGCAAGCTGCTGAGCCTTGGCGGATCTGCTGGTGCGTCCGAACATCGCCCACCTCCATGCCTCGTGTTCAGTCGTCCCCGCAAGCCTATGGGTGCGGGCCGATGCGCGCCGACCAAAACCTACCCACCTGCCGTGAATCCCAACCGACGGGTCGGGCGTGCGTCCGCGCGGCGGCCCGCACAGTGAACGTCCACTATGGACCGGCCGGG
>Ga0070664_100000638_pt1 | contig 26843 bp, 23 predicted proteins | sample KBSC73metaG_FD_65863 | JGI IMG/M metagenome (GOLD analysis project Ga0070664, IMG submission 65863) | Corn rhizosphere microbial communities from Kellogg Biological Station, Michigan, USA - KBS C7-3 metaG | ecosystem: Host-associated > Plants > Roots > Rhizosphere > Soil ... | reverse complement strand
GGGTCAGGACAAAGCGGATCAGCGGCTGAATCCTGACGGCACGGCGATTCCTGGCCGAACGCACGAGCAAGGCGCGGCAAAGCCAGTGCTGATTGAAAACGCTTTTTTTGAATAGCGCTAGCTAACTATAGCTTCACTCGTTGTGAGCTAGACCTACGAAGGGACGGCTCGGTTTTTCACAGATTGGCTAACGTAAGTATGCGGGAGGGGAGAAGCCTGCGCGTGTGGGGGGCGCGCGCAGGCTTCTAGGGGACAATTCCCCGTGGGACTGAGATCGTTTAAGCGAGATCTCTCATATGAGAGAAAGTATGGCGTAGTTTTCTTAGTTCGTCGTTGAACCAACGGTCACGTTGCTCATGACGCATCACATGCGCGTCCAGAAGCGACGCCGGATAGATTTTAGTCCCGCATTTTTCGCATTTCGCTGCCCGGAAGTCATTCCGATCGAATGAAATCGTTTTTGAATTGGATGCTCCTGACCGCATCTTCTCCTCGCTTCTATCGTCGCCAGAACAGCAATCACTATGCCAGTACTTGCAACGACTGGCGCGCTTGAATCTTTTCGTTTTTCTTGACGGAGCGCGCTCCGCCGCGAACTCGCTGACATGCAGCCGCTTGTCAGCACTGTCATGCGTGACACTTTGAAGCGCATCTGACGACAGCAGCGCGGTTTCGTCAGGACCCTACGCTGCGGCACATTGTGGGGCGAATTGAAAAAGCTCGCTCGGCGATTGGGCAGGTCTAAAAAGCAACTTTCGAAGCTTGTGTGACCCCGAATCCAGGAGATTCAAAACGTCTCGATACCGGCTGGTTCTAGGCTACTAGTTGATTATCCCGAATTACCCGAAGGCGATCGATCTCCGAACGGCCTCAAGAATGAGATTTTTTCCGGGGAGAAACGCTGATTCGAGGGACCTTCCCGCCGGTATCGGCGCGAACGGCGCGGCAACCCGCAGCACTGGGGAGTCGAGATGATAAAAAGCGTGCTCTTGCACGAGCGCGGCGATTTCCGCTCCGATCCCGCTTTGTCGAACGGCTTCGTGCACGACAATGACCCGGCTCGTTTTTTTTGTAGAATTTACAATCGTTTCGATGTCGAGAGGGGAAACACTGCGCAGATCGACCACTTCCGCCGAAATACCCTGCTCGGCGAGTTCAGCCGCTGCGCCGAGCGCCGGGCCAACCATGCTTGCGAGCGCAACGATCGTGATCTGGTCACCTTGCCGTAAAACTTTTGCTTTCCCAATGGGCAGCACATCGTCCTTTTCCGGAATCTCGCCTTTTGTCCAATATAGACCCCGGTGTTCGATGAAAACGACGGGATTATCGTCGCGAATCGCCGCCTTCAGAAGCCCCTTGGCATCCGCCGGAGTTGCCGGCATCAACACCTTCAAGCCGGGCACATGCGTAAGCCACGCCTCGAGACTTTGCGAATGATGGGCGCCCATCGCGCCGGTAATGCCGCATTGAACTCTGATGGTCAGCGGGATTCTGAGTTGGCCGCCCGACATGTAGTGGAGTTTTGCCGCGTGGTTCACCAGTTGATCCATCGCCAGCGTGATGAAATCGATGAACATGATCTCCACCACCGGCCGAAGCCCCGCGATCGCTGCGCCGGTGGTAAGACCCATCACCGTTCCTTCGCTGATCGGCGTATTGACGACGCGATTCGTGCCAAACTCGTCCGCCAGTCCTTTCGTGGCGCCGAAGGGTCCGCCAAGCGCTACATCTTCGCCGAAGAGATAAACGGACAAATCCCGGCGCATTTCTTCGGCAAGCGCCGAGCGGATAGCGTCCAGGAAGGTTTGTTCGGGCATGGATAATAAGAATCGCTTAAGGGCGCAGCATGCTGCGCCGCTACACGTAAACCATACTCTCTACGTTTTCCGCACTGGGCCAGGGTGAAGAAAGCGCAAACTCTGCGGCTTTTTCGACCAGCGCACGCGTTTCCGTTTCAATGGCTTCGAGCACTTGGGAGTTGGCGAGCTTTTTCTTTCGCAAGGCGCGCTCGACTCGCGCAATGGGGTCTTGCTTTTTCCATTCTGCGAGTTGCGAAAGCTCGCGATATTTCGCCGGATCCCCTTCATAATGGCCGCGCATCCGGTGCGTGAGACACTCGACAAATGCCGGGCCTTTGTCATTGCGGCATTTTTTGATCGCTCTTGCCATCGCTTCACGCACTGCGAAAAGATCATTGCCATCGACCGTGCTCGCCGCAATGGCATAGGTTTGGGCGTGTTGCGCCAGCCGTTCGACTTTCGTGTGCGCCGAGAGCGGTGTAAATTCGGCGTAGCCGTTGTTTTCACAGACAAAGATCACCGGCAGTTGCCAGAGGCTCGCGATATTGAGTGACTCGTGGAAGGCGCCTGCTTGACCGGCGCCATCGCCGAAGAAAACCACCGCGAGCTGACCCTTTTTTCTTTCTTTCGCGGCGAATGCCGCCCCCAGTGCCAATGGAATCGTGCCGCCCACAACTCCCGTCGCCGTAATGAACCCCGTTTCTTTGGCGACAATATGCATTGAGCCGCCTTTTCCGCCACAGTAGCCGGTGGCGCGACCCGCGAGTTCGGCCATCAGCTTGTTGATGTCGGCGCCGGTCGCAAGCGCATGGCCGTGGGAGCGATGGCCGCCGAAGACGTAATCGTCCTTGCGAAACAAACTGCACGCGCCAACTGCAACCGCCTCCTGGCCAATACTCAGATGCAATAGGCCGGCAATCTGGCGCTCGGCATAGAGCAGTGAAGCCTTTTCCTCGAAGGCGCGGATCAACCACATGCGACGGAGTAGAGGAATGAAGTCAGGCAGAACTTTCTTAGCCATTACGCGTGAAATCGATCAGGCACGTAAGCCTCGGTTGGATCGAGCTCGCAAGAAGTAGAAAGAAGAATTGCTTTGCTCGAAATGACAAGCGCGTGTGATGGAAAACGAGAGGTCCTCAGACGTACAGAAAATCAGGGGATGTGAAACTTGAAATTGTTTTCATCTCACGGCTGCCCGGACGGCGTCAATTATGCGCTCTTCGGACGGGCCGATGTGCGCTTCGAGCGGCGGGCTGTAGGGAACCGGCACGTCCAAGGTTGACACTCGGCGAATCGGCGCTTTCAATTTATCAAAACCGCTCTCGGCAATGCGCGCGGCGATCTCGCCCGCAACCCCGCAGCTCTGGTGCGTCTCGTCCGCAATCACCACCCGATGGGTTTTCTCGACCGACTGAAGAATTGTCGGCAAATCAAAAGGCACCAGGGTGCGCGGATCGACGACTTCGGCTTCAATGCCTTCTTGAGCGAGTGTGGCCGCTGCGCGAAGCGCGACTTGCACGGTGTAAGATGTCGCAATCACCGTGACATCGCGCCCCGCCCGCTTTACGTCAGTGACGCCGAACGGAATCGGTTTGTCGTTCTCCGGAACTTCACCCCGGATGTCCAACAGCCTGGTATGATCGACAAAGATCGTCGGGTTGTCGCTCGCAACCGCACTCTTGAGCAGTCCTTTGACATCGCGCGGCGATGACGGGATCGCGATTTCCAGTCCGGGGCAGTTCCACAGCATCGCCTGGGGGCTGCCGGAGTGCTGCGCTGCGCCGCCGCCGCGCAAGCCGTGGAAAAGGTGAAATACCACCGGAACGCGCGTCTGACCGCCTGACATGGAAAATGCATTGGCCGCTTCGTTTGCCACCTGCGGCCAGGCTTCGTAAATAAAGCTGCCGGTGCTGAGATCGACAATCGGCCTGAGTCCAGCCATCGCTGCACCAGTGGCAAGGCCGCAAAACCCAAGCTCGGAGATCGGCGGAGACATCATCCGGTCACTGTATTTTTCTTTGAGATTCTGAAACACGTGGCGGTGCGGGCTTAAACTCAGAAACGTTCCATTGATCAGATGAACCCGCTGATCCGCCGCCATGATTTCGTCCAGCGCCTCGAACTTGGCTTCGTAGTAGGCTAGTTCTCGCATGTGATTAGCTCTGCGCGAAAAAATTTCTTTCCGCTTCTTGGGGCTTGGGATAAGGACTGTTGACGGCAAATTCCACGGCCGCAGCGATATCGCTTTTGATTTGGCGCTCGATCGCGCTTATTTCTTCCCGGCTCGCCTGTTTGGCTTCGACCAACTCGCGAATAAAGATCAGTAGCGGATCGCACGACCGATACCACTCACGGGCTTTTTCCGGCACGCTGCTGACGTCCCACGCGAGCGCGGTGTCCGTCGCTCGCGGCACCGTCGGCCAATTGGTTTCGCTGCCAGGATAGCGCACCGTTTGCGCTTCGATGAACTGTGGTCCTTCACCGCGGCGAATTTTTTCCACTGCCTCGGAGACCGTCCCATGCACCAGGCCGGCGTCCATGCCGTCGATCTGCTGCGCCGGGATTCTGTATGCTTTCGGCAAGTCGGTCAGCGGGTAGGCCGCCATCGTCGAGGATTGCGCTGCTGCCACCGCACGGCCGGCGCCGTACTTGCCGTTGTTCTCACAGAGAAACAGCACCGGCAGCTTGTAAAGCGAGGCTAGATTGAACGCTTCCGACGCGGCGCCTTCTTCGAGGGAGCCGTCGCCAAACAGACAAACTGTAATCCGGCCGTTCTTTTGCGCTTTCGCGGCGTAGGCGGTGCCGGTGGAAAGCGGAATGATGCCGGCGACAACGCCCGAGCTATGCAAAAATCCCAGTGCTGGCGCGACGGAATGGAAGGAACCGCCCTTTCCCTTGTTCAATCCGTCGGCGCGGCCGAGAATTTCGGCGAAAAGTTTTTTCGGCTCAGCCCCGCGCGCGAGCAAATGGCCATGATTTCGGTGCGTCGTGAAGAGATAATCATCGGCACGCAGGCATGAAATCGCCGGCACGCCGGTCGCTTCCTGACCGACGTAAAGATGATAATGTCCGCCGAATACGCCCTTGTCATGGAGCGGCACCAGGCTTTCTTCGAAGTGGCGTATGACGAACATGCGGCGGCATAGTTCCAGCAATGATTCGCGCGCTATTTTCGGCAGCATAGAGTTGTGCTTAGTGCAAAATACCGTGGCTTGTCAATGTCATCGCTGATTGACAACCCTGGAAGCGCGCGCATAAATGCCGATTATCACTCCGACGGAGGCATTGTCCATGAGATTACACCGACTTGTGTTAGGAATAGGGCTCGGCGCTGTTCTCGTCAGTGTAAATGTCTTCGCACAATCCCGGGGGCTTAAAAAAGTTCAGGTCGGCGTGCCCGCCATCAGCATGGGGAATATCATCATCTACTTCGCGAAGGATGCGAAGATCTACGAAAAATACGGTCTCGATGTCGATGCTGTAGCGGTGGCCGGCTCGGGCATCGCTTCGAAGGCGCTCATCTCAGGAAGCGTGCTGATTTCACCCATTGCCACCCCGACGGTGATGACCGCGGTGCTCGCCGGCTCTGACATGGTGATCCTTGCGCACACCATGCCCGGCGTCATTCAGTCGCTGGTGGTGCGTCCCGACATCAAGCGCGACGAAGACCTCAAAGGCAAAACCGTCGGCGTGACCACCTTCGGATCGCTGACCGATTTTCTCGTCAAGTATCTGGCCAGACAGAAAGGGCTCGTCCCGGACAAGGACTTCGCCTTACTTCAGATTGGCACCGACAGTGATCGATTTCTCGCGCTGCAACAGAGAAAGATTCAAGGCGCGACACTTTCTCACCCTAACTATATTTTCGCGCAACGAGCCGGCTTTCACGTCTTATGGGATTTTTTCAAAGAAGTCGATTATCCCTGGAGCGAGATTGCCACGACACGAACACAGATCAAACAAGATCGTGATTTGGTCATGCGTTACATGCGTGCGCATTTAGAGGGAATCGCGCGCTTCAAGCAGGAGCCGGAGCTCGCCAAAAAGACCATCAAGAAAATGCTCCGCCTCGATGATGACTCGATCGCGCAGGAGTCCTGGGAACTCTTTGCCAAATACCGCATCCCGGCGCCGTATCCGAATATCAAAGGTCTAAAGACCAGCTACGAGTACGTGGCGCAAACCCGGTCGGATGTGTACAAGCACAAGCCGGAAGAGTTTGTCGATTCGAGCTTCGTTGAAGAGCTCGACAAAAGCGGCTTTATCAAAAAATTATACGAGAAATAATCCGACCGCATGAAAGTACGCATCGGCATAGCCTTCGGCCAGTGGCCGCTGATAAAAATCGCTTCCGAGGCAATTGTCGATCTGATCGACGACTGCGAAGCGCTCGACCTGGATTCGATTTGGTTGAGCGACCGGTTGGTTTCGCACCGACCGCTCCTCGAACCCATCGCGTTTCTTTCCTACATCGCCGGGCGGCTCCGGAAGATAAAGCTCGGTACCAGCACGCTGGTGCTCCCGACACGTCATCCGGTGGTCTTGGCCAAGGAATTGGCGACACTCGACTTTCTCTCCCGCGGCCGTTTGTTTCCGGCTTTTGGTTTGGGTGGAGATGATTCCACGGATTTGCAAGCCGTCGGGGTAAACAGGAAGGAACGCGCGGCGCGTGCCGATGAGATGATCGTGCTAATGCGCCGCCTCTGGACCGAAGAAAACGTCAGCTTCGAGGGAAAATTTTATTCGGTCAAAGACGTGACGATTACGCCGCACCCCTGGCAGAAAAACGGCTTGCCCATCTGGATTGGCGGTCGCAGCCAGGCGGCGATGCGCCGCACCGGACGATTGGGCGACGGCTGGCTCGTATCGTCTGTGTCACCCGCCGAAGTCGGAACCGGAATCCAAGCGATTCGCCGCTATGCCACGGATGCAGGCCGGCAGATTCCGGAAGATCACTATGGCGTGCTGATTCCATTTTTTTTCGCAGCTACGTTGGAAAAAGCGCACGCATTGGCCGGCGAATCGATTCGGCCGCGGCCCGACATGCCGCCCGGTGAATTCATCGCGTTCGGCGATCCCGAACAAGTGCGCGCAAAAATCAGAGATTATATCGCCAACGGCGCCAGCAAATTTGTCATGCGACCCTGCGGACCGTTTGCGGGCTGGCGCGAACAAATTGAAATCCTCGCCCGCGAGGTGATCGAGCCTTTGCAAACCCCGGCAGATTCGCCCAACGCACAGCCTAACGACGCTTAATTCTTTTCAGCCAAGGCGGTCATACCGGCGGATGCCGGTATCCAGGTTCGTATTGGCGAACCTCGCATCACGCTTGCGACCAGAGCGCCACCATCAGCCGATGGGATCTAGACGGATCTCTATTTGACCACCAGCACGGCCGCGCCATGAATCCTTCCGGAACGCAGGCGTTGCAGCGCTTCATTGGCTTCCGCAAGCGCAAACGTTTCCACTTGCGTGCGCACTGGAACTTTAGGCGCGAGCTGCATGAACTCCGCGCCGTCCCGGCGCGTCAAGTTGGCCACCGAACAGATCGACCGTTCTTCCCAGAGAAGCGCATACGGAAAAGATGGAATGTCACTCATATGGATGCCGCCCGAGACCACAGTGCCGCCTTTGCGAACAGCCTTGAGCGCTTGCGTTATGAGCGCGCCGACCGGCGCAAAAATGATCGCCGCGTCGAGCTTCACAGGCGGCAGTTCATCGGAACTGCCGGCCCAGACCGCGCCGAGGCTCAGCGCAAACTGTTGGGCTTCGCTGTCACCTGGCCGGGTAAACGCGTAGATCTCGCGCTTTTGGTAGTTGGCCACCTGCGCGACGATGTGTGCAGCGGCACCAAAGCCGTAGATGCCAAGTCGACTGCCATTGCCTGCTTTAACCAAGCTTCGGTAGCCGATCAGACCGGCGCACAAAAGCGGCGCCGCTTCGATGTCGCTGTACTCTTCCGGAATCGGGAAGCAGAAGCGCTGATCGGCAACGGCGTATTCGGCATAGCCGCCATCCAGCGTGTAGCCCGTAAACTTGGCTCGGTCGCAGAGATTTTCCTGACCTTCACGACAAAATGAACATTCGCCGCAGGTCCAACCTAACCAGGGCACACCGAGCCGGTCACCAACTTTAAATCGCGTCACCGCGGCGCCCACAGTAGCGACAGTACCGACAATCTCATGGCCGGGGATTAATGGAATCTTTGGATCGCTCAATTCGCCGTCAATAATATGTAAATCGGTTCGGCACACAGCGCATGCATGCACACGGAGCAAAACTTGCTCAGCGCCGGGCTCCGGAAGATTCATCTCTCTTAAGGACAAGTCCTTGCCGGGTTTTTCAAAGATCATCACGCGCATAAGTCACGCCCTTTTCGTTAGCGATTCGCGTAGACCAGCTTATCTCACTCGACATCACATGTGATATAGTGTCGCAATTTAACGGAGCAAGGAGCGCCGCGCGTGGGATACATTCAAGCGAATTTGTTGCCGGACGAACAGATCGTTTACAAAGCGCGACTTCATTGGGTGATTTTTTGGAAATGCTGCGCGCTGGTATTTCTCGGGGCCATTTTTCTACTGATTCAACCGATCGTCGGCGTCGTGGTCATCCTGATCGGGGTACTTGGCGCGCTGTGGCCGATCATGGCTTACTCCACTTCCGAGTTCGCGGTGACCAATAAGCGGGTGATTATCAAAACCGGATTTCTGCGCCGCAAGACGTTGGAGTTGCTCCTGCGGCACGTGGAAACGATTTCAGTCGATCAGAGTGTCACTGGGAGGATTCTCAATTTCGGGTCGTTGACGCTTACCGGCAGCGGCGGCATAAAGGAAATGTTTGACAACATATCCGCGCCGCTGGAATTTCGCCGGCGCATTCAAGGCGAGGCATCCTAGCAATTCGCCCGTCTAATCCAGGTCGATGTCTTTCAGCGGCTTGGTGATAGGTTCTTCTTTGGCTTTTTTGAAAAGCTCCTGAAATTTGGCTTCGAGAACTTTTGATTTATTTTTTTCCGCCTCGGCGATCTGCTGATATTTCTGATCGCGCCGGCTCGCTTCTTCATTGACGGCTTTCACGGCGTCCTTGAGCGCCACCGCCATGTGCGGCCTGACCGGCAACTTATGGTCGAGCACGACGCCGAGCGCAGGATCGACGGTTAAGGTCGCATCGCAGCATGGACACGTGATTTGAATTGTCGCTGATTTTTTTTCTTCCATGATAATGCCTCGTCTAGCGCTTTGGGTCTAGCCTCGCGATTTTAAACCCCAGACTCTAGACGCGCAACGCGAGACTGTTTTTTTCATCCCCGCAATTCGATCTGCTCTCCATCGGGTCCGCCAAAGACCACTCGGCGCCAGCCATTTTCCCGCGGCTCGCGCGCGGCTGTATCGTGTGGCGCACGGACTAGTTTGACGCCATTCTTCTGCAGTTGCTCAACGGTCTGGTCGAAATTGTCCGTTTCGAGGCAGAAATGAAATCCTGAGAGCGCCTCGTCGGGATGGTGCGTCAATTCTAGCACCGTATCACCCAATTTGAGATACGCAATTTGCAGTCCGCCACCGGCGGCATGCTGAAAATAGTGCTTGAATCCGAAGTGCTGCTCATAAAATTTTACCGATCGGCCGAGATCCGAAACATGCAGCGCCACATGATCGATACGTTTGAACATCTTTTTTCTCCAGGTGTAAGGATAGGCCTTTCAGAGCCGTTTATGCAAGCTTACTTAAGGCATGAAAATTATCCGCCGGAGGGATAAAATAGCGCTCGGATATTGTCTATGCCAATCTTTCGCCTCGTCGACGACGTGGTTTTCCCGCCGCCGGATTATGCCGATCCGAGCGGACTCATCGCGGTGGGCGGCGATCTGTCGAGCGATCGTCTGCTTGAGGCCTACCGCGTCGGAATCTTCCCATGGTATTCGGAGGACCAGCCGATCCTTTGGTGGTCACCTGATCCCAGATTTGTTCTCGATCTCGAACGCTTCAAAATTTCCCACAGCTTAAGAAAGACCGTGCGCCGCAACACTTTCTACGTCACGTTCGATCGAGTCTTCGACGAAGTGATTGCGGCGTGTGCCGAAGCGCCTCGAGAGGGGCAGAGCGGCACATGGATCACTCCCGAGATGCAGGAAGCTTACATCAAGCTGCACGGGTTGGGCTATGCTCATTCCGTCGAGTCTTGGTTTGAGGGGAGGCTGGTCGGCGGTCTTTACGGCGTATCTTTAGGTAAAGCTTTTTTTGGCGAGTCGATGTTTCATCGCAAAACCGATGCGTCAAAGGTCGCGCTGGCGATTTTGGTTGGTAAACTCCAAGCCTGGGGGTTTCATTTCATTGATTCGCAGATGACCACGGATCACATGCATCGGCTCGGCGCTGAAGAGATTTCAAGACGAATTTTTTTAAAGAAACTGCACTCCGCCCTGCGCCATGCGACCCGGCGCGGCAAATGGCGCATTGAAGATTGACCGCTTCCAGCTACATTTACTGCGTCGCCGTCTCGTGCTCCGCCGCATCAACCATTGCCGTGATCGAGCGCGCTGAGGGAAACTCGACCGCCAGCAGTATGAGCGTTAGCGCACAAAGCAAATAAAAATCTTGGACAAACCGGCCGACAAGCGCAAGGACCAATCCGTACACAGCAATCGCCTCGATAATCGCAAAGAGAACCACTTTGCGGGTCACATAGGTTGAGACCACATATGCGGCCCGTTTTTCCACCGCGCCATTGAATTCTTCCAGCGCACGGAGAAGTTTTGTCCCGCGCGCGGCGCGAATCATGGCATCGGCGGAAAAATTGCGCTTGCGCCAGTAACCGTAGTAGCCGAGATCGACGATGGCGAGCAGCCATAAGACCAGTCTGGCCGGTTCAGCAACAGAAACATTGGCGCCCAGTCTGGGATTGGTTAAAAGATGACGCGCGATGAAGATATAGATTGGCACCGAGATAAAAAACCCGCTCCATAAAATTACCGCCGCGCCGCGTTGATCGAGCAGGGTTTTTCTAAATTCGTCGCGAATCATGTTTCACTCCTAAGCTGCGTCTTATCACAGCATGGACGTTTCTGTCTCGCCGGTGCGGCAATCGCGCTGAATATCTTGTAGCCTCACAAATCCGGTGATATAGCCGCGAAAGAGAATGCACGAGGAGAAACGATATGGCTGAATTCGACATTGTCATTCACGGCGGCAGATTGATCGACGGCACGGGGAACCCGTGGTTTTACGGCGATCTCGCCCTCAAAGACGGCAAGATTGCGCACATCGGTAAAATCAATCCGGAGTCGGCAAAGCGCGCGATCTCGGCGAAAGACTGTGTCGTCACACCGGGATTTATCGATATGCATACGCATAGTGATCAGCCGGTCATTGCGGATGGCAATGCCGAAAGCAAAGTTCGTCAGGGCGTGACGCTGGATATCATCGGCGAAAGCCAAACGGTTGCGCCCCTCCAAGGCGCGATTCTGGAGGAATACCGACTCGAACATCGCAAACGAAACGGCATTGAGACCGATTGGACGAGCTTTACCGGCTATTTCGACTCGTTAAGGCGCGGCGGCGTATCGATCAACATCGCTTCGGGAGTCTCCCCGCAGCAAGTCAAGCGTGTGGTGTGCGGCTTCGAAGAGCGGCCGGCGAACGCCGCGGAACAAGAAAAGATGAATCGGCTGGTCGGCCAGGCCATGGAAGAGGGCGCGCTGGGACTCACCGCTGCATGGCATGCCAAGGGTCCGGAAAATCCGGAAGAAGTCGTCGAGATGGCCAAAGTCGCCAAGCATTATGGCGGCTACTACGGCGTGCATGTCGGGAGCGAAGGTTTCGACATGATGGAAGAACTGGCGAAGACGCTCCGCATCGCGCGCGAGGCGAAAATCCCGGTTCATGTCTACCATTTGAAAATGCGCGCCAAAGCCAACTGGGGCCGGGTTCGTCAAGTCATTGCACAATTGGAAGAGGCGCGCCGCGAAGGACTCGATATTACCGCGAATCAATATCCGTACACGGCGATGCAGCATCCCTGGCGTCGTTTGTTTCCACGCTGGGTGCAGGACGCGCCGCTCAACGAAACGATTGCACGGTTCAAGGATCCTGCTTTTCGTGAGCGTGTCATACAAGACCCGGAGTTCAATCAATACGTCGATGAGCATGGCGGCTGGGAAGGTGTTGTCGCAGCGCGACTGGACCGACCAGCACTTAAGAAATTTGAAGGCATGACGATCGCGGAGATTGCCGGGATCCGCGAACAGGACCCGGTGAGCGCGTGCTTCGATTTAATTTACGACGAAGGCGTCTTCATCCACGGCGTGCACCACACCATGAGCGAAGATGACGTGAAGGCTGTGATGCGGGTCCCATGGGTCTCCATCGGCTCCGACGGCAGCGCGCTGAATCTCAAATATCCCGGCAAACCCCACCCGCGGAGCTTCGGCACCAACCCTCGCGTGCTCGGGAAATACACTCGTGATGAGAAAGTTCTCACGCTCGAGGACGCGGTGCGCAAAATGACCTCGATGCCCGCGCAAGTGCTCGGGCTCAAAGATCGCGGTCAATTGCGCGAAGGGTATTGGGGCGACATCGTCATTTTTGATCCTGACCGGGTTGCCGACACAGCGACCTACGAAAATCCCAAGCAGTATCCCAAAGGCATCGACTATGTGCTGGTCAACGGCGCCGTCGTGATCGACAATGGCCAGCACACCGGCGCGCGGCCCGGAAAGGTCGTTTATGGGCCGGGCTATGCGGGCCGGTGATGTTCACACCGAAGCAGCGCGTCTATTCGAGGTTGCGGGTTCTCTCAGTTTGTAGGTCAAGGGCAATGCGATGACGCATAACAACGCCATGCCCCAAAATCCCTGCGCGCCAAAACGTCCGTACAGCGAACCCGAAACGAGCGTGAGCAGCGCGCTCGCTGCTCCAATACCGACGGTGCCATAAATCGCCTGGGCCGTCCCCTCCAACCCATTCGGCACGATGCGTGAGAGCAACCGCATGCAGGCGAGATGAAGCAGAGCAAAGGTTATCCCGTGCAACGGCTGCACCAGCGCAAGCGCAAGCAAATCGGTGGTCTGCGCCACCACCGCCCAGCGCAGTATGCCCGCCAAGGCCGCAACAGCAAGGGCCCCCGCCGGCGTAAGCAGCGTCACGGCAGCGGGACCGATGACGAAAAACACGACGACTTCGGCAGCGACCGATTCTGACCAGAGCACACTGACGGTGGCGGGTTGGATGCCTGCGCCGGTCCAGCGAATCACCGCGAACGCGTCGTGCATAGCATGGCTGCCGAGAATCAGTGCCGCGATAATGACCATATTTCTAAACAGCGGCATCCGGAGCAGCGCCATCACACCGCCGCGCTCGATGCGCGCCGCATCCGGCGCGCGATCGTAGCTCAGGTCAGGGACCGTCAGCGCACCGCAAGCGGCGGCGCCGAGTAATGCCGCCTGCAGTCCGATGATCACCTCGAGTCCGAATGCGCCGACCGCCTGCCCCGAAAGCAAAGTTCCCGATATAAAAGCAGCCGAGCCGGCGCCGCGCACCCAGCCGTATTCGAAGCCCCACGCCCCACTACGGCTCCGCGCCGTCGCCGATCCCAATGCCAACGCGTCGGACAAAATAGTAATCGGCGCCAGTGCTGCGGCATGGAGCAAACTCATGCCGAGCAAAAGCCAAAATCCCCGCGCTCCGAGATAACCCAATGTCACGGTCGCGGCGAGGACGAGGAAAAAAATCAGCACACGCCGCAGCGAGTGAATCAAATCACCGACGCGACCTGCGAGAGGTGAGGTGAGCAGTCGCAGCGCCGTCCCCGCAGCGAGCACAAGCCCAAGTTGCTCCGGTAGTAGGCCGCGCCGGCTCATGAATGTCGGCAGAAATGGCGAGGCGACGCCGAAGGCCGCATACATAGCGCCGTAAAGCAAAATAAATCGGGTCAATGGTGTTGCATTGGACATCAGCGTAACTGTTGAGTTGACAGAAGAGTTCGCTAGCGCATACTCTCTCCCTACACGGGTTTTCTCGGTAACGTAATCCCCAGTGCAAAAAACGAGGAGGGTTTTCGATGCTCACGCTTTATTTCAGTCCTGGTGCTTGCTCTTTGGCTTCGCATATCGGTCTCGAAGAAAGTGGCGCGCCCTACGAGGCAAAACCGATCCTGCTCGCTAAACAGCAGCAGAGAACCGACAGCTATCTCAAGATCAACCCGCGCGGCAAAGTGCCATCTTTGGATGCGGATGGCAAAATTCTAGTTGAGAACACCGCGATCCTCACCTACCTCGCGCGGCGCTTTCCAGAAAAGAAGCTGATGGCCTCCGATCCTGTCGAGGAAGCGCGCGGCATCGCCACGATGTGCTGGTTCTCGAGCATCGTTCATCCGTCATTTCAGCGCTGCATGCGGCCCGAGCGTTTCGCCGACAGTGAGGCCGCGCACGCGGCCGTCAAGGAAAACGGCCGAAAATCGTTCTGGGCCAATTGCCAGGAAATCAATTCGATGATCGAGGGACATGACTGGATCATGGGCCGCGACTTCACGGTCGTCGATGGCTACGCGCTGGTTTTCTATGGCTGGGGCTTGCGCGGCGGATTTCCCATGAAGGAACTCGGCGCCTACACTGCATGGCAAGAGCGCATGATGAATCGGCCGACGGTACGGAAAACCGTCGAGAGCGAACAGAGTGTCTCAACGTCCTAGCGCAAAAGCCTTTAACAAAGATGCAAACTGACGATCTTCGTATCGTCAAAACTCGGCCACTGCTGTCACCGGCGATTCTCGCTGAGGAGGTTCCTCTCACCGAAGCGGCGGCGGAAAACGTTTACCGATCGCGCCGTGCCATCGAGGCGATCATCGACGGCAAGGATCGCCGGCTTCTCGTCGTGGTCGGACCTTGCTCGGTACACGACACCAAAGCCGCGCTCGAATACGCGACCAAGCTCAAGCCGATCGTCGATGCGCTTTCGAGCACGCTTCTGATTGTCATGCGCGTATACTTCGAAAAACCGCGCACCGTCGTCGGCTGGAAAGGACTGATCAACGATCCCGATCTAAACGAGTCCTATCATATCAATAAGGGACTGCGCCTCGCTCGGCAATTGCTTGCCGATATTGTCGAGCTCGGCGTCTGCGCTGGGACCGAGTTTCTCGATACCACTTTTGGCCAGTTCTATGCAGACCTCATCAGCTGGGGCGCCATCGGCGCCCGCACAGCGGAGAGCCAAGTGCATCGGGAGCTGGCCTCGGGTCTATCTATGCCGGTGGGAATCAAGAACCGCACAGACGGCAACGTCCAGGTCGCCGTCGATGCGATCCAAGCGGCGCGAAGCCGCCATCTTTTTCCATCGCTCACCAAGGAGGGCGCGCCGGCGATCCTGGAAACCGCCGGAAATCCTTACGCCCATCTCGTGCTTCGGGGCGGCAGCCAAACGGGCCCAAACTTCGACGATGCATCCATTGAAAGTGCTGTGCACCTGCTTCGCGCCGCCGGACTACCCGAGATCCTGATGGTGGATTGCAGCCATGGAAATAGCGAGAGAGATGCGACCCGCCAGATCGATGTCGCGAACTCAATTGTGCAAAATCTCGGGACCTCCGCGGTGAGAGCGCTGATGATCGAGAGCCACCTTGTGGCCGGTCGTCAGGATAAGCCGATTGTCTATGGTCAGAGCATCACCGATGCATGCCTGGGATTCACCGAGACGGAAAAATTACTCGATCGTCTTGCACGGGCAGTTTAACGGCTGCTACTGAGAGCATTAGCTTCTTCGGAGCCATAACTTTGATTTAGTATCGCTGTGATCTTCCTGAGCAAGTCATGCCCGAGCCGTCCCAAATCGCCGCAGAACCATCACTGGTCAATACCACTCATCTGATTTACGCCTTGCATGCGCTCAGCCTGCTGATCGGTATCACCAGCGCAGCCACGATCATCGGCGCATTCGTCTTCGGTGTGCCGTCGATTATCGCCATCGTCATCAATTATTTAAAAAGAGAAGAGGCGCGCGGCACTTATCTCGAATCTCACTTTCGCTGGCAGATTCGGACTTTTTGGTTTGCTGTCCTGTGGTGCGTGATCGGGACGATGCTGATCGTTACCTTTATCGGTATTCCGTTCGCCTTAGCGATTTTTTTCGCGACCGGCATGTGGGTCATCTATCGCATAGCTCGCGGCTGGCTCGCGCTAAGAGATCGAAGACCAATGTACGCCGCCGTTTGATTGATAACCTTGGCGTGAGCGAGTGTCCGACGGCGGCCCTATCTCAGCCACTCCCTTCCATTCTGCCAAAAGAAATTGCAGTTGCTCCGTAAGGGATCAAGACCCTAATTCAGCGTCTCCGCAACCTCGAGAAAGGATCTACGCTAGAGATAAGCGTTCAGGAGCCGTGCTGTTCTGCATCGCCGTGTTCGGCCGCGGCGAATTGTCAAGAACTGTGGTAGATTGTTTAGATAGTCTTTCGAGCAAATCTGATTGCAGTAAGTGGAATTTCAATGGACCCATCAAGCTCTACATCGGCGCATGCGAGTGATTCTCGTATCACCGCGGTCCAGTCGGGATCGGCGGCGGCGCGTCTCGGCGAAGCGCGGCGATTCTTGGCGCACTTCGAGCCCGGTGCCGAGGTGCTGTTGGTTGGCGCATCACGCGGCTCGGTCGATGACCTGGCCCGTTCGATTTCTCTGGAGCGCGGCGCCACCTTTGGACTTCATCGCCTTTCGTTCACCCAGCTCGCTGCTCGGCTGGCGATCATCGAATTGGCCTCACATGATCATGCCCCGATGACCGCACTGGGCCACGAAGCCGTGGCTACTCGCGCAGCATTCGAGGCGAGAAGCGATGCCGAATTGGACTATTTTTCGCCAATCTCGCGCACACCCGGGTTTCCGAAGGCTTTGGCACGAACGCTCTTGGAATTGAGACTTGCCGGTATAAGCAGCCGCGACTTGTTCCGGCTGCCGCGAAGTGGCAACGATCTCGCACATCTGCTGGATCGTGTCGATACGCTGGTGGAAAATGCCGGTGCGAGCGATCGTGCTGCATTGTTTCAAACCGCAATCAAAGCACTAGGATCTCCGTTGGCAGGATGGCCACCGCTGCCGCTGCTGCTGCTCGATGTTCCATTGACGTGCACCACCGAGGGCCAGTTTCTCTGGGAACTCGTGCAGCAATCCCCGCGCGTGATGATTACCATTCCCGCCGGCGATATGACGGCCGTGCGGGAGCTCGACAAACGGGGTGTGCGCGCCGAACTCCGACAGGATCGTGAACTCAACGATCTGACTCAGCTCTCACGCTATATTTTCTCGCAGGAACCTCCGCCGCAGAGGCAGCGCACCGGTGAGCTGGAATGGTTTTCCGCGCCTGGCGAGGGCCGCGAATGCGTCGAGATCGCCCGCCGCATCCTGAGAGAATCAGAGCGCGGCGGCCGGTTTGACGAAATTGCCGTTGTCATTCGCTCTGCTGCGCAGTACGTCGGGCTCCTGGAGCATGCATTGGGCCGCGCGGACGTTCCGGCATATTTCGATCGCGGTACCCGTCGCCCCGATCCTGCAGGACACGCTTTTCTCGCGATTCTCAATTGTGTGGTTGAAAATTTTTCAGCAAAACGATTCGCGGAATATCTTTCCCTGGGACAGGTGCCGGGATTGGATCCCGCCGGCACAAAGCACACAAACACACCGAATTGGGTCGCGTCGGGCGACGAGATTTTCGGTGTTCTTTCCGAACGGGGCCTCGCGCGTGATGAAATCAAAGAAGACGAAAGCGAGCGAGCAGATGCGAAAATCGACGCCGACCGTGCGGTACTCGCCGGCACCTTGCGAGCGCCGTGGAAATGGGAGAGCTTGCTGGTTGAATCCGCCGTGATCGGCGGGAGCGAGCGTTGGGCGCGTCGGCTGAAGGGATTATCGGCCGAGTACGAGCTCAAGATTCGTGAGCTTGCCTCGAATGAGCCTGATTCGCCGCGTCTCGAGCGGCTCGAGCGCGAGCGCCAGAACCTTGCTCATCTCCAGAATTTTTCGTTGCCGCTGATCCAAGAGCTCTCGGCTTGGCCAAAACAAGCCGGGTGGGGCGATTGGCTTGAGCGGCTTGAACAGCTTGCGCCGCGCGTGCTCCGGCGCCCCGAGTTCGTTCTTAGGGTCTTTGCCGACCTCCGGCCGATGGGTGCCGTGGCACCGGTCACATTGGTTGAAGTCAGAGACGTGCTTGCCGATCGGCTCGGCTCACTTGAAGTGGAGCCGCCTCTGTATCGATATGGCCGAGTGTTCGTTTGCAGCCCGGAACAAGTCCGCGGCCGAGCTTTCCGAGTCGTGTTCGTCCCCGGTTTGGCCGAACGGCTCTTCCCGCAAAAACTTCACGAGGATCCGCTCCTGCTGGATGATCTTCGGCGCGCGATCGGACACGACTTGACCTTGCAAGAGGATCGCGCCGACTACGAACGGCTTTTGCTGCGCCTCTCGCTCGGGGCGGCAACCGAACGCCTGTATGCGTCATTTCCGCGCGTCGAAACCGCTGAAGCCCGCGCGCGTGTACCCTCGTTCTACGCCCTGGAACTAATGCGCGCGGTGACCGGCCGCATTCCCGATCATCAGCAGATCGAACTCGAAGCTTCGGAGAACTCCAATGCCAGCCTCGCCTGGCCGGCACCGGTCAATCCGCAAGACGCCATTGACGATTTCGAGCACGATTTATCGGTTTTGCGCAATCTCATGCACAGCACCGATGACGTGAAGGGTCACGCCCACTATATGCTCGGGCTCAATGAGTATCTGCGTCGCTCGGCCAGCGAACGCTGGGCCCGCGCTAGAACACCGTGGTCGCATTACGATGGATTGGTTCGGGCGACCGACTCGACACGTCCTTTTCTCGAATCGCAGCGTCTTGGTGCCCGACCTTACTCGGTCTCCGCGTTGCAGAATTACGCCTACTGCCCTTACCGCTTTTTGCTTTCATCGCTGTATCACCTGGCTCCCCTTGAGGAACCTGAGCCTCTCGATCGCATGGATCCTCTCACCAAAGGAAGATTGTTTCATGAGGTGCTGGCCGAATTTTTTCGTGCCTTGCAGCAGCGCGCCATTCCGATTTCCCCGGCCTCGACACCGGCTGTGCTGGCGGTTGTCGATGAGACTCTGACGCGGGTGGCGGACAATTACGCAGAACTTCTCGCGCCTGCGGTGGAGCGCGTCTGGCAGGATGAAATTGCCAGTATTCGGACCGATCTCCACATCTGGGCGCGTGAGCTTGCGCAAACCATCGCATGGGAGCCGTGGTTGTTTGAGTTCGGTTTTGGCCTCGCGGATGCGCCCGGGCGCGATCCGAAGAGCCGGCGCGAGCCGGTCAAGATTGATGGGCGTTTCATTCTGCGTGGCGCCATTGATCTGATCGAGCGCCAGCCCGGCACGAATATCCTGAGGGTCACCGACCACAAGACCTCGAAGAATCGCTCGGCGCGCGGATCGATCATTGGACATGGCCAACAACTCCAGCCGGTGCTGTATAGTCTCGCGGTAGAAGCCGCCACCGGTTACACCGTCGAGAGCGCGCGTTTTTCATACTGCACGACTGCAGGCGGTTTCACCGAGCATCATGTTCCAATCAATGAGCGAACACGCGCTATGGGCACTGCAGTCCTGGAGATCATCGATCGCGCCGTAGAGGCCGGCATGCTGCCGCCGGTGCCAGCCGAGAAGGCCTGCTCTTTTTGTGACTTCCTGTCGGTGTGCGGTCCGGATCAGGAGCGTCGCGCCCGGCGCAAATCACACAAGGAAATTGCCGATCTGTTGGATTTGAGAGGACGACCGTAATGCCGGCCATCTCCGACCAGGCCGACCGCGACCAGATTGTCAGCGCGCTCGATGACACGCTCATCGTCGAGGCGGCCGCCGGCGCCGGCAAAACCACCGAACTGGTTCGCCGCATCGTGCGCGTCATCGAGACCGGCCGCGCCGAGGTTACCGAGATTGTCGCAGTCACGTTCACGGAGAAGGCCGCTGGAGAGTTGAAGCTCCGTCTGCGCGAAGCCCTCGAAGAGGCCAGACGCGCTTCCACGAGCGGATCCGACGACCGCACCCGGCTCGATCGCGCCCTCGGTCGGCTCGAAGAAGCGCAGGTCAGCACGATTCACGGTTTTTGCGCCGACCTTCTCCGCGAACGGCCGGTTGAAGCGCGTATCGATCCCTTGTTTACCGTCCTCACTGAAGCGCAAGCCACACGGATCTATGATGAAGCGTTTCATCATTGGCTGGAGAATCAGCTCGCCGATCCACCGGACGGCGTCAAGCGCGCGTTGCGCCGTCCAAGTTTTGGCGGTTTTGGCGCGGACATGGACGGCGGCAATGGCCCCACGGATCGGCTGCGACGAGCTGGTTGGGAGCTACTGCAGTGGCGCGATTTTGAAGGTGAGTGGCAGCGGCCGCAGTTCGATCGCGCCGCACGAATCGATGAGCTCGTTCGACAATTGAACGAGTTAGCTGAGTTGCTCGAATCTCCACAATCCAGCTCGGATCCATTGAATGCGGATTGTTGGGCGGTGAGAAAGCTCGCCGATGAGATTCGCCGTATCGAATCTGTAGCGGCACGGGATTACGATCGCATTGAAGCAGGACTGATCGAGCTTTGCCACAATCGTAATTTCAAAGATCCAAGGAAAGGCAATGGTAAAAATTACCGCACCGGCGTGCTGCGCGAGCAGGTCTGGCGCGCGCACGAAAGCCTGCTGAATGGCTTGATACTTTTTGAGACCGATGCCAACGCCGATCTGGCTGCAGCACTGCGCCAGGAATTGCGCGACTGCGTCAGCGCATACGAGCTCGCCAAAAGCAAAGCCGGTGTGCTGGATTTTCTCGATCTACTGCTCAAGACCAGAGATCTTCTGCGCGACAATTCGACTGTGCGGGCAAGCTTTCAAAATCGTTTCAAACGCATTTTTGTCGACGAGTTCCAGGACACCGATCCACTGCAGACGGAAATCCTGTTACTGCTTGCAGCCGCCGACCCGTCCCTGACGAATTGGCGGGAAATTTGCCCGGTACCGGGAAAACTTTTTTTAGTCGGCGATCCCAAACAATCGATCTATCGTTTTCGACGCGCCGATGTCGGCCTGTACCGGGGCGTCTATGAGATCCTGGAGACCTCCGGGGCGCGGCGTGTCACCCTGCGCACCAGTTTTCGTGCGCGGCCTAACATTCAGCGCGCCATCAATGCGGCCTTTGCGCCCGTAATGAACGGTGACGGTGATAGCCTGCAAGCAGCATACGTACCGCTGGAGCCTTTTCGGTTGGATCGAGCGGAACAGCCCTGCGTCATAGCACTACCGGTGCCGGAGCCGTACGGTTATCGTCGAATTTCCAACGGCGCGATTGAGAAATCTCTTCCCGATGCGGTCGGGGCGTTCATCCAATGGCTCATTGACGAAAGCGGTTGGCAAGTCGCCGAGAGGCCGGCCCTAACGAAGGCTTCGCTGGCGCCCAGCGCGGCGCTGGGTTTTCGCCCCGGTGAAACGGAGCACCTCGTGCCGATTCAAGCTCGGCATATCTGTATACTGTTTCGCCGTTTCATCAGCTATCAAGAAGATATGACCCGGCCATACGTCGAGGCGCTTGAAGCGCGCGGCATTCCTCACTTGCTCGTCGGCGGTCGCTCCTTTCACAATCGTGCCGAGATCGAAGCCTTGCGCGCCGCTCTCGCCGCCATTGAATGGCCGGATGATGAGTTGTCGGTCTTTGCGACCCTGCGCGGGTCACTCTTCGCGATCAGCGATGAGGAGCTGCTGGAGTATCGTCATAAATTTGGCCGTTTCCATCCATTTCGGATTCCCGAAAAACCACCCGAGAATCTCGCTGCAATTGTGAGAGCACTGCAAAAGCTTCAAGCACTCCATCGCGCTCGCAATCGGGTGCCGATGGCCACAACCATTGCCGAGTTACTCCAATCCACGCGCGCGCACGTCGGCTTTGCCCTCGAGCATGGCGGCGAGCAGGTGCTTGCGAATGTGGCGCATGTCAGCGATTTGGCCCGTCGCTATGAAGCCGAAGGCGGAATTTCCTTTCGCGGTTTCATCGACGAGCTCCGCCAGCAGGCCGAGAGCGGCGAAGTCGGTGAAGCGCCTATTCTCGAAGAAGGAAGCGATGGCGTCCGCTTGATGACCGTCCATCGAGCCAAGGGGTTGGAATTTCCCATCGTCGTTCTTGCCGACATCACGGCGAAGCTGCGCGCGTCTGTGGCAAGTCGCACCATCGACTCTGATCGCGGCGTATGCGCTGTCCGTCTCGCGGGCTGCTCACCGGCTGATTTACTGGAGCACGAAGACCAAGAATTGCGCCGCGATGAAGCCGAGGGCGCCCGCGTCGCCTATGTGGCCGCAACCCGTGCGCGGGACCTGCTGGTGATCCCGGCAGTAGGCGATGAAGAGAGAGACGGTTGGATCAAGCCGCTAAACAGCGCGATTTATCCACCCATCGGAAAGCGGCGGCAGCAGTTACAGGCGCCGGGCGCACCGGAGTTCAAATCGAGCGACTCAGTTTTAATCCGGCCGGGCGGCACCGTGGCCGGATCGAACACGGTTACTCCGGGACTGCATGCGCTTACACCCGGGGATTTTTCGGTCGTCTGGTGGGATCCGCGTGTCCTCAAGCTGGGCGCCGAGGCGCCCCTTGGGATCCGACGGCCCGACCTCATCGTGAAAGATGTCGCGCCGCAAACCGTCGAAGCCGGTCTGTTCGCTTACAACAATTGGCGGAATAGGCGGAACACAGCGGTTACGACGGGCACTCAGGGCTCGATGGCGATCCGCACCGTTACCGAATCGGCGAAAATAACTGGGACGGACGGCCAAACGCCGACCTTGCCAGCCGTCGAGATAGTCGAGCTGGCTCGCGCGACGAACCGCCCCTCGGGACCACGCTTCGGCAGCCTGGTGCACGCCGTTTTAGCAAGCATACCGCTCGACGGCGACTTAAAATTAATTCGCGAGCTCGCGACCGTGCATGGCCGCATCATCGGTGCCACAGCCGAAGAGATCGCTGCGGCAGGCGAAGCTGTCGCGGCGGCCCTTGCGCATTCGGTTTTCGATCAGGCACGGAGTGCGGCGAAACAACACCTCTGCCGTCGCGAAGCGCCGATTGCGTGGCGCGATCACGAAGGCTTTCTCATGGAGGGTGTCGTGGACATCGCGTTCGAGCAAGATCGGCGCTGGATCGTCATTGATTTCAAGACCGATGAAGATTTAGGTGAACATGAAATCGTTTATCGACGCCAAGTCGGACTCTATGCCGCGGCCATCGAGGCCGCGACTGGCAGGCCGGCCACCGCGATGTTGATGCGCGTGTGAGACGTCCAAAAAGGGCGCACAGCACTCTACGAGAACCTTCGTGTCTTCGTGGTGAAAGCTCCAGTTCTTTGCTTCCGGCTTTCCCGGATTAGCGAATCTGTTCTAGATCTATTCCTCTTCCAGCTCAGGATAATGGCGAAAAATCCCCTGCTCGTTGAACGCAAGCCGCCGCGCTGACGAAAGATACGCCGCGATCCGCGGCCGCGCTTCGACCCGATCATGTAACGTCACCATGCGCGGATGTTGCGGCTCGAGTCGCGCCATCGCCTTGGGAAACGCATAGCGCAAGCCTTCGATCATCTGAAACAGTGAGAGATCGACATAGCAAACCCTTTTACCGAAAACGAAATCGCCGCCGTTCGCGTTCTGTTTGAGAATTCTTTCAAAATAGTCGAGGAACTTCGGGATGCGATTCGCAATGAAGTGGCCGGCGCGTTTTTTCCCTTCGTCTTTTTGCTCCTCATAGTAGAGCACATTGGCGATGGGGTGATGCGTTTGGCCGGCCTCATAAAGCCAATCGGCGATGGTCAGCTGTAGCTGGTTCGCCCAGATCCGACTTGCTTCGCTTTTTGGCACGAGATCGAGTCGGGGGCCAAGGAACTGCAAAATGTTGGCAGTTTGGGAAATCAGGAGCTTGCCCGCTTTCAGAAACGGCGGGGCGAACGGCGGATGTTCCAAAGTTGCGTCTTCGAGAAATTTCATAATTCCGGGCCGGCCAAAGTTCGGATCGCGCGCCACGTCGACATAATCGGCGCCGGCATCTTCCAACGGCAACCGAACAAATTCACCCCGGCCTTGGATCGAGGGCTGATAGTAAAGCTCGTACCGCATGAAAACCTCCTGAGCCATTTTGCCGCCACAGTTGCACATCTCTAAGCGCTGCTCAAGAAAACTGGCTCGTCTTGCGAGAAAGTCACTAGGAATTATCCACAAATCTAAGAACCGTTATTTCGGCGCATTTGTCATTTCGAACGAAGAGAGAAAGCCTTCTTGAATCGATCTGCCGTCGCTCCTGCGCCCGGTCAGATTTCAGATGAACCCCGCCGAATTTCCAGACTGGAAAAGCTTTTTTGATTGCGATAAGGCAACTTGTATCTGTCGTCATTCGATAAAGCACGGAACGCCATGCGGGTAGCGCGATTGGAATCACGCCCTTCGAACCTGAATTCCAGCGTTCCCCGGGAATGACGTAGAGAGCACGAAGCGAACGTAAGTTGAACCATGATTTCCGGAGCGCTCGAAGGATTTACCTGCATCGATGTCAGCGGCCATGTCGCCGGCCCCTACGCCAGCAGTCTCCTCGGTGATCTTGGCTGCGAAGTGATCAAGATCGAATTGCCGGGAGGCGGCGATACGCATCGTGGGCGCAATCCGAAATATGAAGGTTACGGCCCGAGTTTTCGCGCCCTCAATCGCAATAAAAAAAGCGTCACGCTCAACCTGCAAGAAAAGAAGGCCCGCGAAATTCTTCTGAAATTGCTGGCAACGGCGGATATCTTTCTAGAAAATTTCCGTCCAGCAACACGCAGCCGCTTGAATCTGGATTATGACGAATTGTCGCAACGTAATCCCCGACTCATCCATTGTTCGATTTCCGGCTATGGCCAAAGCGGTCCTTATCGCGACAAGCCCGGATTCGACACCATCGGCCAGGCGCTCGGCGGGATGATGAGCTTGGTCACCGATCTCGACGACCCAAAAGTCGCCGGCGTCTCTTTTGTGGATCATGCCGCCGGGGTTTTTGCGGCGCACGGCATCATGGCCGCGCTGCTGGCGCGCGGCAAAACCGGACTCGGCCAGTTCATCGATGTGTCGCTTTTGCAGGTGGCCATCGCGTTCATCGAGTCTCACGTCGCCGATTACCTGAACGGCGGCGAAGCGGTATCGCGCGAAAATTTCCCGAAGGGCAGGATCTACAGTTTGCTCGATTGCGATGGAAAACCCTTCATGGTTCATCTGTCCGGCCACAACGAGGCGTGGGAAGGCTTGTTGAAAGCGGGCGAACTCGACGATTTAGTCAGCGACTCGCGGTTTGCCACGAGCAAACTCCGCACCGATCGGCACGATGAGATCGTCAAACTCTTGCGCGAGCAGTTTCGGCGCAAACCACGCGACTACTGGCTGCCCCGGCTTGACGCCAATCACATTCCCAATGCGCCGATCAACACGATCGCTGAAGTTTTCGAAAATCCGCAGATCAAGCACATGGGAATTCCCAAGCAGATCGCTCACCCGAAGCTGGGAACGAGCAATCTGGTCGGCAGCCCCATCAATCTCTCGGCGACACCTGCGAGATTTTACCGGGCGGCGCCATTATTGGGCGAGCATACTGAAGAAGTCTTGGGAAAACTGGGCTACGCCGATCAAGCACTGAAGGAGTTAAGAGCAAGTGGAGTGATATAGAATGTCTGGAGTTTAGCGTCTCACGTCCCGGGTGGGGAAACTTGAGACTCCGGACCCGAGACTCTAAACGCCGAAGAAAAAGGAGTGAATATGGATTTTAACGTATCTGCCGATCCGCCACACGTTGTCGAGTTTCGTAACGAGGTCGCCGCATGGCTCGCCGAGCAGTTCAAGGGTTATGGCCACCTGCGCTGGTCGGCTTCCTGGTCGACGCGCGAGGACAACCAGGAATATAAGTTTCGCCGCGGCCTTGCCGAAAAGCTTGGCGCTAACGGCTGGTTGTTTCCGATTTATCCAAAGAAGTACGGCGGCGCCGAGCTCACGGTCGATCATCAGATCGTGCTCGAAACCGAGCTGTTTAAATACGGACTGAATCTCTCGCATGTCTTTTACACCCTCGCGCGAATCGTTGCGCCGGTGCTGATCCGCTGGGGAACAGAAGAGCAAAAAGCGGAATTTCTCCCGCCTATCACTCGGGCGCAAACCTGCGTTTGGCAAGTCCTGACCGAGCCGCACGGCGGCAGCGACATTGCAAACTGCCAGACCAAAGCGATCCGCGACGGCGATGACTATATCGTCAACGGCCAGAAGGTCATGGTGGGTCATCACCTGCCGCCCGACTATCTCTGGACACTGGTTTGTACAAACCCGCAGGGCAAGCGCCACGAAAACCTCGCGTGGCTACACGTTCCGGCAAATCTTCCCGGCATTACGATCCAGCACATGTATTTGATGATGGGTATCAAGAACGCGGTGTTCTTCGATAACGTGCGCGTCCCGGCAAAATACTTGATCGGCGGCGAAAACAACGGTTGGAAAGTTGCCAGCACCCACATGGAGCTGGAACACGGCGGCGACGGCAGAATTGCCGCAGATCCTCTGGTCGAGCGGGTCGTCGAGTACTGCCGCAATACGCACGTCGGCGGCAAACCTCTGTTGGAAGACCCACGCGTGCGCGATCTCGTCGCGGAGATGATGATCGATCTGAATACGCTCCGGCGCTTCAATCAGCTCATCTATTGGCGTCGGTTTGCCAAGAAGCCGCACCCCTACGGCGGCCCCCAGCAGCGCTACTTCCAGCGCATGATGCGACTGCGTAACGGCGAGCGCTTGCAAGCGATCATGGGCGCCGATGCGCTGGTACAAGATCTATCGGTGCACGAAGTGGTGGATTTTGAGTATGCCGTACGCACCGGCCCGGGACAGCTTCATGGCGGCGGCACATTGGATACGGATCGACTGATCTTTGCGCGGCGGTTGGGCCTCGGCCGCCCCACGACGGAAAAAGCACCCGAGACGGATTAACAAAGGCCATGGACAACAGTTAGGC
>Ga0070664_100000633_pt1 | contig 26972 bp, 22 predicted proteins | sample KBSC73metaG_FD_65863 | JGI IMG/M metagenome (GOLD analysis project Ga0070664, IMG submission 65863) | Corn rhizosphere microbial communities from Kellogg Biological Station, Michigan, USA - KBS C7-3 metaG | ecosystem: Host-associated > Plants > Roots > Rhizosphere > Soil ... | reverse complement strand
CGAGCCCTGGCTCGGCCCGCTGAAAAGCGCCCTGGGCTCCGTCCTCGAGCACTATCCGAACGTGCCCGAGTTTTGAAGCGCACCCCTCTTAGGCATAAACTTCATTGCATAACGATACCGTGGGGAGATCCCGATGACTCGAAGCCGACAGCGCAAGCTCAAGCGGAACTCGCAACGTACTCACCTGAAGATCGCCGGCGTGTCGCTGGCCGCGGCGGTCGCCGCGAGTCTGCAGCCCGTCTGGGCGGCCGAAACCAACAGTGAAGGCGTTCTGGAGAGCGTCATCGTCACGGCGCAGAAGCGCACGGAAAACCTGCAGGAAGTCCCACTGAGCATCCAGGCGATCGGCACCGAACGCCTGGAAGAGCTGCACGTCAAGGGCTTCGAGGACTACGTCCGCTACCTGCCGACGGTCTCGTATCAGACGTTCGGCCCCGGCTTCGCGCAGGTCTACATGCGCGGCGTGGCGAGCGGCGGCGACGGCAACCACTCGGGCTCGTTGCCCAGCGTCGGCGTGTACCTCGACGAGCAACCGATCACGACGATCCAGGGTGCTCTCGACGTTCAGCCTTATGACGTGGCGCGCGTCGAAGCTCTGGCAGGTCCGCAGGGCACGCTGTATGGCGCGAGCTCGCAAGCGGGAACGATTCGCATCATTACCAACAAGCCCGATACGACCGGATTCAAGGCCGGTTACGACCTCGAAGGCAGCACGATGTCCGAGGGCGGCGGCGGCTACCTGTTCCAGGGCTTCGCGAACATCCCGCTGACGGCGAACACCGCCGTGCGCCTGGTCGGCTGGAAGCGGCACGACGCCGGCTTCATCGACAACGTCTTCCACGAGCGCACTTTCCCGAGCTCGGTCGAGACGGGTGTGGCACCGGTCAACAACGCCGGGCACGAGAAGAGCGATTACAACGATGCGGACACGACCGGCGGGCGCGCCTCGTTGAAGTTCGACCTGAACGACAACTGGTCGATCACGCCGCAGATCATGGCCCAGGAGCAGAAGACCAACGGCACGTTCGGCTACGACCGCACGCTGGGCGACCTGAAGGTCGCGCACAAGTATCCCGAGAACTCGAAGGATCGCTGGTACCAGGCGGCGCTGACGGTCGAGGGCAAGATCGCCAATCTCGACATCACGTACGCCGGCGGCTACCTGCAGCGCAAAGTCGACACGAACTCCGACTATTCGGACTACTCGTACTGGTACGACGTCGCGTACTACGCCCTGCACAACGAGGATCCCGACAACTTCGGCCTGTTCGGCACGTACTTCTACGACAACGCGGGCGACTACATCGACTTCTCGCAGTACATCCAGGGCAAGGACCGCTATCGGCGCGAGACGCATGAGCTACGCGTCGCGACTCCGGCCGACAAGCGCTTGCGCTTCGTCGGCGGCGTGTTCGCGCAGCGCCAGGTGCATGACATCGAGCAGCGCTACCTGATCAACGGTCTGGCCGACGATCTGTCGGTCACCGGCTGGCCGAACACCCTCTGGCTGACCGAACAGGAGCGCATCGATCGCGACAAGGCGATCTTCGGCGAGCTGACCTTCGACATCACCGACAAGCTGACCGCGACCGGTGGCCTGCGCTACTTCGAGGCGGAGAATTCGCTCGTGGGCTATTTCGGCTTCGCCGACGGTTTCAGCGGCAGCGGCAAGAACGGCGAGACGCTGTGCAGCTTCATCCTGGGCGACGCGCGCGGTGATACCTCGAACTGGGTGCCGTTCGTGAACCACACCGGCACCGCACCCTGCACGAACCTGAATCGGCGCGTCGACGAGAAGGACCAGATCGGCAAGGTCAACCTGGCGTACAAGTTCACCGATGACTTGATGGTGTACGGCACCTATTCGCGCGGCTACCGGCCGGGCGGCATCAATCGCGTCGGCACCGTGCCGCCGTATCTCTCGGACTTCCTGACGAACTACGAGATCGGTTGGAAGACCACGTGGGACGGCGGCCGCTTCCGCTGGAACGGCGCGCTGTTCACCCAGCAGTGGGAAGACTTCCAGTTCTCGTTCCTCGGCCAGAACGGCCTGACGATCATCCAGAACGCCAACCAGGCGCGCATCAACGGCCTGGAGATGGATGCCACCTGGGCAGTCGGCGGCGGCCTGGTGATCAACGGCGGCGTCGCGTTCATCGACTCGGAGCTGACTCAGGACTACTGCGGTATCGCGGATCCAGTGACCTCCAAGCCGATCACCAGCTGTCCGGCGGGGGTCGACTCCGGAATTCCGGATATCGGCGTATTCGAAGGTCCACAGGCGCGCAAGGGCACCGAGCTGCCGGTCTCGCCGAAGTTCAAAGGCAATGTGACGGCGCGGTATGAGTTCCCGCTCGCGAGCTTCGACGCGCACCTGCAGGGGGCGGTAGTCTACGCTGGCAAGCGTTGGGCAGATCTGCGGGAAGTCGAGCGCGAGATCATCGGGCAGCTCGACGCCTACACGATCTTCGACATGACCGCCGGCATCGACAACGGCACGTGGTCGCTCGAGCTGTTCGTCGGCAACGTCTTCGACGAACGCGGCGAGGTGACCCGTTTCGCGCAATGCGCGGAGCAGGTGTGCGGCGCGCAGACTTACAGCGTGCTGACTCCGCCGCGGACGCTGGGCGTGCGCTTCGGGCAGAAGTTCTAGGAGAGCAAAAGGAAAGGGCGGCTCGCGTCCGCGGGCCGCCCTTTTTATTTGTGGCGCTTGGGTACGCGCTGCAAATCGTCGAGGATGCGACACGCGATGTCGATCGCGCCTGTCACGCGTTTGATGTCGCCGACATATCCAGCGAGCGCTGCCTGGGCGCGTGCGCGCAAGCGCCCCGAGTCGACGAGCTTGAGTTTCGCCAGGGCGACGATGTCACTGCGATCCTGCTCCGAGAATCTGCCGAGCTTGCTCACTGCCAGATCGAGCGGCGACAGCAAACGCACATCGAGCACAGCGGAATCAATGCCGTCGAGCTTCAGCGGCAGTGAATCGTCGTAGGCGTCGTCGTGCAGCAGCCCGAGCGTATCGTTGTACTGACGATCGAAGAAGAGGAGTTGTGCAGTCCCGTCGGGACCCACGTACGAGACCTCCAGGTCGTCCGGCAGCGCTATGCGGTGCGAGAAGCTTGCATCGATGTCGGCCGACACCCGCACTCCGGTATAGAGGTGCAGGGCGGCGCCTCCGGCCACGCACATCCTGATCGGCAGCGTGCGTTTCGGCACCTGCGTCAAGGTGCTGGCGATGCGGCCCGCCAGTTCGCGAAATGCGGCAAGGAATTCCGGACGCACGTGCTTATCAGGCTGCACGCTTCACCCGCACGCGGAGCATTGGCAGGAAGCGCGAGGGGCGCAGCGGACTCGCCTTCAGCCAGCGAGCGAACACGGTTGGCTCACTGGCACCAGGATGTAGCTCTTCGGCGAGCGCGAGCAGACTGCGGCGGTCGAAGTCACGCGTGCTGGCAAGCATGACCGCGAGCCCTGCCATGAAAAACCTCGGTCCCAGCTGTTCCCATCGGTCCGGATTCAATGTCCGGGACGCGCACAGGTCGAGCAATCGCGCCTCGTACTCGCGATCCACGTGCTCGGGAAGATGCCGACCCGTTGTTGCGACTGCCGGTTCCTGAACAGCCAGATGCGCGCCAACCGCATTAGCCAGCGCATGCAGCGTCGAGAAGTCGCAGGTCGCGCGGCCACGCAGACGGGACAGTGTTTCCTTGCGGACGCCGGCACGCTCGGCCCATGCGGTATCCGTGAGGCCGGCGGCACGTGCGCGTGCAGCGAGGTTCCGGAGGGTATCCGCTAGAACGTCTGTTGACTTTGACATCAACAGACCATAGGCCGTGTTGACTCATAAGTCAACACGGCCGGGAAGATGAGCTACTTCGTCGGATCGACCAACGCCTGCATCGTCAGGGCGCGCGACAGGTCCTCGATGTTCGGGCCCGGCGAAGGGCCGGCCCAGCGCTGGATGATGCCGACGAACACGATGTCGTTGGTCGGGTCGACCCAGAACCAGGTGCCGGCGATGCCGTCCCACAGGAAAGTGCCTTTGCCGACGCTCGTGCCGAGGCGGGTCGGGTCTTCGAAGATCGCGACGTCGAAGCCGAAACCGAAGCCCGGCTGCTGCCGATAGTTGCCGATACCGAACTTGCCGGCTTGCTTCACGGCATCAGGCACGGCGTTGCTCGTCATCAGAGCGACTGAGCTCGGCGCGAGAATGCGCGTGCCGCTCAGCTCGCCGCGATTCGCAAGCATCTGCGCGAAGCGCAGGTAGTCGCCCATCGTCGAGTACAGGCCGCCACCGCCCGACGGGAATCCCGGCGGCGTGCTGACGTTGGGATCACGCGGCATCGGTGCGAGACCTTGCGCGGTCAACTGATAGATCGTCGCGAGCCGCGGCAGCTTGTTCTGCGGCACGAAGAACGCGGTGTCGTTCATGCCGAGCGGCTCGAAGATGCGCTCGCGCAGGAAGTCGGCGAACGGCTGGCCCGACAGCTTCTCGACCAGGTAGCCCTGGATGTCGACGCTGACGCTGTACATCCAGCCTTGACCGGGCTCGTACACGAGCGGCAGCGGCGCGACTTTGTCGATGAAGTCTTTCAGCGACGTCGCCGCGAGCACGTTCGCTTGGCTGTACATCTTGTCGACCGGCGAGCTGCCGAACAGGCCGTAGGTGAAGCCGGCGGTGTGCGACATCAGCTCGCCCATGGTCGGCGGATGGCCCGGCGGATCCGCAACCGGCTTGCCGTCCGCGTCGAGGCTCTTGAAGACCTTCAGGTCCTTGAACTCGGGGATGTAGCGGCTGATCGGATCCGTCGGCTTCCACTTGCCTTCTTCGTACAGGATCATCATCGCGACGCCGGTGATCGGCTTGGTCATCGAGTAGATGCGCACGATCGTGTCTTTCTGCAGCGGCGTATTGCTCTGAATGTCCTGCTGCCCATACACCATCGACTGCACGACCTGGCCGTGACGCGCGACCATCGTCGCGACGCCGGCGAGCTGCTTGTTGTCGACGATCGCTTTCATGCCCGCGTCGAGCCGCTTGAGGCGCTCGCTCGAGAAGCCGACGGCTTCGGGCTTGGCTTCCGGGACGTTGACGTTGCGTGCCTGCGCCGCGTTCAAGCAGACGCACAGGAGCAGGCTGGCGACGAGAGATCCCGAGAGATTGAATTGAGTCCGCACAGTGAAATCCCCCATGAAGTGGCGGGTCAGAATAATCTCTCAGACGCAGTGCCGTCACTTCATGACAGAACTTTGCCTTGCGCAAAGCTAAGCTCGACGCGTTCGGCAATCGGGGAAGCCAATGATCGATTCACCCAAGATCGACAGAAAAGGGCGGCTGCTGGCCAGCGCGATTCTCGCCGCTGCGTTGTGCACGACGACGGTTCTCGCCGACAACCCTGCGCCCACGACCCCCGCGACCAGATATCGCGCGCCGCGCACGGCCGACGGTCAGCCCGATCTGCAGGGCAACTGGACCAACGCGACGATCACGCCGTTCGAGCGGCCCGAGAAGTATGGCAATCAGCTCGTGCTCACCGAGCAGGAAGCCGATGAGCTGGAGCACGCCGAAGCGAAATTCAACGCGACGGCCGATGCGCCGACCGATCCGAACACCAAGGTGCAGGATCTGCCGACGAGTTGCGGTCGCGGCTTCACCGGCGCGAATTGCGGCTACAACAATTTCTGGGTCGACCCGGGCACCAAGCTGATCAACATCAATGGCCAGCGTCGCACCTCGATGCTGGTCGATCCGCAGAACGGTCGCATGCCGCCGATGACCGAAGCGGGCAAGCAGCGCACGGCCGCACGTCTGGCGGCCCGTCGCGGCGGCGATGGTGGCGGTCCTGCCGACGGTCCGGAAATGCGTTCGCTCGGCGAGCGCTGCATCCTGTCGTTCGGCTCGAGCGCGGGCCCGCCGATGATCCCGCTCCTCTACAACAACAACTATCAAATCGTCCAAGGGAAGGACTCGATCGTGATCCTGGTCGAGATGGTTCACGACGCGCGCGTGGTGCGGCTGAACAGCAAGCATCGGCCGGCGAGCATCCGCACCTGGATGGGCGATTCGATCGGCTGGTGGGAGGGCGACACGCTGGTCGTGGAGACCACGAACTTCCGTCCGGATCAGAGCTTCCGTGCCAGCGGCTCGAACTTGAAGGTCACCGAGCGCTTCACGCGCAGCGATCCGAACCAGATTCTGTATCGCTTCACGGTCGAGGATCCGGACACGTTCACGCAGCCGTTCAGCGGCGAGGTCGCGATGAACGCGACCGCCGAGCACATCTACGAGTACGCCTGCCACGAAGGCAACTACGCGCTCCCAGGGATCCTCGCCGGCGCGCGCGAGCAAGAGCGCGAAGCTGCAGCGAAGCAGAAATAAGAGGCAGGCTGAAGCCTGACCCGCACCGTGCGATCTACTGTGGGTCAGGCTTTAGCCTGACTCTTGCTAAACTGCGGCGCCATGAAGACGCCGCCCGCTGAGTTCTACATCGACCCCCTGCGCCTGCGCACCGAGCGCGAGCGTGTCTTTGCCCGCTCGTGGCAGATCGTCGGCCACGTCGGCCAGCTCGCGAATCCCGGCGATTACTTCACCACCCGGCTCGGCAACGAGCCGCTGCTGTTCACCAACGACGGCGGCACCATCCGCGGCTTCTTCAATGTCTGCCGTCATCGCGCCGGCCCGATCGCTTACGGCTGCGGCAAAGCGCAGCGCCTGGTGTGCCGCTATCACGGCTGGACCTACGATCTCAGCGGTCAGCTCCTGCGCACGATGGAGATGGAAGGTGCTGAGGAATTCGATCCGTCGCAGATCCGCCTGCAGAGCGTGAAGGTGCATCGCTTCGGCCCGCTATTGCTCGCGGCGCTGGATCCGTCGACGCCGTCCTTCGACGAGATGTTCCCCGGCGTGAGCGAGCGCTGCGCGCCGCTCGGCCTGGAGCGCATGGGCTTCGTCGCGACGCGCGATTTCGCGGTGAAAGCAAACTGGAAGGTGTACGTCGACAACTTCCTCGAGGGTTATCACATCCCGCTGGTGCATCCCGCGCTGAATCGCGAGATCGACTATCGGCAGTACGTCACCGAGCTCGGTAAGCGCCACACGTTGCAGCACGCGCCGGTGCGCGAGGGCAGCGAGCACTACAAGGGCAAAGACGGCGACGGCCAGGCTTACTACTACTGGCTGTTCCCGAACATCATGCTGAACATTTACGAAGGCCAGTTGCAGTCGAACGTCGTGATTCCGCTCGACGCAGAGAATACGCTGGTTCGCTTCGAGTGGTTCGCCTTCGAGCCGCTGCCGGATCCGCAAACGAACGAGCGCTGGATCGAGCTCGCGCGCTTCAGCGAGGAAGTGCAGGCTGAGGACGCGCACATCTGCGAGGCCGTCCAGTTCAACCTGCACTCGCGCGCGTATCGCAGCGGACCGTATTCGCCGAAGCGCGAGAACGGCGTGCGCTTGTTTCACGAACTGATGTTGAATTCATAGGGGAGATGAACATGCGTAAGTGGTTGGCAGCTGCAGCGCTCGCGCTGCTCGGCGCGGTTGCGGTGGCGGCATCGGACATTGCCGCGTTCGTCGGAACGTACGGCGGTACCTGGGAAGGCGGCGGCACCGGTCGCTTCGATCTCACAATCGAGAAAGGCGGTGACGGTCAGCCCGCGGGCGGCGTGTCGGTCGGCACGGACCAGGGCGACTACACAGCGAAGTTCAAAGAGCTGAGCTTCGACGGTCAGAACATGAAGGCGCGCTACGAGTTTCCGCTCGATGCGCAAGCCGACGTCGCGATCACCGGCAAGTTCGACGGCGGCGCGGCCGAGGGCACGTGGAGTCTCGTCGCCAAAGGCGGCGACCAGTCCTTCGCCGGCGGCACCTGGAAAGTGCAGAAGAAGTAACGGTGCCGGGGGAAACAATCGACCTATAACTCAGCAGCGCAGCAAATTGCTGCAGTGCTGAGTTTCACACCGTTTTTTTCCCCCGGCACCGTCGGGCTTCAGCCCGACAATTCTCGCAATCCTTCGGCGCGCGAGATCACTGGCTCGTACCCCAGCTCGCGCCGCGCCTTGTCGCTCGTGATCGTGCAGTCGCGCGACATCGCCGACGCGGCGAACCGCGTCAGCGGCGGATCCGACGTCTTGCCCATCACTCGCCACGCCGTCTCCGTCACACTCCCGAGCGTGCGCGCCAGCCACCCTGGTATCGCCTTATCGGGCGGCTTCAGCTGCCGCGTCCCAACCAGCGCCGTCAGAAATTCGCGCATCGGCGTCACGCCTTCATCGACGACGAAGTACGCGTTACCGCCCGTGCCGCGCTCGAGTGCGAGCTCGACGCCATGCACCAGGTTCGCGATGTGCGTCGTCGAGGTCAGCGCACGTCCGCCGTCGATCCATACGAATTGTCCGCTGCGTACCATCTTTTCCAGCACCGGCAGGATGGTCTGATCGCCAGGGCCCCAGACGAAACGCGGTCGGATCGACACCGTCGCAAAGCCCGGTGCGTTCGCTGCAAGCACGAGCTTTTCGGCAGCCGCTTTCGTCTCTGAGTAAAGGAACGGCGTGTGTTCCGGGTACGGATAGCGCTCGTCGATGTCGCGCATGTGCTGGCCATGAAACAGCGCAGCCTCGGTGCCGATGTGAATGAACCGCCTTACGCCTGCCTGCCGGGCGACCTGCAGAAGCTGACGCGTTCCTTCGACGTTCGCGTTCCAGAACTGCTCGCGCGTGCCCCACTGCTTCACAAACGCTGCGCAGTGAATGACGGCTTCGCTGCTGCCAATCGCCTCCGCGGTGACCGCGCCGAGCTCGCCCCGCACCGGCGTTGCACCCAGCGCACGGATCGTCGCATCGCTGCCTTCCGATCTCGACAGCGCGCGCAGCGTGAACCGATCAGTGAGTGCGCGAACTATTGCGCCGCCGACGAATCCTGACCCGCCAGTGATGAAGAGTGCTCGCCGCGTATCCATAGCAGGATCATAGCGCTGGCGAGCGCGAGGAGGGCGGCCGCGAAGAACGGCGCGCCGGGGAAATACACGGCCCCGGCGGAATCCGAGAATCTGCCGAAGAGCTGGGTCATGAGCGGCGGCCCGAGCACGGCGGCGAGACTCGACAGGCTCGCCAGTCCGCCTTGCAGCTCACCCTGCGCGTTCGGCGGGACTTGCTGTGACATGAGCGCGTTCAAGGACGGCCAGCTCATCGCCGCCAGGCCCCAACCGACGATGCCGATGTACAGCACCCAGCCGGCCGGCGCGAAGGCGTAGCAGCAGAAAACAGCGGCGCCGCTCAGCAATCCGACCAGCGCTGCACGCTGCTCGCCGCCGAGCTTCGGCACGAGCACTTTGGTCAGTCCGCCCTGGCTGATCGCCATGACGATGCCCGACGCGGCGAGCGACAGGCCGACTGCCGCTTCCGACCAGCCAAAGCGCAACATCGTGTAGAAGGCCCAGGTGCTCGGCAGGACCTGATGGCCGAGCAGCCACAGGAACGCGACGCCCGCGAGTCCGACGACCATCGGCTGCTTGCGCAATTGCATGAGCGTCCCGAACGGATTCGCCCGCGACCACTGGAACGGCCGGCGTCGCTCGCGCGGCAGCGATTCCGGCAGCGCGAACAAGCCGAACGTCGCATTGATCAGCGACATTCCTGCCGCGACGAAGAATGGCGTACGCGGTCCCAGCGAGCCCAGCAACCCACCGATCGATGGTCCGAGCACGAAGCCGAGACCGAAGGCCGCGCCGATGATGCCGAAGTTCTGCGCGCGCTTCTCCGGCGGAGTGACGTCGGCGATGTACGCATACGCGGGCGAGTAGGACGCGCCCGCGATGCCTGCGATGAAGCGCCCGGCGAACAGCCACGCGAGCCCTGGCGCGAATCCCATGACGACGTAGTCGACGCCGAGCGCGAACAGCGCCGAAAGCAGCACCGGGCGGCGTCCGAATCGATCGCTGAGATTGCCGATCACCGGCGCGCAGAAGAACTGCGTGATTGCGTACACGAAGTACAGCCAGCCGCCGAAACGCGCGGCCTGGCTCAGGCCCGTATCGCTGACCTGCATGATCAGCTTGGGCAGCACGGGGATGATGATCCCGAAGCCGATCGAGTCGATCAGGATCGTGATGAAGATGAAGACGACGGCGCGGCGATTGGGCATGGGCGCAGTGTGGCCCGGCTCGATCGCCGCGCGATTGTAAATTTCCGCAACGGGTCGGGCTTAGTCCGGCTGGCGGTTCGGACGGTCGCGATTGCTGCCGCCGTTGTCGTTACCACCGCTGCTGCGCCGGCTGCTGCCCTGATTGCTGTTTTGACGCGAGCTGTTATCGGGCTGCGGGCTGCTACGGACTTCGCGCGGCGGCGGACTGCTGCGCATCTCGCGCGGCGGCGCTGAATAGCTGCGCTCGACTCGCGGCTGCGATTGCTCGACTCGTGGCTGCGACGGCTCGTAGCGGGGCTGCGACTGCTCGTAGCGAGGCTGCGATCGCATCACCGGCGCCGGCGCCGATTCACGAGGCGCCGAGCGCGGCTGCTCACGCACTTCGCGGCGGGAGTTGTCCTGCTGGAACGAGTCGCGTTGATCCGTGTTCTCGCGCGCGCGCCGGATCACTTCATTGGTGCCGCTGCGATTCGACGGATTCTCCGACGGGCTGCCCTGCAGCGCCTGCACTGGCGGGCGTTCCATGTGATCGCGCGAACGCTGATTGGATTCGAAGCCGCGCATGCTCTGGACGCGTTCCGGTTGCCGATTGTCGTTCTGCTGCCGGTTGTCGTTCTGCGCGCGCTCCACGTTGCGGCCCGGCTCGCGCAGCGCGACGCGCTTCTCCGGCGCGACATTGCTCTGCACACTCTGCGCACGCCGGATCTCCTCAGCGGCCACGCGCGAGGCACGGAAATCGCCGCCGCTCATGCGCTTCGGATTGTCCTGCGCGAACGTCGCCCGCGGCGGGGCTTCGCGACGCGTCTGACCAGCGAGGATGCTCTCGCGATCCGGCGCGATCGAGGACGGCCGTACGTCGTCGCGCCAGTGGCGCAGCTGGCCTTCATCCACGTGCACGCGCGCGTTGCCGACCGGCCGACCGCCGACGAACTGATCGCGATTCACGGCCGTCACGGCACGGGCTACGGAGCTGTTGATGTAGCCGGGGCGCGAACCGGGTCGGCCGTAAACGTTGGTGACGTTGATGTTGTTGACGATGATCGTGTTCGACACGTTCACGTGACGCACGTAACGAGGCGTGTGCCGATACCACGGCACGTACACTTCATGCGGCGCGAGCGGGAACCAGCCGACACTGCCGAAGCCTACGGCCACGCTCACCGACGGGCCGCCGACGAAGCCGACGAGAGCCGGCGCGTAGTACGGACGGACGTAGCGCGGACCCGGCACCCAGCACCAGTTACTGCTGATGTACGCCCAGCGACCGTAGTGGAACGGCGCGAAGCCCCACGGCGCGGCGTCGATCCAGGTCCAGCCCCACGGCGCGACCCAACCCCAGCGGCCGTAGCGATACGGCGCCCAGTCGGCCACGACATAAGTCGGCCGCCAGACGTAACCGTACGATGGCTCGTTGATCCACTCGCCCTGGCCGTCGAGATCTTCGTAACCGACGACCTCGCGCGACACGTACTTCGCGGACTCGGAGTTGTCGCCGCGCCGGTCGCGATCGTTCGACCAGGATTCGAACGGCGTACGCGGCGTGATCTTGTCGATGTCCGCGGTCAAGCCGTCGAGGCCCGTGAACGTCCCTTGCTCGTCGGCGCGCACGCGGAAGGATTTGTTGCCGCCGGCCACTTCCGCTTCGCCGTTGCGCGTGCGGACGATCGTGCGGTCGGTCTGCGGATCGACCTCGACGGTGTAGTCGCCGGGATGATTGAAATAGACCGTCGCGTTCGGCGTTTCCAGCTGGACCTTCTCGCGGTCGCCAAGCGTGCGTATGCGGATCGTCGCGACGCCTTCGGTCAGGCTCATCTGGTTGATGTCGTCGTCGAGCTCGATGAACTCGAAGCTGGTGCTGCGATCGAGGTGCACGCTGGCGGTGCCGATCTGCAATTCGGCGCGGCCATCGCCGCCGACCGAGAGCCGGTCGCCGCTGGTGATCGGGCGGTTCAGCACGCCGTCGGCCCATTCTTCGGTGCCGGCCGGCGCCACGGAAACCTCGCCGTCCATCAGGCTCAGGCGCGCGACGCGGCCGGGCGGGTCAGCCACCGGCTCCTGTGCACGGGCGAAATGGGCCGCGGCCAGGCCAAGCAAGGCGGCCAGCCAGACAACCCCATTTCGCTTTACGACCTGAACGTTCATAAACCTCACACCCGGTATTCCAACGGTTGGCGCCATGATGCGTTCCAGGGGGTGAACCCACCGTGAATGGCCCCGCTTGCGGCAGGAGCGTGCTCTTGCCTCACCGGGACAACGGAACTTCGCAGCCTGCGTTCCCGTGCCGCGACGCGGGTCACAACCTGCGCAGATTCGTGGACTTGCCTACCCCCGGTTCCGCGGCTGCGACCGGCACTGTGAGATCTGTCGCTCCCTGAAGTCAGCCGCTGCCTATACTTCCTGCATTCGCAGAAAAGAAGACCGGGTGCATGGAGTTATCGAGTAGTCCCGCCGATCTGGCGCTGCTGCGACGGTTCTCGCCGTTCGACAGCATGAAGCCGGAAAACCTTGCCGCGCTGGCCAAGCGGACCAGCCGGTTGCAGGCGCCGAAAGGCCGCCTGCTGTTCACCGAGGGCGATGAGGAAAAGCAGACCTATTATCTGCTGAGCGGCACCGTCGATCTGATGGCGGAAGGCGAGATCGTCGGCCAGGTTCGCAGCGGCACGCCGAAGGCGAAAAACCCGCTGGCGCATGCGCTGCCGCGGCCGTACTCCGCGGTCGTCACTTCGGACCGCATCGAATACCTGCACATCGACAGCGAGTTTCTCGACGTCGTCGTCACCTGGGACCAGACCGGCAGCTACAAGGTCATCGAGCTGCGCGAGTCGGAAGATGGCGGCGGCCCGGCCGACGACTGGATGACGGCACTGCTGCAGACCAAGGCTTTCCATAAGATCCCGCCGGCGAACATCCAGGCGGTTTTCATGCGCATGCAGCGCGTCGACTATCGCGCCGGCGAAGTCGTGATCAAGCAGGGGGATCCTGGCGACTACTTCTACGTCGTCGTGAAGGGCTCGGCCTCGGTCGCGCGCGAGACGCCGCTGAACAAGGAGGGCGTGAAGCTCGCCGAGTTGAAGATGGGCGAGACGTTCGGCGAGGAAGCGCTGATCTCCGAAGCGAAGCGCAACGCGACGATCACGATGCTGTCCGACGGCGCGCTGATGCGGCTGTCGAAGCAGGATTTCCGCACGCTGCTGCACGAGCCGTTGTTGCAGTGGGTCGAGTGGCCCGAAGCGAAGCGCATCATCGCCGGCGGCGGGCAGTGGCTCGACGTGCGGCTGCCCTCGGAGTACGACCACTATCGCGCCGACGGCGGCTTGAACATCCCGGCGCAGTCGTTGCGCTTGAAGATGAAGTCCCTGGACCGCAACGTCCACTACGTCGTGTGCTGCGATACGGGCCGGCGCAGCTCGGCTTGCGGCTATCTGCTGTCGGAGCGCGGGTTCCACGCCAGCGTCCTGCGCAATGGTCTGCCCGCGGCCGAGCTAAGCAAGTAAGGGCGGTGCTCAAAGAACTCGACTGGAAGCCGCGTGCGGGCGCCGCGCGTTTCGAGCATCACTGGCGCGTCTTGTCTTGCATGGCACTTGGTGCCGTGAGCAGCACGTTCCTGCTCTATCGGCTGGCTCCGCATTCGTTCTGGTTCATGATTCTTTGGGCTGGAGGGACTACCGGGTCGGTACTCGGGCTGCTCCTGGGTCTGCCTTGGCAATTGCAGAAGAAGACTCGTTGGGCGACGACCTCCGGTCGATTCATCCTGAATGCCCTGTTCGGATTGGGGGCAATGGCCCTGCTCGCGGCGTTTCTGTTGTGGCCCGGGCTGCAAGATGAAGAGGCTCTGCGCCAAACTTTCCGATCGCTTGCTTCGCGGCAAGTGGCGGCCATCGACCTGGATATTGCAGGCAGGCACTTCCGCTATGACGGCGGTGCTCACGCGACTACCAACTTCATCGCGGCTGCCCGAGCGTCCGAGTTGTTCTATCGCAGCCACGAGATTTCGATCATCGACTTCGCAATCACGCTTCACTTCGGCAGCGGTGCGGCCATCGCCTGCGAGGGCAGTGTTCCGGAAGGACACACCGCCGATCTTGCGCTGAAGTGTCCTGGCTCATTGGCAGGCGAAGTGCTGATTCCGGGTGGACGAAAATGGCTGGACGAGAGCACAGGCAAGGGAGCCTGACCTAGAATAGCTGCCCTACAAGAAGAGGGGGTCTCCATGCATCGGTTCCTGCTCAGTGCCGCGCTCGCGGCGATGCCGCTGTTCGCCACCGCTGACACGCTCCCCGCCATCGATTCCAAGTCCCTCGGCCCGCCGGACCGCATCCTGTTCTGGACGCCGGAGCAGCAGCGCGTCAGCTATCCGAACATGGATCGCATCTTTCTCACGCGCGAGATCAGCCGTGGGGATCCGAAGACGCATCCGGCATTTCCATTGCCCGTCGCGCACGAAGATCTGTCGAAGCTTTCGTTCGAGCTCGCTGGCAAGCGCTACACGCTCGCGGATTATCTCGAGCACAACCACGTCGCGGGTCTGCTCGTGATCCACAACGGCAAGATCGCGTACGAGCACTACGCGCTCGGTCACACACCGTCGAGCAAATGGACGTCGTTCTCCGTCGCGAAGTCGCTGACCTCGATGCTGGTCGGTGCTGCGATCAAGGATGGCTACATCAAGGACGTGAACGATCCTGTCACCGCGTATCTGCCGGTGCTCAAGGGGACTTCGTACGAAGGCGTGACGATTCGCCAGGTGCTGCAGATGTCGTCCGGCGTCGGCTGGAACGAGGACTACACCGATCCCAAGTCGGACGTCGCGCAGATCGGCGCCGTCGCGGCGCAGGGCGGTTCGCTGGGTCTCGTGAAGTACATGGGCGCGTTGCCGCGCGTCGCGCCGCCGGGTTCGAAGTTCAACTACAACACGGGCGAGACGCATCTCGCCGGCGCGATCGTGCGTGCCGCGGTCGGCAACAACTTGTCGAGCTACGCGAGCCAGAAGATCTGGTCGAAGTTCGCGATGGAGTCGAATGCGTTCTGGATGCTCGCTGACGAGTACGGCGCCGAACACGCTGGCTGCTGTCTGAGCGCGACGCTGCGCGACTACGGCCGCATCGGTTTGCTCGCGCTCCGCAAAGGCGTGCTCGCTGACGGCACTTCGGTGCTGCCGGAAAACTGGATGAAGGACGCGACCACGCCGTCGCCGTCGATGCCGGGCTACGGCTATCAGTGGTGGCTCATCGGTCCGGGTGACTTCGGCGCGCGCGGCATCTTCGGCCAATCGATCCAGATCTACGACCCGCAGAACATCGTGATCGTGACGCATAGCCTGTGGCCGACCGCGCAGAGCAAGGAAAACTCAGCGTTGCGGAATGCCTTCCACGAAGCTGTGCGCGATGCGCTGAGTCATTGATCATGCGTCACCTCGCTCGCGCACTTGCGTGCTTGTCGCTCGCGCTCATGGCTGTGCAGGCCGGAGCGCAGACGGCGGAAAGCTCGCTGCAGCAGATCATCGCGGACTACGAGACCTTCAATCGGCAAGTCGATCCGCTCTCCGCGGGAGCGGAGGGCGATCGTGAAGCGCTGCGTCGTCTGCCGGACGTGCGGCCCGAGGCCGAGCAGGCTGATCGCAAGCAACTAGTCGTGTTCGGCGAGCGGCTCGCGAAGATCGATGCGCAGCAGTTATCGGGCGAGGCAGCGCTGAATCACGCGCTGCTCACCAGCATCGTCAAGGAGTCGACCGAGGAGATCGAGTTCGACTTCAGTCGCATCGCGTTCCAGAACGACGAAGGCTTTCACACGCTCGCTGATTACCTTGGACGCAGCACGGCCATCGCATCGCGTGAAGATGCCGACGCATGGCTGGCTCGCCTCGCAGCGTTGCCGGCCTGGTATGAGCAGAACGTCTCGAATCTGAAGCGCGGCATCAAGACGCGCTACACGCAGCCACGCATCGTCGTGGATCGCGTTCTCGACGTCGCGCGCAAGCAGGTCGAGGTGAAACCCGAAGACAACTCGCTGCTCCTGCCGTTCGCGCGCATGCCGGCCAGCATTCCTGCGCAAGCACAAGCGGAGTATCGAGCCAAGGCGCTCGCGCTGGTGCGCGACAAGATCTATCCGGCGCAGCGCGCATTCGCTGACTTCCTTGCAAAGGAGTACCTCCCAGCGGCGCGGCCGAAGCTTGCATGGCGGACGACGCCGAACGGCGAGGCGAGTTATCGATTCCTGGTGCACCAGCACACGACGACGGAGATGACGCCGGGTCAGATCCACAAGCTCGGCGAGGACGAGGTCGGGCGCATCCGTGGGCTGATGGAGAAAGCGATCGCGCAAACCGGCTTCAAGGGCAGCTTCGCCGAATTCCAGAAGATGCTCCGCACCGACTCGCGCTTCTATCCGCGCACCGCGACCGAGCTCCTGGAGAAAGCGAGCGAGATCGCCAAACGTTCGGACGACCAGCTACCACGCCTGTTCGGCACGTTGCCGCGATTGACCTATGGCGTACGCCCGGTGCCTGCCGAGATGGCAGAGGGTTACACGACGGGTCGCTACTGGCCGGGCAGCATGCAGATGGGTCAGGCCGGCGGCTACATGGTGAACACGTCGCACCTCGACCAACGCAGCCTTTACGAGCTGCCGGCGCTGACGTTGCACGAGGCGGTGCCGGGTCATCATTTGCAGATCGCGCTCTCGCAGGAGCTCAGCAACCTGCCGTACTTCCGCCGGAACATCAGCGTGACTGCCTTCACCGAAGGCTGGGGACTGTATTCGGAGTTCCTGGGCGAAGAGATGGGCATGTATCGCGATCCCTATGAGCTCTTCGGGCGCTATTCATATGAGATGTGGCGCGCCTGTCGGCTGGTTGCCGACACCGGCATTCACTGGCTCGGCTGGGACATCGAACAGGCGCGGCGCTGCTTCACCGACAATTCCGCGCTGTCCGAGCACAACATCCAGACGGAGCTGGAGCGCTACATCTCGTGGCCGGGCCAGGCGCTCGCATACAAGGTGGGCGAGTTGCGCTTCCGCCAGTTGCGCAGCGAGGCGGAGCAAGCACTCGGCGAGCGCTTCGATATCCGCCAGTTTCACGACACGTTGCTGCTCGGCGGGCCGTTGCCGCTCGACATCGTCGAGGTGCGCGTGCGCGATTGGGTTAAGAAGAGTCAGCGTTAACCCGTTAATGCAATGTGACTAACGGTGAATAACTGGCTGGCGCGCACGGGGTGAATACAGTTCACCCATGAAGTCAGTCAGATACCTGTTCGCTTGCGTGCCGGCGTTGCTGGCCTGCACCCCGGCAGTGGCCGGCGAAGTGCTCGAAGAAGTCGTCGTCTTCGCTCGCGGCGAGGCGATGATCGGCAAGGCCGATGCGGCCAGCGAGGGCGCAGTCGGCGGCGCCGACCTGTCCGTCCGACCGCTGCTGCGGGTGGCCGAGTTGCTGGAAGCCGTGCCCGGCCTGATCGCGGTCCAGCACTCCGGGTCGGGTAAGGCGAATCAGTATTTTCTACGCGGCTTCAACCTCGATCACGGCACCGACTTCACCACCGTCATCGACGACGTGCCGATGAACATGCGCACGCACGGACACGGCCAGGGCTACCTCGACGTCAACGGCCTGATCCCCGAAGTCATCGATCGCATCGACTACCGCAAAGGCACCTATCGCGCCGACATCGGCGACTTCTCGATGGCCGGCTCGTCGTTCATGACGACGATCCGCGACGTCAAGCCGTTCGTCGCGTTCGAAGACGGCGCCTATGGCTGGCGACGCATTGCTGGCGGCACATCGGTGGACGTCGGCGCAGGCAAGCTGATGGGCGTCGCGCAATGGAAAACGTACGACGGGCCCTGGGAGCTGCCGGAAAATCTGCAGCATCAGTCGCTGTGGGCGAAGTACGAGCGGCCGCTCGGCGCGAACACGCTGGAGCTCAGCCTGTCCGGCTATCACGCGGAATGGCGACCGACCGAGCAGATTCCCGAGCGCGCGATCGGCACCAGTGTGTGTGAAGACGCGTTCTGCGCGCTGGATCCGACCGCGGTCGGCGAGACGCTGCGCTGGATCGGCGCGGCGCGCTTGCTCGGCGATGGCTGGCGCGCGTCGTTGTGGGCGCAGTATTACGACTGGCACATGTTGTCGAATGCGACGTACGACTTTCAGATCAACCAGTTCGATCGTCGCTGGATTGGCGGCGGACGTTACCAGCGCGAGATGCGGCTCAGTGACACGCTCTCGCTGACTGCAGGTGTCGAGACTCGCTACGACGATATTGGCAACGTGGGTTTGCAGCACACCGATGCGGGTCAGGTGCTCGAAGACATCAGCCGCGTCTCCGTGAACGAAAGCTCGGTCGGTGCGTATTCGGAAGCGCAATGGGAGCCGATCGATCACATGCGCGTGACCGCGGGTCTGCGTGCCGACTATTTCGATTTGGATGTTCGCGCGCGCATGCCGGGTGTCGATGAAGGCTCGAAGAGCGACAGCGCGGTGTCGCCGAAGATCGCGGCGGCGTATCGCATCAATCCGAATATCGAGGTCTACGCAAACTGGGGCCGCGGCTTCCACTCGAACGATGCGCGCGGCGTCGTGAACACGACGACGCCGGTGCAGGGACTGAGCAAAGGCGAAGGCGAGGAGGTCGGTGCACGCTTCGAGTTCGGAACGTTCAACATCACGACGACCTACTGGTGGCTGTCGCTCGACAGCGAGCTGCATTTCGTCGGTGATTCGAACTCCGTCGAGCCCGGTCCCGCTACCGATCGACGCGGCTATGAAGTCGTGGCGTTCTGGCGGCCGCTGTCGTGGGTCGCGCTCGATGCTGTGTGGACCGGCAGCCGCGCGCGCTACGTCGACGGCCCGGATGGCAGTTACGTCCCAGGCGCAGTCGAGAACGCAGGCGAGTTCGGTGTGTCGCTGGTGCGCGATCTGTGGGAAGCCAGCGTGCGCGTGCGCTATCTCGGCAAGTATCCGTTGATCGAAGACAACTCACAGCGCGCCGACGCCGAGACGGGCGTGAACTTGCGTGCCGCGTGGAAACCGGGCCGCGTCACCGTGTACGCCGAAGTGCTCAACATCCTCGATGCCGACGGCAAGGACATCGTCTATTTCTACGGTGCAAACGTAGCGGGCCTCGATCCGCCAGGCGAGCAGGTCGAAGGGCGAGTCAGCCGTGCAGAGGAACCGCGCACGCTGCGAGTGGGTGTAAAGTACGCGTTCTAATGAGAACGCAGATCGCCGTCCTTTGCGTCTTCGTCTGTGCCACCGCCGCTGCTCAACAGCCGCATTGGCGTGCGCCGCGCACAGCAGATGGTCAACCGGATCTGCAGGGAATGTGGACCAGCGCGACGATCACTCCGTTGGAGCGGCCCGCTGAGTACGGCGGTCGTCGTGCGTTGACGGCGGAGGAGGCCTCGAAGCTCGAAGGTGCCGAAGCCTCGCTCGTCAGCAACTCCGCAAAGCCGACGGATCTGCAGCAGCAGCTGCCGGGCGACTGCAAGGATTTCGGCCGCGGCTGCGGCTACAACAACTTCTGGCTCGATCGCGGCTCGCAGGTCGTGACAATCGACGGCGAGAAGCGCACGTCGCTGCTGATCGATCCGCCGGACGGCAAGATTCCGCCGCTTACTGAGGAGCGGAAGCAGTACCTGGCGCCGCGCCGTCAGAGTTTCGATGGACCGGAAGCGCGGCCGCTCGGCGAGCGCTGCCTGTTGGCATTCGGCTCAGCATCCGGCCCGCCGATGATGCCGGTGCTCTACAACAATCATTACCAGATCGTGCAGAGCAAGGATGCGGTGATGATCCTGGTCGAGATGGTGCACGACGCACGCATCGTGCGACTCGGCGGCACGCATGTCGCGAGCAACGTCCGCAAGTGGATGGGCGATTCCGTCGGCCACTGGGAAGGCGAAACGCTGGTCGTCGAGACTACGAACTTCACCGATCACGAGAGCTTTCGCGGCGCGACTCGCGACGCCCGAGTCATCGAGCGATTCACGCGCGTCGCGCCGGACAAGATCCACTATCGCTTCACTGTCGAAGACCCACAGGCCTTCACGCATTCATTTACCGGCGAGATGCCGTTCCATCGCACGGACGATGCGATCTACGAATACGCTTGCCACGAAGGCAACTACGCGCTGCGAGGAATCCTTGCCGGCGCGCGCGAGCAGGAGAAAGCGGCCCGCTAGCCGCTCGGCCAGATCTCTGCAGCGCGTACGGAGGCGGTCTCTGCCTCCGATTTGGAACGCTCGTAAACCGCTGTTGCCCGTTGTCGCGCTCTGGTTCCTACCTTGGCCGCGATTTCGCGTCCGCGTTGACTGGCGCTGAGCGCCCGATCGCGCAGCAATGCGCGGCGGCGTTGACCAGACTCAGGATCCAAGTAGTAAACCGCTGCAGCCGTAGCAATCGCAGTCGCGGCTGCAATGCCTGCCAGCGCGACGATGCTGTACTGAGTGGGGCGCTGACGCCAGAAGAACGGCCTTCGCCGGGATGCAAACATCTGTGTGCCTCCTTCGTGCAGAAAATCGATGGGGTACATGAGTCAAGGCGCGGGAGCCGCGATTCGTTCCCGCTTGTCGGGCATTGCCTTAGGGCACGCCGCAGAGCTGCTACACGCGCAGCAGTTCGGAAACCGTGACCGAAGCGAGTCCGCGCTCGCGCAAACCGCGCAGGATGAGAGGCAGCGCCGCTGCAGCAAGTCTTCGATGCTTGCCATCACGTTCGTGACCGTCGTGCATGAGCACGATGTCGCCAGGTGCGATGCGCGATAGCACACGAGCGGCCGTTGCATCTGCATCGCGCGCCATCGTGTCGCGACTGTGCAGCGACCACGCGATGACTTTCAATTTGCGCGCGTGCGCGACGCGTGCAAGCGGTGGGCTCTTCAGTCCAACTGGCGGTCGATAGAGCGGTTCGGCATGCGAGCCCGACAATTCCTGGATCAGTCGCGTGCTGCGCTCGACGTCCGACTGCTGCTGGTCGGTGCGATAGAAATTCTGGAGGTACGAGTGCATCCACGAGTGATTGCCGAGCTCGTGGCCTTCGCTCAGTGCACGAGCAGCGATGTGTCGATGTCGCTCCAGGTGCCGGCCGATGACGAAGAATGTCGCGCGCGCGCCGGCGGCTTCGAGCGTATCCAGGATCGCAGGCGTGACTTCGGGATCGGGACCGTCATCGAACGTCAGCGCGACGCGTGGGCGATCGCGCGGACCGTGCGAAATCGTTGGATAGAGGACGCTGGAGGAGGGTCGGAAGATGCCGTCGGTGAGCACGGCAAGGAACGCCGCGGAGGCGCCGATCGCGAGCGGCGTCGCGGTCAGCAGCGCCGACGAACCCAGCAGCGCCGCACCGCCCGCCAGCAAGACCTTGTCGGCACGGCAAATGTTCACCGAAGGACTGTAGCACCATCGACAGTTTCGATGGACCTCCCATCGACAGCTTCGATGGACATCATTTCGAAGTTCGATTGCCGATTGCTCGCTCCCCAGGCACCTTTGTAGCCGTTGCAAACCCCGGAGGGTTCGATGAGCGATAGCAAGTTGATTCCTGTGACCGATGCCACGTTCGCCGAGCAGGTGCTGGCAGCGGCCAACCCAGTGCTCGTGAAGTTCGAAGCCGAGTGGTGCGGTCCGTGCAAGGCGATGAAGCCGATGGTCGACGACATTGCCAACGAGTATTCGGGCCGGCTGACCGTCGCGACGGTCGACATCGAGGACAACCAGCAAACGGTGTACCGGCTGGGCGTCCGCGCCGTGCCGACGGTGGTTTTGTTCAAGAACGGCGAAGTTTTCGCCCAGAAGGTCGGCCTGCCGCGCAAGGCGGACCTCGTGGCGCTGATCGACAAGGCGCTGGAGAAGGCCGCAGCGTAAGTTTTTCAGATAAAGTGCGCGCTCCAACCCGAAGACGCTGAGCGAAAGGGGGAAGAGTGCGCACTGGTTTGCTGCCGCGATCGCGGCTCCTTGGTCTTGTATTGTTCGCGGCGCTCGCCGGTGGGGTGCAGGCCGCCGAGCGCGTCGATCTCATCATCCGCAATGGCGTGATCTACGACGGCACTGGGAAAGATCCGGTGCGCGGCGACGTCGCGGTCAAAGCCGGTCGCGTGGTCGCCAGCGGCAAGCTGCAGGACTACACCGCTGATAAAGAAGTGAACGCGAATGGACTCGCGGTCGCACCCGGCTTCATCAACACGCTCTCCTGGTCGGTCGAATCGCTGATCTACGACGGCCGCGGCATGAGCGAGCTCAAGCAGGGCGTCACGCTCGAGATCTTCGGCGAAGGCAACTCGATGGGCCCGGTCAACGACCGCGTCCGCGAGGAGATGATCAAGACGCAGGGCGACATCCATTACGACGTCACCTGGAAGACGCTCGGAGAGTACCTCGACTTCCTGGTGAAGAAGGGCGTGACACCGAACGTCGCGTCGTTCATCGGTGCCACCACGGTGCGCGAGAACGTGGTCGGGTTCGACGACGTCGCGCCCACGCCGGCGCAGCTCAAGCAGATGCAGGATCTGGTGCGCCAGGCGATGCGCGAAGGCGCGCTCGGCGTCGGCAGCTCGCTGATCTACGCGCCCGCGTCGTATGCGAAGACCGATGAGCTGATCGCGATGTGCAAGGCTGCGAGCGAGTTCGGCGGTGGTTACATCTCGCACATGCGCAGCGAGGGCGATCGCTTTCTCGAAGCGCTAGATGAGCTGATCAAGATCTCGCGCGAAGCGAAGGTGCACGCGCAGGCGTATCACCTCAAGGCGGCGGGGCAGAAGAACTGGCCCAAGATGCAGCAGGCGATCGCGAAGATCGAGGCTGCACGCAAGGAAGGGCTGCCGATCACAGCGGACATGTATGCCTACACCGCCGGCGCGACCGGCCTCGACGCCGCGATGCCGCCGTGGGTGCAGCAGGGCGGCATCGATGGCTGGGTCGCGCAGCTCAAGAAGCCCGACGTGCGCAAGAAGGTCGTTGCTGAGATGCGCGATCCGAATGCGAAGTGGGAAAGCCTGCTGCTCGCCGCCGGTTCAGCGGATCGCGTGCTACTGATCGGCTTCAAGACCGACAAGCTCAAGCCGCTCACCGGCAAGACGCTCGCCGAAGTTGCCAAGATGCGTGGCGTGTCGCCGGAAGACGCGGCGATCGATCTGGTGATCGAAGATCACACTCGCGTGGGCACGGCGTACTTCCTGATGTCGGAAGAGAACGTGAAGCTCGGCCTGTCGCAGCCGTGGGTGAACATCGGTTCGGATGCTGAGGCCTCGGCGCCGGAAGGTCCGTTCCTGCTGAGCAACCCGCATCCGCGCGCTTACGGCACGTTCGCGCGCTTCCTCGGCCGCTACGTGCGCGATCAGAAGGTGACGACGCTACAGGACGCGATCCGGCGCCTGACGCGTCAGCCTGCTGAGAGCTTCAAACTCAAGGATCGTGGCTGCCTGGACAAAGGCTGCTTTGCCGACATCGTCGTGTTCGATCCGGCGAAGATCAACGACCTTGCGACGTTCGACAAGCCGTTCCAATACGCCGTCGGCGTCAAAGACGTCTTCGTCAACGGCACGCAGGTTCTGCGCGATGGCGAACACACCGGCGCGAAACCCGGCCAGGTCGTACACGGCCCAGGCTGGACCGGCTGGAAGAAGAGCTAGATCGGTGCCGGGGGAAGAAAGCGGCTCATAACTGCACGGCGCAGCAATTTTCGTTGATTGCTGCGCTGCTGAGTTATGGTCTCCATTCTTCCCCCGGCACCATCTTCAAACCCGCGGCCCGGTCCGCGACCCAAGTCGCCAGTGCTGACACGTCGATGCCCGCTGGCGGCTTTTCCTTGTTCGCTTCGACCCACGCGTGCATGGCGCGGAGCAGGTTCGCGGCGTGATCGGGAGCGATGGCGTAGAGACGCAGGAAGCTGAATTGCGCCTCGTCGATTCGATTCAGCGCCAGGAACGCCTCTCCCTGATACTCGATTGCATACGGCGTGTTGGGCTCGATCTTCAGCGCCTGGTCGTACGCTTTCAGCGATTCGTCGTAGCGTCCCAGCTTGCGATTGGCATACCCGAGATACGTGTAGGCCTCGTGCATCGAGCTGTCGAGACGCGTCGCCTGCGTGAAGTGCGGCAGCGACGCGCGATACGCTTCCTGTGCAGCCTGTAACGCAGCCTTGCGTTCAGCCTCGTTCGATGAAGCTGCAGCGAGATTCTCCGCATGCTCGGCGCGAAGGATCGACGCGTAACCGGCGGTGTACGCGTCGATCGCGCCCTGTTCGGAGACGGCCGCGCCGTGCGACTTCGGTCGATAGCCGACCGGTCCATCTGCGTGAGCGGCCGTGACCGCGCCGAACAGCGCGATCACGGCCAGCCAATGACGTTGGCGTTGCATCAGAACCGCGACGCGGTCAGCTGCACGTCGGCATCCGCCCAAGCCTTCTTGAAGTCGGCTTCGATGTGTTTGGCCTCGTCCATCTTGTTCTGCGCGCGCAGCGACTGAGCAAGACCGAACAGCGACCAGCCGTTCTTCGGATGACGACGCAGATCGTCCCAGTAGACGCTCTCGGCTTCGACCGGCCGACCCGCCTGCAACAGCACGGCGCCGAGGTTGTGGCGCACGGGCTGATGCCAATCGTCCGGCTCGGTGTAGATCAACGCGTCTTCATAGCGCACAGCGCGGTCGAGATGCGCGATCGCAGTGTCGTAGTTGCCCTGTGCGGCCGCGAACTCGCCGTCGAGCACTTCAATCGCAACTCGCAGCACCGAGTCCGCAAGATTCAGCGACATCGACGTCGGCGCCGCAATCAGCTTCGGATCGCCCGCGATCTTCTTGACCGTGTCGATCTCCTTGGTCGCCGCCGCGAAGTCTTTCTTGCGAATGAACGCCATGCCGCGAGCGTAGCTGCGAGTGGCACGCGTGAACAACGTGTCAGCCCGCGGCGCCGGCAACGCCAGGATTTCATCCCACTTACCGAAGCGCACCAGCGAGTAGTCGTGTGCGAGGAGGAACGTCTGCAGCAGCGGCACGTCCTTCAACGCCTCGACTGGAATCGACTTGCTCGTCTTGTCCGCCGCGTCGATCGCGAGCTTGCTCTCGCCAGCCATCGTCGCCGCGAACCACAGGAAGTGGATGTTGTGCGGGTAGTAGGCCATCGGATACAGGCCCTGCGCCCGGCACTGCGAGATGTAGTCCTCGTCAGCAACGACCGCGAGCTGGTTCGCCTTCACCGCATCGTTGTAGCGGCCGACACGCTGGAACAGATGCCCCGGCATGTGGACCAGGTGACCAGCAGCAGGGGCGAGCGGCAGCAGACGATCAGCCGCAGCCTCAGCACGCTCCGGCGTATTGCTTGCTTCCCACAAGTGGATCCACAAATGCAGCGCACCCGTGTGATCCGGCTCTTTCTTCATCGCCCTCTCGAGCGCTGCCGTGATGTCGGCGGTGCGCTCATAAGGCACGCCCGCACGCGACCAGTAATTCCAAGGGCTGAGATCCATCAGCGACTCGGCATACAGCGTGTTCGCATCCACGTCGTCCGGATACTTCTGAACCAGCGCTCGCATCGCGCCCGCATAGGCCTGATCGGCCGCGACGCGATTCTCGTGGTTGCCGGTGTAGCGGGCCGCCAGTGCATCGATGAAATCGCGCTCGCGCTGCGACGCCTTCGACTTCAGCGCCTGCGCCTGCTTCAGATGGTCGAGTGCCTTCGGCTCTTCCTCGGGTGCCATCGGCGCGTTGATGTTCGGACCGAGCACCAGCGCCATGCCCCAGTGGGCCATCGCGAGATTCGGATCCAGGCGGGCCGCTTCTGCGAACGCACGGCCAGCCTCGGCATGATTGAAGCCATAAGCCAGGTTGAGGCCCTGGTTCATGAAGAGCTGGGCCTGCTGAGACTGAGTCGTGACGGGGAACACATGCTTGCCGACATTCTGCAGCCGCGGCGCGCGGGCGCCGGATTCGGCAGGCGTATCGAACTGTTGATCGGTGGGTTGATAGTGTTTGTGGACGGGGACTTGGGCGTGCAACGGGGCCGTTGCCAGACCCAGCACGAGTGCAGCGAAGCACAACGAGCGGTGGCGCATAGTCGATCTCCCTGGGGCTTTGAGAATTGATGCCCGGCGTCGTTTTATACGGCGGGGTCGTGAGCCTGAGGTTCGAGATGTCGTGAAAATTGCGTGAATCGGGTTCGGGGCAAGGCGCGGACTCTACGCTCGTTGTCACGGCGGAGGTATTGTCCAGGCGTCGGGCCCGCGCCGCTGACTTTCGTCAGCCGCGTCGGCCTCGTGTATCGTTGCCGGCATGCAAGGATTTGAGCCCATCGTGATCGTGACCACCGGCGGCACGATCGACAAAGCCTACTTCGATGCGTTGAGCCAGTATCAGATCGGCGAGCCGGTCGTGAAGAAGGTGCTGGACGGGGCCAATGTCACCCATCCCTACCGGATCGTCGAGTTGCTACGGAAGGACAGCCTGGAGCTGACCGACGAGGACCGGCAGCGGTTGAAGGAAACTGTTGCGGCGCTCGGTGAGCGGCGGGTCGTCATCACGCACGGTACCGACACAATGACCGACTCGGCGGCTGTGCTCGCCGCCATCCCCGGCAAGACCATCGTCCTGACCGGCGCCCTGTCGCCGGCACGCTTCAGCGACAGCGATGCGACCTTCAATATAGGTATGGCGTTCGCGGCTGTTCAGTCCTTGCCGGCCGGCGCGTACGTCGTGATGAACGGCCGCGTGTTTCGCGGCGACGAAGTGAAGAAGGACCGAGAGCAGCGCAAATTCGTCGCGACGAACGAATGAGGCCATGACCGTCACTCCGGCTGTTCGACACCTGCAGCAGCTCGACGAGCTGATCAACAGAGTCGTCCGCGAGGCCGAC
>Ga0070664_100000632_pt1 | contig 27005 bp, 22 predicted proteins | sample KBSC73metaG_FD_65863 | JGI IMG/M metagenome (GOLD analysis project Ga0070664, IMG submission 65863) | Corn rhizosphere microbial communities from Kellogg Biological Station, Michigan, USA - KBS C7-3 metaG | ecosystem: Host-associated > Plants > Roots > Rhizosphere > Soil ... | reverse complement strand
CCGTGGCGGGGTCGCATGCATTTCGGTGATCTCTCGTTATAGACCCATGGCCTGGAACAAGAGCCTCTGGCCGGCGCTCAGTCCGCTGCTCGACGCGGCGCACTGAGCCAGCCGCGCGACCAGTAGTAGAAGTACCCGATGTAGTTATACAACGACTTCTGGCTGCTCTCGAGCGCGTCGGGCGACGGCGTCCAGCGCTGGATGAACGTCGTTTCACTCGAGGGTGGCGCCGCCGGCGCCAAGATCACATCCACGCCGGCATTGTTGAACACGCCGCGCGCGCGAAGGAGATGCACGGGTCCCGTGACGAGCAGCACGGGATTCCACTCGTGCGCTCGCAGGATCGGCGCGACGTCCAGCGCCTGCTCGCGTGTGGTCGTCGACCTCGACTCTTCGACGATGCGATCGGCCGGCACGCCGCGCGCGATCAGGAGCTCACGCACCGTCGCGCTCTCCGGCGCCCCGATCGTGCACTCCACACAGCCGCCGGACGCAATCACCGGGAGCGGCCCCTTCTGGACGTAGAGGCGTGCGCCCTCGATCGCATTGAGCGTGGTCTGTTCGAGGGGGACGACGACCGCATCGGACCTTGTCCGGTCGCCGGGCCGTGATACGCCTGCGGAAAGCACGACGATCGCGCGCGGCGCGGCGGCGGGTACCGCGTGCGACGCGATGATGACGCGTGGCAGCGTGAGGCCGAGCCAGTAGCAGACTGCCGGAAGACTGATCGGCCAGTACAGCAGCAGGGTCAGCGCCAGCACCCAGCGCCCGATGCCGCGCGTCCGCCTGAGCCGCAGCAACACAAGGCCGATGGTGACGGCTGCGAGGAGAAAAAACGCGGAGCCCGGTACCAGGAAGTTCTTCGTCAGTGCCGCAAGAAAGTCCATCATCCACCTGGAGCGGCGTCACCGTCACGAGGTCAGCCAGATGATACCGCGAGCAAAACCTTGCGGAACGATGTCGATTTCCAGCAAGCTCGTTCGTCGTATCCATGAGACGCCAAATGGGGCCGGGCTCAAACAAGGAGAGAGACGATGCGGGTGATGGTGTTCGCGAAAGCTAGTGAGGACAGCAAGATAGACGGGCCGCCCACGCCAGAGGCGCTCGAAGCGTTCGCGGCGATGGATCGGTTCATCGAGGAGCTGGTCAAGGCCGGCGTCTTCGTGGCCGGTGCCGGCCTCAAGAACGGCGCCGAGGCGAAGCGCGTCGTCCTCGATGGTCCCGGACGCACCGTCATCGATGGCCCGTTCGCCGAGACCCGCGAGCTGGTTGCTGGCTTCTCGATCTGGGAGGTCAAGGATATGGACGAGGCGCTGGCCTGGGCGAAGCGCGCCCCCAATCCCATGCCCGGCCAGAAAAGCGAGATGGAGATCCGACCGTTCTACGAGGCGGCCGATCTCGCCGAGTTCGTGACGCCGGAGGAACTCGCGGCGCCGCGCGACGGCGAGCGCGGAAAGCTCGGCGTCGCCTGATCAGCCTCCGCTCGGATGATTTGCGACCGAGCTTCTGCGGGACAAGGCTTGTCTGGCCTGCGGCCGTGGCCGACAATGCGGTGTGACCGCAGGCGAGACGCCCCGGGCGGAAACTCATAAAACAATAGAAGCGACCTTTCGCATTGAACGGGCCAGGCTCATCGCGGGCCTGGCCCGCGTGGTGCGCAATGTCGACCTTGCCGAGGAGCTGGCGCAGGACGCGCTGGTCGTCGCCCTGTCCGAATGGCCGAAGACAGGCGTTCCGACCAACCCGGGCGCGTGGCTGATGGCCGTCGCCAAACGCCGCGCCATCGATGCATTCCGCCGCGACAAAATGCGCGAGCGCAAGCACGAGGAGATCGCGCGGACGCTGCCCGGCTACAGCAACGTCGCGCGCGACGGCGCCGTCGAGGCGATCGAAGCAGCCATGGACGATGATCTCGGCGACGAGCTGCTGGGTCTTATCTTCACGGCCTGCCACCCCGTGCTGTCGCCCGACGCCCGAGCGGCGCTGACCCTCAAGGTCGTCGGCGGGCTGACGACCGACGAGATCGCCCGCGCCTTCCTGTCGAGCGAGGCGACGATCGCGCAGCGGATCGTCCGCGCGAAGAAGGCGATCGCAAAAGCTGGATTGACCTTCGAGGTGCCGCGCGGGGGCGAACGGGCGGCGCGGCTGGCCTCGGTGCTCGAGGTCATCTACCTCATTTTCAATGAAGGCTATGCGGCCACGGCGGGGGACGACCTTGTTCGACCGGACCTGTGCCTGGAGGCGCAACGGCTCGGCCGCATTCTCGCCGGGCTGATGCCTGAGGATGCCGAAGTGCACGGCCTTCTGGCGCTGATGGAAATCCAGGCATCGCGCGCCAGGGCGCGCACCGGTCCGGACGGCGCCGTGATCCCGATCACCGAACAGGATCGCGCGCGCTGGGACCATTTGCTGATCCGCCGGGGGCTCGATGCGCTGGCTCGCGCCGAAGCGCTTGGTGGCGACGGTCCGTATGTGCTGCAAGCCGCGCTCGCCGCGTGTCACGCGCGCGCTCGCCGGGCCTCCGATACCGACTGGCCGCGCATTGCCGCGCTCTATGACAGACTCCGCGTCGTGTCCCCTTCGCCCGTGGTCGATCTCAATCGCGCGATCGCCCACAGCATGGCGTTCGGGCCTGAAGCGGGCCTCACACTGATGGACGAGATCGCCGACGCCGCCGTCCTGCGCGACTACGCGCCATTGCCGGCAGCGAGGGGCGACTTTCTGTTCCGAGCCGGTCGGCTCGCCGAGGCGCGTTCACAATTCGAGGCCGCCGCCTCGCTCACGCGCAACGCGCGTGAAAAAGCATTTCTCCTTGCACGAGCGGACGCCTGCGACAGCAAGCGCTGAATCCTGCGGGCCCCGTCCAATCAGCAGCTCTTCAAGTGCCCGATCCCTCGCGGGCGATGACGGCTTTGAGAGCCGCAACCGCATCGTTCAGTGCCCGGGCGACCGCGTCTGGCGCGGGTTTGCCCTCGAGTAGTTTTCCGACCGCACAGAGCGCGCCGAGTGCTTTTGGGGTTCCGCCATCGCGCGAATCGAAGCCCGCGACTTCACCGTCGAAGTGAACGGACGTATCGAGGACTTCTGCGTCCATCGAAGCGAGATCCATGCGCAGCTGATTGCACGTCGACCCGATGTTCTCAACGGCCACCGCCAGTTCCTGGTCAACAGGTCCGAGTACATCGCCCCCACTGTCCGCGAGCGCGCCGACAATCCGCCCGATCGCGGTGACGGTTCCGTTGCGCACCTCGAATCGTACGATCGTCATGTCTCCGCTCAAGACGCCCAGACCAGCGGTCCGGTCGAGAAACGTGCCGTGCACGCGCGCCGTGATGGCTGGCTCGTCCTCGTGCTCCTGCGCTCGAAGGTGACGTGTCCCCGCCGACGTTGCAATCAAGGCAGTCAGAACCCACAGGCTGCAGATCTTCATATGTTGATTCTCCGGAGAGATCAATGGAACAACCGCGACCGCGGGATCGCCTGCGCCCCCTGTCCCGGGTATGACCACTGTAGCCTCATGATTGCTGCGCCAGCCTTCTCGTAGTACTCGAGGGTGATTGGATACTTGACGCCTGCGGTCAGCGTGATTCCGGCGCTCGTGTTCGTCGTAGCCGGATGGTCGGTCCAGTTATCGATCAGCAGCTTTCCATTGATCCAGAGTCGCACGCCGTCGTCCGACAGGGTCGTGAACTGAAACGTGCCGGTCACCGGCGCCTGGATGCTGCCGGTCCAGCGCACGGAGAAGTTGTCGACGGTCACCGCGCCCGCGGGGCTCGTCGTTCCCCACGAAAAGTACACCGTCGGATCCACGCGCGTCAGAACGAGCGTGGCGAAATGTGCGCCGGTGCCTGGATCGTTGTAGTAACGGCCGATCAGTCCGGGGCCGGGCGCCGGGTTGACGGTGATCGTGACATCGTTGCTGACGGTCACCGCACCGTCACTCACCGTAAGGCGCAGAACGTAGATGCCGTCAGCGCCGAATGTCGCCGTCGTGACCAGCGCGTTCGCATTGCTGAACGAAACCGTTCCGCCGGAGGAGTCCTCGCGGCCGCTGATCTTGCTCCACTTGATCGTTAGCTTCTGATTGGGCAGTCCATCGTCGCGAGCGACACCGGTGAGCGACGCCGCCGACGGAAGGGTAATCGTCTGATCCGGACCGGCAGCGACCGCAGGCGGCTGGTTGACCACCGCCGCCGGAAACAGCCTCGATTGGGGCACGACCTGGCTCGTCTGCCCCGGATACGCCCAGGACAGCTGGATGGTCGCGTCACCGCCACGCTCGTAATAGTCCAGGCGGACGTCGTACTTCTGATTTGCGGCAAGCGCGATTGTGCCGCTGTTCTGGACGGCCACGTGGTGGGTCCAGTTGTCGATCACCAACCGACCATTCACGTACAGGCGAACGCCGTCGTCCGAAAGCGTAGTAAATGTGTAGGTGCCTGCCGCAGGAGCTAGAACCTGTCCGCTCCAGCGAACCGAGAAGTTGTCGGCCTGCACAGCAGAATTGGGTGCGGCGCTGCCCCAGTTGAAATCGATCGTGTGATCGGTGCGGGTTAGCTTGAGCGCCGTGAAGTACGTCGCGTTGCCCGCATCGTTGAAGTACTGCGCGAGCAGACCTGTCCCCGATCCTCCTGCTGCGTTGACGATCACGATGACGTCATCTATCGACGTGGCCTCCCCATCGGAAGCGCTGAGGCGAATCGTGTAGGTACCCGCTACGGAAAACGTCGCGTTGGTGGTGAGCGCATGCGGCGCACTGAACGTGACCGCCGCGGGCCCGCTGACGAGACTCCACGTGAGCGTCAGCTGGCCGGGCGGCATCGGATTGCCGTCGTCGGTCGCCGTACCTGTCAACGTTGTCGTCGATGGCGATGCGAGAGTCTTGTCCGGGCCGGCGTTCACCGTCGGCGCCGTGTTTCCGCTGGATGGACCAAGCAGCCCGTAGACGACGAGCTTCTTCGAGAGCGTGGCGACGTAGACCTTGCCGTTCGCCACCGTTGGCGGACTGAATTTCGAAAAATTTCCGAGCGCGTCACGTGTGGCGTTCTGCTGACTGTTCCAGAGCTCGCGGGTCACGTTTCCGGCATCGTAGGCGCGGAGAACGCCGGGCCGCGTGCCGTGGTTTGGGTCGCCGGAGCTTGAGAGCGTCGCCCAGAGAATTCCGGTGCCGGCCAGCTTCCCGTTCGCCGACAGCGACAGCATTCCTCCGGGCATGCCCGAGGGCGCAAGCACGGAGCCCTGCGCGCTCGCAGGCGTGACGAAGACCCCGTTCACGAGGCGAAAGACTTTGAGGGGATCGCCCGAGGGCCAGACGTAAATCGCCGGACCGTACGTCTGGCTGCTCCAGTACACGGGTGCGCCGTTCATCCGCGTGGCGGTCGATCCCTGAAAACTCTGCACGACCTGCGCGTTGTCGCCCGAACGGAAGTGCCCCATGTTCGTGCGGTTGACGACGTACATCACGCCGTCCTTGCCGCCGCCTACGATGAGGTTCGTGTTTGGAATGAGCAGCGGGTTCTGGATGCCGAGGTCCTCGTCGGTGCTGTTGAGGAACGACCAGTTATACGGTGTGAACCAGTCGAGCAGGGTGCCCGTTGGACTGAGCTTGAGGAAGCTGTTGCCGAAATTCCTTCCGCCGGTGTTGCCATTGAACGAGCCGTTGCCGGTTATGGCGTAGAGATTACCGGTCGAATCCGCCGCGAGCCCTCCTCCAGACTGCCAGATCCCGCCCAGGCCCCCGTCCGGCGTGGTGTTGTAGACCAGCCTCTGCTCCAGCGTCGCGCTGTCGTAGCCGACGATCCAGCCGTGGTATGGGCCCTGATCGCAGTACGACGCCCAGGCGACATACACCACGCCGCGATCGATGAGAAGGGCGGCGCGCTGATTCTGTGTTCGCGCATTGAACGCGATGTTGTTCTGCGCATCGCGTCCGTCGCCGGTCCCGCTGACAAACGGCTGTATCACGCGCGGGCTGCCGGTCCGCTCGCGGCCGTTTCGAATGTCGAGCGCATGCAGCCGCTGTATGAAGACGCCGTTCTCCTTCGTCCGTGTCACGAAATACATGGTCTGCGCCAGCGGATCGATCACTGGCGTCGCGGCGATGCCGATGTTGCCTGCGAAATCGAGGTAGGTGCCGCACGCCTGGCCGACATCGGTCCGGGACACGGGAAGGATGCCTGCGGCGGGATTCGTGTAGGTGACGCGCCACAACGGCGCGGACGCCGCCGGATCGTCGGCATCGAAGGCATACACGCTGTCGTTGTTCGTCGCGACGTATACGACGTTACGGATGACGCCCGAGACGTTCACGCCTTCGACGTACAACGGCTGCACGTAAATCTCGTCGTCAACGGCGCGTTCGAAAACTTTTCCGAACTCGCTGACGTTGACGTTGGTTGTCGTCAGGTCCGTCTCGGCGAGGTTGGCTCCTGTCCGCGCGGAATCGTTGTGATGCGTGGTGACGTTGACTTGAGCGAAAGCGGCAGCGGGAAGAAGAAGCGCGAGCGCGAGCGTACCCAGAATGCTGGCCATTGCCCGCGCAGGATAGCGCTCCGCACCACACAGTGCGAGCTCTGCAGGAAGTCGCGCCCGTTTCCCCGCCAGTTCGCGGCGCGTCTAGAGCGCAAGCATCATTGTCAAAGTTCCGATAGCTGAGGCACGGCAGCGAGCATCGCCGTCTTCACCATTTGCGGACAGCCCGGAATCTGATCGAGTCGCGGCCAGGCGTTCGGGTACATGATCGCGAAGCGCGCCTCGAGCCGAAGCAGGAAGAACGCTTTGTCTCCGAGCTTGCCGGTGCCGGTCACGACGCTCACCTTGCCATCGACTGACGGATGGCCCATCGAGCGCTGCTGCTGGATGATTGCGGCGACGAGCGGATCACGGTCCGTTCCATTGCACTGTCCAGTGATTCGCACGTTGCGATACACCTCCTTGTTGGCGGGCTCAGTCAGGTGAAAGTTCTGGGCGAGCGTGTAGTACCACTGGATGAACGACACGTCCGCGGTATTGGAGTTCGCACCGCCCTTGCCGACCGAGGCGGTCAGGTTCCACATGAATTTCGGTCCGTAAACGTATGGCTGCACGTGGTGTCCTCCCTGGAGCCGGCGTCGATGAACCCGTTCGGATCTACGCGAGCGGCCATCACTTCGTTCGCAGCACCTGCCGCATCGTCTCTCCGATCTGAGGGGTCCTGTAGTCGACAATCGCCTTGCCGACGGCCGCCCAGGCCTTGTCGAAAGTGAAGCTGCCTGTGCACGAGTAGATCGCCTCAGCGCGGCGGAGCCAATCAACGCTGACGCTTGCATCGCCATCGCGAATTCGCCACGACGTTCGTGACGGCCGACGACGGCACTTCCCCTCGGATGCTGGAACGTTGTTTGCCGTTCGCTGCTACGGGTAGACCGACCACACCGCACGTACTGCGTCCGTAACCATCGGACAGGACACGGGTTGTATCGGCGTGCACGCGTGTCTGAAGCCGGTGGGCGCTGCGCGGGCCACGGTATGCCGTGTTTGGACACGGCACAACCAGGTGCGCGTGACCGACGACGTCGAAGCTGCGGACCCGAAGTGATGAAACGAAAAGCCTCTTCCAAAGGTGTGTGATGAGAAAAAGAATTGTGACCGGATGGATCCTCGCGTGCCTGGCTCTCAGCGGACTTGCATTCGCTCAAGCCACGTTTACGAAGGTCCAGGTGGGTGACCGCATCCGCAAAGTCGAAGACGGTGTGGATGAATTCCGGAAGTGGGCCGAGAAGCGAGGCGAGCAGGGCCAGAACAACGCGCAGGCGGCGAAGTCAGCCGGTAAAACCCGTGGCCGCACGGCAACCGAGTCGCAGAAGGACGTCGCTCGCCACAAGAAAGACGAACTGGACGATGCGCTGGGGGAGTTGAACCAGTCCACGAATCGGCTCCGCCGCAAGTTCGATCCGACCGACAAGTGGCTGGAAACGCGGCCGCAGGTGGAAAGGGTGCTGGACGACGGACGCAAGATTAACCAGGTCATGGTCCGCGGCAAATATGGGACGCAGGCCGAGCGCTATTGGGGCCTGCTGCGCGAAAACATCAACGATCTGGCGCGTTGCTACGATGTGACGCCACTTGCAAGGTGACCGCGAGCATTCACCCGTGGGATGTCATCGTTGCGTCGAGGTGTTGCCAACCCGTTCCACGGCGAGGATCGGATGGAGTTCGATACAGCTTCGCGATTTCCCGACCTGGAAATGATACATATCGAAGAAACCCACGCCGGTCACGCGTACGGTCAGTCCGACCACCTTGCTGAGTTGCTCGCTGCCGGGTGGTCCGACAAGCTGGTCGACCATGCGTCGTGCGGCCGCGATCTGCTCTCGAAAGGGCGATGACACGTTGCCGCGATAGTCAGGGTCGTCCGACTCGACGATGATGCGTTCGCGCGAATCGGCAGGATCTTCGAGCACGATATGCAAATCGTGATCGGGCTCGCGTTTGACGCGAACGATCCGGCCGACGACCTGGTAGACCGCGAATTCCTCCTCACGACTGCGGTGATCCAGGGCCGGGCCGCAGTGAGAGGGAAGGGCGTTCAGGGCCGCCACGGTCGTTTGAGTAACTTTGTCGAGGCGAATGCGGTTGGCGTCGGCATCGCGAAGACTCTTGACCTGGGAACGCGTGAGCGCGCACCCGGCGGTCAATGTCGCAAGGACAGTCAGCAGTACCGTTCGATATGCGGTTACCGCAACGCGGCGCATCGCGCGCTCAGACGGCACGGCTGTCGTACGCCCAGTGCAGCACTGCTTGCCGTTGCCGACGCCGGCACTCGACGTCGCCCTTGTCGCAGTGCTTGCGGATCGCGGCGACGTGCCGCGCGATAGCCCGCCACCGTCGAATCTGCCGCCGATCATCGCTTGTCCTCCGTCCCATGTAATAGCGGCAGTACCACTGAAACCATCCGCGCGGATCCTGCGGATGAATCCAGCCCTGTCGGCGCCACTCGGCGAGCGACTGTGACGCGTTCACGCCGAAGTAGTTGAGGCGCGCGTCGTGCCGCTCGGAGCACAGCTTCGCCCGCGCGAACCAGCTTGACGGAAATTCCTCGCGGCAATCGGTCATGTACTTGCCGCCGAACACGCCGAGTTGGAGCATCTGTTTCGGCGTGAGCTGCGGCTCGAAGCTCGGCGCGAAGTTCCGTCCGACCAGCTCTGTCCGGTGGTAGACGTAGCCTGTCTGCATCCTGTCGTTGACGACGACCCTGCGCCTCATGGCTGCCTTCCTGAATATCGCCAAACTCATCTGCACCTTCAATACCTCTCGCCGTACACTAAACCAGCTGTGATGCAGGTCCCGAAACTCATACGGCCCCCGACTGAGGCAACGCCCGTAGAGGCAGCTGGGAGAGGTGGTCGACCACGAGCCCTCCCCGACGATTTCCTTCGGGAAGCCTCCGCCCGCCTCGGGATCATGTCGCTCGTTGCCGGCGGCTTGTGGATCGTCGGAACCATCCTGGGTCGGCTCGCGATGCGCTCGATGCAAGGTGAGGAGTCGATCGGGTTCAACCCGACGATGGGCGATGCGATGGCCGGGGTCAGCGTACTCGCGTCGCTCCTGCTTTTTGTTTATACACGGACGGCCAGCCGAGACCCGCAGCGAATCCTGGATCTGGGTCTGGCCTACATGATCCTGACAGCCCTTGCGCTGGGACTGACGTTTCATACAGGCCCGATCGCCCCGACGCTGTCCGTGGCTCCACAGATTTCGTGGATCGGCGTAGTCGTCCTGATGTTCTCGGCCATCGTACCAAACACCAGGACGAAGACGCTTCTCGCGGGCATTGTCGCGGTTTCCATGAACCCGGCGGGGATGCTCTGGGCTCGCGCGCAGGGCTACTGGGATTTCGGTCCGGCGAGCAACGCACTGCTGATGCACTACCCCGACTATTTACTCGTTGGCGTAGCCGTCGTCATCTCGCACGTCGTGACAACGCTCGGGCGGCAGGTGGCCAAAGCGCGGGAGATGGGAAGTTACCAGCTCGGCGAACTGCTGGGGCGCGGCGGAATGGGAGAGGTCTACAAGGCGTCTCATCGGATGCTGGCGCGGCCAGCCGCGATCAAGTTGATCCGACCAGAGATGCTCGGCGGCAGCGACCCTGCCGTGGCCACGCGTGCGATCGCGCGTTTCCGGCGCGAGGCTGAGGCGGCGGCGCACCTGCGGTCAGCGCACACAGTCGACCTCTACGACTTCGGCGTGACCGAGGACCAGACTCTCTATCTCGTGATGGAGTTCCTGGACGGTATGGATCTCGAGTCACTGATTCGGCAGCATGGTCCGATGCCGGCGCCGCGCGTGATTCATGTCCTTCGTCAGGTCTGTGATTCACTTGAAGAGGCGCACGCACGAGGTCTCGTGCATCGAGACATCAAGCCTGCGAACATTCACCTGGGGCGAGTCGGCTGTCGAGAGGATTTCGTCAAGGTGCTCGATTTCGGTCTCGTGAAGACCGTCGCGGCTGACGCCGCGGCGTCGACGGCCACGATCGAAGGCGTCATCATCGGTACGCCGGCCTACATGGCGCCGGAACTGGCGCTTGGCGATCGCGTCGACGCGCGCACCGATCTATACGCGCTCGGATGTGTGGCGTACTATCTGCTCACCGGAGAGCAGGTGTTTACCGGCGACACGGTGCTCAAGGTGATCACTCAGCACGTGCAGGCGGTGCCGGTGCGGCCGTCAGATCGAACCGCGCTTCCGATCCCGGCGACGCTCGACGCGCTGGTGCTGGCCTGCCTCGCCAAGAAACCTGAAGAGCGGCCGCGCAACGCGCGACAACTGGTGCAGTCACTCGACGCGATCGATGGGATGACGTGGGGCGAGGACGAGGCGATTCGATGGTGGAGTCAGCATCACCCGCGGCACGTATCGGCATCCGATGCGATGACAGTCTCAACAGACTTCCCGAGCAACGACAACGTTATCGACACACGATCGCAAGACACGGCACAGCCTGGCCGCGCCTCGTGACGAACCCGCGCGCGATCACGCAGGGCTCCACCACGCTTCATCGAAGCTGTTAGGCCTGCTGCCGATCCCAGGTACGGGCTGGCGCGGTTGCGGGCGAATAACAGTCCGTTCTCAACGGGCTATGCTCGTCTAAAGCCGGGATCGGCTTTCATCGTCCCATGCACGACCATCAACGCGTCGATAAGACGCTTCATGTCCGCGCCCTTTACGAAGAACCCCGCCGCTCCGGCCTCTTCGATCGCGTGCGGTCGCTGCGCTGGTGCGTCGACGGACAGCCCAAGGATCTGAATGGATGGCAGTTCGGCGCGAATGCGCCGGGTGGCTTCCACGCCGTTCATGTTCGGCATCGACACATCCATCAAGATCACGTCGGGCTGCAGCGCGTGAGCGCGTGAAATGGCCTCGAGTCCGTCGGAGGCGTCACCGATCACGCGAAGCTCGGCGTGTTCATGCAATAGTTCGCGCAGCGCGCGAGTCACCCCGGCGTGATCGTCAACGAGAAGAATCCGGAGCGTGGGCGCGGCCAGCAAGTCCGGACCGTCAGGATGTGATCGAACAGTCGACAACAATTCCGATGGATCCGTTCTCTCGAGGGCCGGCTGCGCGCCTTCTGCGGGCACCAGGAGCCGAAACTTCGTTCCCTGTCCTGGCGCGCTTTCGATATCGAAACGGCCCCCCAACAGCATCACGCGCTCCCGGATGCTGAACAGGCCCCAGCCGACCTGGTTCGTGTTTTCTCGTTCCGCCAACGCCGCAACATCGAATCCTATTCCTTCGTCGCGAACCGTAATGCAGAGCGTGTCGTTTGGACCACCCGCCAGATCGAGCATGACTCGACTGACCTGCGCGTGCTTCACGGCGTTGAACAGCAGCTCGCGGACCGACTCGAACAAAAGGGTCCGAACGTCTTTGCGTTTGCTGTCCGCGCGAGGATCGGTGGTGACATGGACCTCGAGCCCGAACTTCTCGCGCGCCCAGGTCGCCAGCCATTCGAACGCCTCCGGTAATCCCGAGTTGCGCAGGACTGGTGGTACCAGCTCGTAACTCAGCGAGCGTGCCGAGGCGATGGCCTCATCGACATGCGTTTTCACTTGCACGAGCAGATCGTCAGTCGCGACACCCTGCTGCGTGTCGCGGCGAATCCGTTGCTCCAGCGTTAGCAGCGCGCTGACCAGTAATTGCTGGAGTCCGTCATGCAGCATCTTGGCGATCTGCTCGCGGGCGTGATGCTCAGCCAGCGTCAGGTCGGACGCCAGCCGGCTGAATTGTGCCGTGCGGCGCTCCAGGTCTGACGTGTGTTCCAGCCGTTCGGTGACGTCCGTCACAAACGCGAACGCGCGGCCCCCGACGTGATTCAGGCTGACTTCGATGGGAAACGTGGATCCATCCTTCCGCTGCGCGACGAGGTTCAGGCCTCCGCCCATGAGACGCGCGCGCGGTGCCGTGAAGTAACGGCTTCGGTGCTGCGCGTGCATCTGGCGAAGAGCGGACGGCAGGAGACACTCAAGCGCCTGACCGACGAGTTCGCCCGGCTGCCAGCCGAACATGGCGTCCAGCGCACGGTTGGTGGTGAGTATCGTGCCCTTCGGATCCACTGACAAAATGCCCTGAGTTGCCGTCTCGAGGAGGAGCTCCAGCTCACGGTTCTGTGCCTCGTGGCGCACGGTGACGTCCAGTTCGAGCCCGGCGAGCCGCGTGGCCTTGCCGGCCGCATCGCGCTCGATGCGCCCAACGCTTTGAATCCAGGCGACTCTTCCGTCGGGCCGCACGATTCGGAACGTGGTGTCCCACGTCTCGCGAGTCGGGTTCAGATCTTCGCCCAGCAGCGCGAGCACGCTCGGGCGATCCTCCTCATGCACGCGGCCGATCCATGCGTCGAAGGTGGCCGGCTGATCCGAAGCGAACCCATATAAACGACGAAACCCTTCGTCCCAATCGATAGTCGCCGTGGCCGTGCTCCTGGTCCACGATCCCGCCGCCGACGCCTTGAGTACGAGGCTCAGCCGGCGTTCATGGTCGCGCAGCGCCGCCTCGGTGCGGGCTCGGTCCGCGGCCGACCACATGCGCTCCGCCACTTCCTGAACCAGTGTGACGTCGTCGTGTGTCCAGTCGCGCGGCGTGACACTGTTGACGCCGAACGTCGCCACCCACTGTCCCTCCTTGCGCACAATCACGCGGATGAAGGCAGCGATGCCATGCTCGAAACACGTGGCGCGCTCGGTGTCCGTTAACCGGGAATCCGTCCGGACATCGTTGCACGTCACCGACTCGCCGCGCCGGTACGCATCGAGCAGCTTCGCGCCGAAGGCGCGGATTGGCCAGCGCCCGCGAAACGGCACCGTGTCTCTCTCGTAGGCGGTCGTGACGGTGAAATACTCGCCGTCGATCACGGAATACGCGACCCGGTTCACGCGGAGGTGCTCGCCGAGCAGGCGGACCGTCACGTTCTGCATGTCGATCGGCTCGCGCAAGGGGCGGAGAGCGTCGTTCAACCGGAGGAGGAACGCCAGCCGCTCTTCGCGGTTCTGGAGCGCCTGTTCGAGGTGGTCGCGGTCCGTGATGTCGTGGGCGACGCCGATCAGGTGCGTGGCAATGCCGCGGTCGTCATAGAGGGGCGTCACCGCAATCTCGCCGGTTTTCTGCCCGGCGGGATACCGGGACACTTCCTTCCAGCGGACCGTCCGACCCGATTCGATCGCCTCGCGATAATGGTTCAGCACCAGCTCGCGCGAGTTCGGCGGAATGACGTCCCGCACGCGCGCGCCAACGAGCTGGTTTGGGGTGAGCCCCGTGGCCTCCAGGCCAGCAGGGCTCATCATGAGAAAGCGGAATTCGCCGTCGGCCTCGATCCGGACGTAGAACACGATCCCCGGCATGCGCTCGTAAATCGCGGCGAGTTCACGCTCCCGGACGGTGAGCTTGGGTGACGCGTCGGGAGCGGCGAGCGGTCTGGGTTTCGTGGGTACCCGGTCGGACATGGTGCCAATCCAATCGCGGGAGGAACGTGCGGATTGTAACGCAGTGCATACCCGTTGGGTGCCCGAGCCGATACGTGCGGGAAACTGGCTGAGCTTCGGTCCGAACGCGAATGCCTCGTTTCACTCAGGAGACACGCGTGGTCTCGGTCGATCTACGAGAATCACGTCAGCTTTGCCGCAGCGCCTCGGTCGGTTGAATACGCAGCGCCCGGCGCGCCGGCCCGGCGCACGCGAGCACGCCTACAACCGCCATGAGGACGGACGTGATCACCGAAGAGACGAGGAGGCCTGCGGTCAGGCTGTCGGAACGCCACGCGAGCAGCAGGATGAGGCTGTTGCCGGCGATGATGCCGCCGCCCAGCTGACGACCGGCACGAGCGAACACGATGCCGAGCACACGCCGGGAACTGGCGCCGAGCGCGATACGGATGCCGATCTCGCGGGTGCGACGCGCCACGGCGACGGCCATGAGCGCGTACAGACCGGCCGCGGAGAAGACCACCGCCACGAGCAGCACGCTGCCGAAGACGACGGCGCCACCCACCATCCGTTTTTGATCCTCTGCGGCGATGTCGTCGAGGGTGACGATATCCCGGAGGTGCAGGCCCGCATCAACCTGTCGCCCAAGAGCGGCGACGCGAGGTGCAAGCGGCCCCGCGTCCCCCGCGGCGCGCACAGCGACCACGACAGGATCGAGCTCCGCCACGGAGGCTGCGCGATAGATGTACGCCGCCCCAGTCCAATCGGCCGGGAACGTCCACAGATCACTGACTACTCCGACGATCTCGTGCCACGGCCCGGGCTCGCCCTCGCCCGCCCGCTGGAGCGTGCGGATCCGCGCGCCCACGGGATTCCTGCCCAGCACGCGCATGAACGCCTCGTTGACTACGACGGGCCCATTCGACGCGCCGGCGTCAGCGGCGTGCAAGGCGCGGCCAACCAGGACGCGGGCGCCGAACGCGTCGTGATAGCCGGCACCGACAGCAGCCATCGCGAATCCGCCCTCGTAATTGCCGGTCAAACGAGTCGGAGGTGCGCCATCCTGCTCCATTTCCACCGCCACCCACTCCGGGCTCATCGTCGGCAGGCGATCACCGTGCACCACGTACGTCACACCAGGCTCTTCACGCAACCGGGTCGCGAGCTCTTCGTACGCACGCGCGCGACGGGTGCCGATCTGCCGATCGTCGGGCACACCCCGCTCACCTGCCAGCGCTTCGTTATCCATGGTCAGGCGGAAGGTGAGGTAATGCTCCGCCGGAAGCGCTGCCATGCTCGACTTGTCGTTGAGGGTGTTGGTGAAGATTCCCACCGCAGCGGGCACGAACAGCAGCGTGCACGCCACCTGTGCGCCGATGATGAACGACCAGATGCCGCCGAACTTCATCGTCCCGCCGGTGCTCGTGATCCCCTGCAGTCCTTTTAGTACGGAACCGCCCGTTGCCTTGAGTGCGGGCAGCACGCCGATCAGTACCGCGGCGACGAGCGCGAGCAGCAACGCATAGGCAACAGTGACGGGCTCGAGCTTCAGGTCCACCCAGAACGGCAGGTCGTCTCCAACGATCTGACTCGCCCGGGCCCAGGCAAAGCGCACGGTCGCCTGGGCCACGACGAGCCCGAGGGCGGCGGCAGCGAGGGTCAGCACGAGCGATTCGGTGACGATCTGCGCGACCACGCGTGCACGGCTCGCTCCCAACGCGTGGCGGACGACCATCTCCGCTTCGCGCATCGCCGTGCGCGCGAAGATCAACGTCGCGACGTTCGCCGACACCGCCGCCAGCAGCAGCAGGACGATGGCGTGGACCGCCAAATCTTCCAGCTGCAGTGGATCGCCGGGCGTGCGCCCGGCGAATGCGCGAACCCGCGTCCGCAACTGCGCGTGGGTTGCCGGCTGGTCGGCGGTCAGGCGTGCCGACACGACATCGAGCTCCGCCGCGGCGTCCTGCCAGCTCGCGCCGTCAGCGAGCCGGCCGAACACCTGCACGGCCGGCCCTTCCCGCGGCGCCGCGTCCTGGATGGGCAATGGCACCCATAGTTGTTGATTGCGGGGGAAGCCGAAATCTGGCGGCATCACGCCAACCACGGTGCGAGCCGTGCGGCCCACCGTCACGACGCGGCCGATGATCGCCGGGTCGTGCAGGAACTGTCTGTGCCAGACGTCGTAACCCAGGACCACGACGGGTTCCGCACTCGGCACTTCATCCGCCGGCTGTAACGGCCTGCCGAGCAATGGCGGCACCCGGGTGAGCGGAAACGCCGACGCCGTGATCTCCGCCACCCGCAGCGATTCGACATGGCCCTCGCCGGTGAGCACGTTGCGCTCGCTGAGGCGGGCGGCGCCGAGATCCACGACCGTCTTCAGCGACCGCCGCCAGATCGAGAAATCGTGGAGCACCCTGGGCTCCACGCGTGACGCTGCCGTGTCCTGCGTCTCGAGCCGCACGATTCGGGCGCCGCCATCGAACGGCAGCCTTTTGTACAGCAGTTCATCGGCGACTTCGATGCCGAGCGCCCCAATGGCGATGGCCCCCGCCAGCGACAGGCCGCCGATGATCGTGAGCGCGGGATATTTCAGCAGCAGCCGCGCGCCCAGCTTCCAGTCGAGCCACGAGATCGCGGTCAGTTGACCATGGCCCGAGGTCTTCGATGGCTTACTCACGCCCGTCATCGGCCTCACCCCGCCGCCGCCGTACCGGGCGCTGCCCGCAAATCAGTTTCGTATTCATACGAATGAGAAAATGCTGAGTGTTGAATGCTGATTGCTGAATGAAATTTGTTTGAAGCGCGGCCGGTAGGCCGCGCGATTCAGCATTCAGTAGTTCCGTAGAGTTAAACTTTACATTGCAAAGTATTTTGCGTCAATCCGTATGGTTCCTTTCACGGTTCGGGGATGCGCCCGAACGCATTGACAGCACCGACGGCGTGGAACTTGCTCGCGTTCGGCCACGCTTCGGGGCCGTCGCTTCGAGGATCGCTCACTTTCGCTCAAACTACCAATGTTCATGCGTGGATCAAGCGAGTCCACGCGATTGTCGATTCACGAGTGGGGTCCGAAATACCGGAGTCGAGACCCCGGAGGGCAAATGATGCGGCCAATTCGAATCGTCTTCCTTGCAGTGTGCCTGCTGGTCGTAAGTCACCTGGCCGAGGCGCAGACGAGCGCGACTGGAACGAGCGCTGAGCAGGATTGGCACGTCACGGTTTACCCGGTACTCGCCTGGGTCCCGCTGAACATCGGGATCGACGTCAACGTCCCGCCTATCAACACCGGAGGTGGAGATGGAGGTGCGTCGGGTGAGATCCTGAACAGCCGATTCGATGGGGCGTTTTTTGCCGGTGTGGCCGCATCAAACGGGGTCTGGCGGATCGACGGCTACGGGCTATGGGCCAAGTTCGGCGGCGACAGGCCGGAGCGGCCATTCATGGATGTTGACCTCGACCTCATTTACGGCTCTGGCAGGCTGGGTCGCCGGATTGCTCCCGACCTGTTTGTCACCGGAGGCGTGCGGCGGCTCGCGATCGACTATGGCATCACGCTGGGTGACCTCCCGCGGCTCTCACGCAAGCCCGGTGTCTGGGACCCCATCGTGGGAATCGGCTGGCATCGTGTGCGCCCGAAGGTGGAGTGGCACGCCACGTTCGACGGCGGCGGATTTGGCGCCGGTGCCGACGTCGATCTCGGCAGCTCAATCAGCGTGGACTGGAAGCCGATCCCGCACTTCGGTCTCACCGGGGGCTACAACTTCCTGTACTTGAAGCTCCCGGACGACAAAGCCAACAGACCCTTGACCGTGAAGCTGACCGCGTATGGTCCGATCGTCGGCTTTGGGTTGTACTTTTGAAAGGGCCGCTTCAAGCCTCACCATATTGCAGACAAGAGAAACGGGAGAAACGAGAGAGTCTTGCTCCCGTTTCGCTAGTTTCTCTTGTTTTAAAGGTGACGGGTGGCCTGCGTGTCTCGGTCTTGATCGGCTTCTTCGGGTTTGCGACCGTTTTCACTTGGGAACGCCGGAGAGCACGTCCCGCGCGTGAGCGATGCGGTCGAGCGTCCGTCGTCGGCCCAGAACCGAGAGAGACTCGAACAGCGGGGGCGTGACCTTCCGACCGGTTGCGGCAAGGCGGATCGTCATCATCACGTGCTTCTTGTTGAAGCCAAGTGCGTCAATCACCGTCTTCAACCCCGCTTCGAGCGTCGCGGCGTCGAACGCGGCAGCTGATTCCCAGACTTTGCGAGTCTCGTCCAGTATGCGCAGGAGAGCTTCGCTCGACACGGGGATGGCGCTGAAGAGGTCCTGCGTAATGAGAGGTTCCTTGAACAGGAACTCGACGAGCGGCGGAGCGTCGAGCAGTGACGTCTGCAGCCGTTCACGGATATGCGGGAGGATCGCGACCAGTGTCGGCATGTCGACCGCGAACCCGGCCTGCGTCAGAAACGGCTCGATTAGACGGGCAAGCTCGCCGTCGGGCGTCCTTCGCAGGTACATGCCGTTCATCCACGCCAGTTTGTCGTAGGAAAACACCGCCGGTGACGCGTGAACGCGATCGAGCGTGAAGCGCTCGATCATTTCGCGTCTTGAAAAGAACTCCGTGTCGTCGCCGGGCGACCACCCGTTCAGCAACAGGAAATTGACCAGGGCGTCTGCCAGATAGCCGGTCTCCCGGAACGTTCGACAGAACGTCGCACCGTGTCGCTTCGACAGCTTTTTGTTGTCCGAGCCCAGCACGATCGGCAAGTGACCGATGACTGGCACGTCCCATCCGAGAGCCTGATGGATCAGGAGATGGATTGGAGTCGTGGAGATCCATTCTTCACCGCGAAGCACGTGCGAAATACGAGCATCGTGGTCGTCAATCACGACGGCGAGATGATAGGTTGGAAAACCGTCCGTTTTCAGAATGACCGTGTCGCGAAGGATCACCGGCTGCCAGGCGATGGTGCCGCGGATGACATCGTCGAACGACAGTGAAATCGAATCAGGTATCCGAAAGCGAATCACATGCGGCACGTTCGCCGGAACGTTGCGGGTTCTGCAGCGGCCGCTGTATCCCGTCGGCAGGCCCTGCGACGCCTGTGCGGCGCGCTCCGCCTCGAGGCGTTCGGCATCGCAGTCACAACGATAGGCGAAGCCTTGTTCGACAAGCTGCTCGGCGATCTCGCGGTAACGCGCCGTGCGCAGTGACTGGATGAGCGGCACCGGTCCGGCCGCAAGGGGCCGAGACGGCGCCGGGTAGCCAGCCGCGACGAGCTCTTCCGGCGACGGTCCTTCATCGATGTCGATCCCCAGCCATTCGAGATCTTCGAGCATGCTGTTGACGGACTCCGGCACCAACCGCGCCCGATCCGTGTCTTCGATGCGGAGAAGGAACTGTCCGCCAAAGTGCCTGGCCAGCAGCCATGAATACAGGAGCGTCCGCACTCCGCCAACATGCAGAAAGCCAGTGGGACTCGGGGCGAATCGTGTTCGAACGTTCGTGGAAGCAGCCATGAATGATGCCGATCGCGAAAAATCGTACCACAGACGCGCTGGAGTCCCGGTTCCTGCCAGACGGTCACTTGTGTCGCGTGTACATGACCGCCACTCCACCCGGAATAATCGTCAGCGCGACGGGGTATGGCCGCTCTGATTCGTGGCTCGTCACCGTGCGTCCGGCAATGATGCCGACGGCGGAGCCGAAGACAGCGTCACTCAGCCAGTGCCGGTTCGCCGGCAGTCGAGAGATCGCGACGTAGGACGCGAACGTGTATCCAATGATCGAATAGCGCCAGTTCAGATGGCGCTCGAGCGCGGTGGCGAAGGCAAAGGTGTCGGCGGCATGGCCTGACGGAAACGAGTTCTTGCTGCTGCCATCCGGCCTCTCGCGTCTGACCGTGTACTTCAACGTCTGGGTCAGCGCCTCAGACATCGCGAGCGCTTCAATCAGGTCCATACCGAGATGTGACACCTTCGGCTTGTCCCCGATACGTCCCGTCGCGTAGACGACAGTCGCGCTTCCCAGCAGCGTTGGCAGCTCGCCGAGGATCTCGCCAGCCTTGAAGATGTTTTCAGCCGTGTTGTTGCCGACCAGTGCGTGATTCACGTTGTCGTCGAACGGGTGCGCGATGAGCGCCAGTCCGCCGCCCGCACCGGCCCAGTACAGGTTCTCCATCGTCGGGAGGTACTTGAAGTTTGTGACCAAATGCTTGGCCATGGTCTTGATCCCCGTGTGCCGTGGCGTCGGGGCAGGACCGGCCGGCTGCTGCTCGAACAGCGGCTCGTTCGTGAGCGATCTCAACGAGGGCGGTTCGAACAACGACGGAGCGGGTGCCGTCTCTGTCGGGGCGGGCGCTTCGCTCGTTTGAGCTTGCGACAACCCACTCGTCACGATCACTACTGCTATTGCGAAGAATGTCCGTATGAATGCCGCGCGCATGAATTGCCTCCTTGGAATTCGACGACGAGTCGCAGACTGTCCTCGAAAAGGTTCGTTCGCCGTCGACTTCTGAGTCATGTGGCCATCGGGCACACGTCGACCGGCAAAGAGCGAAAAGCGGAGGAGATTAGATGCGCAGGACGTCGGGAGGGCTGACGGTCGGAATCGGTGCGAGGACCGATGCTATTTCATGGATGACTGCGCGCGTCGCGATGACACGCCCGGCGGATGTGGCGGCGAGCGCCCTGAGGCGACTCGCGACGACGATCGTCCCTATCGCGAACGCGACGCCGATGCAGAGCGCCGCAACGACGACGTTGACTTCCGTGTCGTTGCCATCTTTGAGGGTTTGATCCCAGCAATCGAACATCTCGGCGATTGGTCCGCCGAGCAGGATGGCGATGATCGCTGCGATGAAGAGCCGCCGACCCACTGAACGCGAGTGTAACACGCGCGTAACGTCGCGTCGGTTGAGCTTCGCTCACGCGCCTGGCGGCAGCAGCCCCCGCTCCCGGAGGACGCTCACCACATCCTGCTCATTCATGTAGAGCACGATGCACGGTGAGTCGCCACCGCAGTCCACGACGTATGTCGAAGGCAGCGTCACCGTGGTCGGCTCGCCGTTCGCGGCCCCGAAGTGCCATCGGAATTCTGCTCGAACAAGAGCGTAGCGGTCGGTCAGTTTCGTTTCCTCGAACCCGACAAGCGTCGTCTCCTGGTAGCCAACCGACTCCAACAGTTGCCGGCGCTTCGGGATCGCGCGCTGCAGGTCTGCCGAACTCACGACCTGCGGTCCCCGGGGCCCCGCGATCATCACGCTTGCGGCATACATCGTCGCGAGCCGTTCGACGTCGGAGGCTGCGCTCAGTGACTGAAAGCGCTCAAAGAACGCACGAAGCCCCTCTGTCGCGATTTTCTCGTGCGTCATATGAATCTCCGTTTATTAATAAGTGCCGCAAGGCGCATATCTATGCAACTGTGAATCTAGAAGGTGGTCGCGATCATTCCTGGTGGTGAACCTCGGGCGCCGATTCGTTTGTGGTGCGCGTAGATCGGGCGGAAGGGGAGGTCGTTACCGTTGTGATCCTGTACGCCATCGCCCGGTGCCCTGTATTTTTTGACAAGCGCGCAACCGCCTTGTCCGAATTTTAGACGCGCGAACATGAAATTGGACTGCAACAATTCACAGTGGCTTGACCGGCGTTGAGCGAGATTGACGAGCCTACCGAGAAACAACATCGCGTACGCCGCGTTCAGGCGTATCCTCACTTGAGATGGAGGAATTCGTCACACCGGTCTCGCAGACGGCTACTGACGCCGGCCGACCGAGAGTTCTTCTGGCCGACGACGACCCCGGGATTTTGAAGGCCATCTCGAGAACGCTTGCGGACGACTTCCAGGTTGTCGCGGCAGTGACCGATGGGCAACAGGCTGTCGAGGCAGTGCTTCGTCTGGATCCCGATGTCGCGGTTCTGGACGTCTCGATGCCGGGTCTGAACGGGTTTCAAACCGCGGCGGCATTGAAACGATCCGGAGCTCGTGCCAGAACCGTGTTCTTGACGATGCATCATGACGACGATTTTGTCGCCAAGGCCATCGGCTGTGGAGCGATGGGCTTTGTCCCCAAGACACTCGCCTGGTCAGATCTGATCCCCGCACTTCGTCACGCGCTGGACGGACGCCAGTGCTTGCCGTCGCTCGCACCGGTGGTGATGGCGGACGCGGATGCACACGCCGTTCAGTTCCATGGAGACGACAACTCCTGGCTCGATCGCGTTTCAGACGTGCTGAGCAGAGCCCTCCACCGGCGCGACATCATTGCCACTGCTCTGATCGAATCGAATCGTGATGCCCTCGCCATTCGAATGCACGAGCGAGGCTGGAACCTGGCCGATCTCCATGCACGAAGCGGCTATCTGATTTTCGATGCCGAGGACGCCGCGACACAGGTCGTGCGAGACGGTCGGGCCGATTTCGACTCGATTGCACAGATAGTCGCGTTGCTTGAACACGCCCGAACAGCGTCGGTCGCCGGGCCACGCGCACACCTCACCATCGTCGGCGAGATTGCTGCCGTTCTTTTTCGTCGTGGAAATCCTGAAGCGGCACTGGAACTGGAGCGAACCTGGGATCGACTGACTCGTTCGCTCCCGATCTTCACGATCTGCGCGTATCCGACAGGCTGCTTCCATGGCGACGCCGCGCCGGGGCTGATGGCAACCGTTTCAGCTCATCACTCCGTCATCAGTCACACCGTCAGCGCGTAACGCTCGGGTCGTCAGGACCGGGCAATACTTACGAACGCTTCGATACCCGCGAGGATATGCCGAACACTGTCGGGACGCCGGACTGGTCGACGATTCCCGCGCCGCATGACGATGGCGCCACGGACCACCTGCCCACCTTCGAGGTCAGCGGCATGACGCTGCTGAAGCGTTTTACCCTGGTCATCTCCGGCGGCACCGTGGAGCAGGTGTTTTATCCAGTGTTTCCACCGGATCGAAGCGCAGGAGACGTGATCGACTGTCTCGCTCACCGGACGTGACCACGGGCGCGAACTCCCGGGCGTCGGCTCGTGTTATGATTAGGTATCGGATTTTCCCACGCGCTCTGCCACCTGTAGGCGTAATGAACCGTTCCTGGTTCGGTCGTCCTCACATCCAGCTTAGCTAAGAGACGAATCCGCTCCGGAGCTTCGGCTCCGACGCACTGTTCGCGCCACGGTGGCGCGAGCGTGCGACATGCTCGCCCTACTGCGCCGCTGGGAATCGCATTGGGTCTGAAGGATCATTCTCAATGTCATTCTCGGAACTCGGCTTGACGCCCTCGCTCTGCCTTCCTCTGGCGGGCCTCGGCTATCAGCAACCTACCCCCATCCAAACTCGGGCCATTCCCGCGGTCCTGACGGGAACCGATCTGTTCGCGCGTGCCCAGACAGGAACGGGCAAGACGGCCGCCTTCGGCCTGCCGATGATCGAGCGTATCGTCGCGCGACGTGATGGCCGCAGGCCTCGGCTTCCGCAGGGGCTCGTCCTCGTGCCGACACGCGAGCTGGCGGCCCAGGTCCACCGGTCGCTCTCGACCTACGGCGCGCCGGCGCAGCTCCGCGTCACCGCCATCTTCGGCGGTGTCGGTATGGGGCCGCAGATCCAGTCGCTGAAGCGCGGCACCGACATCGTCGTGGCGACGCCGGGCCGGCTGATCGATCACATGCAGCGCCGCACGGTCGATCTGACCGCGATCGAAATCCTGACGTTGGATGAGGCCGACCGGATGCTGGACCTGGGCTTTCTGCCGGCGTTGCGACGCGTGATTGCGTCGCTCCCGCGGTCACGGCAGACGTTGCTCTTCTCGGCGACGCTGTCGGACGCTGTCATCAGCCTCGCGGCCGAATTCACACGCAATCCCGAGCGTGTGGATGTGTCGGACGGGCAGGCGGTCGCCCCGACCGTAACGCATCACCTGCACACCGTCGCCGTCGATCAGAAGCGCGCGGTGCTGACACATCTCCTGACGCGGGAGTCGGGGAATCAGGCGCTCGTCTTCTGTAAGACCAAGCGGGGTTCGAATCGCGTCGGCGAACATCTCGAGCGCGCCGGCATCAAGACGGCGGTCATTCACGGCAACAAGAGCCAGGGTGCACGAACGCGGGCGCTTGGTGATTTCAAGTCCGGCCGCGTCGACGTGCTGGTCGCGACCGATCTTGCAGCGCGCGGCCTCGATATCGTGCAGCTGCCGCTGGTCATCAACTTCGACTTGCCGCTGGTGGCGGAAGACTACATTCATCGGATCGGTCGTACGGGTCGAGCAGGACGCAGCGGGCGTGCTGTGTCGCTCGTCTCGCCATCTGATTCGAGACTGCTGCGAGACATTCAGCGGCTGCTGCCGGCGCCGCTCGAGCACGTCGTCGTCCCGGCATTCGAGAAGACATCCGTCGAGCCGTCCGTGCACGAGCCGAATCGAACGCGCGACCGGTCGCGCCGCAACGGATTCATCCGCGCCAAACGCATGTCCGAACGAGAATCCGGACAGGGCCGTGTTCAGAAGGCTCGGGCCGTCTCCTGGCGCTGACCGACTCGGGGTCCGGAAGCGGACGGGATCAGTCTCGGCTTTCGGAACCAAACCACTTCCGATAGAGCTGGTCGTACACCCCGTTCTCTTTGATCTGCAGGAGAGCCTCGTTGACTCGCTTTCGAAGCTTGCTGTCCGACGGAAACAGGATGCCGTAGTTCTCCCGGCGGAAGATTGAGCCGGCCGGCTGTACTGTGCCGCGGCCCTCATGCGACGCGTAATACATCATGACCGGCGCATCGTAGACGACGGCTTCCGCTTCGCCGCCGCGTAGCTGCTCGAACAGGGAATCCGGATCGGGAACTTCAACTGGAACAATGCCGCGCTGACGCAGGTATGCGGCCGACGTGCTGCCCTGCACGGTGACGACGCGCTTGCCAGGAAGGTCCTGGGGACCATTGATGTCGCCGTGCAATTGACGGAGCGTCAGGCTGGAGGTCACCGCGGCGGTGAAATACGCGATGAAGACCACGCTGGTGAACATCCAGAACAACGACACCACGCGTGCCATCGCGGTGCGAGGCATCTGATCCGCCTGGGTGGCTAACGTCGCCGCTGCCCACCAGCATGCCTCGAAGATGCCGGGATAGTACGCACGGTTGACCACTCCCGGATGGCCGCGTTCGAACAGCCACACCACGTGCGCCATTGCGACGATCGCCAGGATCACGAAGCCGACAATCGGCAGCACGGCGGACGAGACGAGGCTGCCGAGGATCGTCTTCGCGATCGTGGTTCGGCTCTCCTTGGCCGGGACCAGGATCTGCAGTCCGGCGTCGAACATCGGCTGGGAGAAGTCGAATTCCGCTTCGCGATCGGCCGTGATCGAGATCGCTGAGATCGCCAGCGCGGCCTCGCCTGATCGAACGGATTGCAGCAGTTCCGGGAGCGAGGGTTTCACCACGAACTCCGACTTCGTGTGGAGCTGAGTGCTGATTTCCTGCCACAACTCGATGCTGAATCCGGTCAGCTGACCGCGTTCTTCGAGCGCGAACGGGGCGACGAGCCGGGTCGCGACGCGGAGTGTTTCCTGGGGTGGTTGTTCACCGGCCGGGCGCGAGGCCGCGACCAGCAGGAGCATCGCCGTCACGGCAGCTCCGGCGCGTGATCGACAGGCTCGCATCCGATACAACAACATGGTTGCCTCCTGCTTTCACTATTGTCGCCCCGTTGCCCGAGGGAATCGTTATCGCGGGATCCGAGCCGCGCGGTTGTGTTTGCCGGACGCCGGCGGAACCGCCTCGATGAATCGCCGGACCAGCGGAATGCGATCCGAATCGCTGTGCCACGCGAGCGCGATATTCCAGGCGGCTTCGGGAATGTCCAGCTCGTGAAAGCGGACGCCAGGCAGGCGCATCAGAGCCGTCGAGCGCGGGACGAGCGCGACGCCGAGGCCGGCGCGCACGAGCGAGACCACGGTGAACAGCTCCGAGGCTTCCTGCACAATCCGCGGGGCAAAGCCAGCAGCGGCACACACGCCCAGCACGTGATCGTAGAAACTGGCCGAGCGATCGCGCGAAATGATGATGAAGGGCTCTGCAGCCACCGAGCGCAGGCCGGCGCGCGCGCTCCAGCGCGTGTGCGGGCCGAGCGCCGCGACCAGCCCCTCGTCGAGCAGCGGCCGCATCTGCAGCCGCGAGTCGGCGCCACGGTGACGGATGAAGCCGATGTCGATCTCGCCGCTGATCAGCGCATCGATCTGATCCGGCGTGGACATGTCGCGCAGGTGGAAGTGGACGTCGGGGTGCGCCCGGCGAAACCGCAACACGACCTCCGGCAGCAGACCGAAGATGCTGGCGATGCCGAAGCCGATGCGCAAGAGTCCTGCTTCGCCCCTGGCCGCCCGCTCCGTCAAGGCCACGGTTGCCGACGCTTCGCCGATCAGGTGGCGGCTGCGGCTCGCCAGCAAGCGTCCCGCTTCCGTCAGCCGCACGTCGCGGTAGCCGCGAACCAGCAGCGGCCCGCCAATGCTGTGCTCCATCCGCCGGATCCGCTTGCTGAGCGCCGGCTGCGACACGTGGAGACGGTCTGCCGCGCGGCCGAAATGCAGCGTTTCCGACAGCACCACCAGCGCCCGCAGATCCGCGAGCTCAATATCCATAACCAAAGGTTATCAGAACACGCCGAACGTTTCATTGGACAGAATCGCAGCAGTCACCGATCCTAGAAGCGGAAGCGATCACCATGATTCACATCAACTGGAGTGCAGTGATTGGAACGGCGGGCGCCATCTGCAGCGCGATGTCGTTCTTGCCGCAGATGCTGAAAGTCCGCCGGCAGGGTGGACGCGATCTGTCGATGGCGATGCTGGCGTTGCTGCTGGCGGGTGCCGTTCTGTGGCTCACCTACGGCGTGATTAACCGGGCGACGGCGGTCATGGTGGCGAACATCGCGATCATCGGCCTCGTCGCGACCACGGCGATCATGAAGATCGTGATGGACCGGAGAGGCGCGGCGGATCGGCGTCAGCGGATCGCGATCGACATGGACGAGGTGATGGCCGATGCGTTGACGGAGCAGCTGCTCCGCTACAACACGATCTTCGGC
>Ga0070664_100000628_pt1 | contig 27043 bp, 28 predicted proteins | sample KBSC73metaG_FD_65863 | JGI IMG/M metagenome (GOLD analysis project Ga0070664, IMG submission 65863) | Corn rhizosphere microbial communities from Kellogg Biological Station, Michigan, USA - KBS C7-3 metaG | ecosystem: Host-associated > Plants > Roots > Rhizosphere > Soil ... | reverse complement strand
CGCGAAGGAAATCTGCTCTTCCGTGTACTTGCTCCGCTTCACGGCACACCCTCCTTTCAGAGGTCAAAATTGTGCCGGATTTTCCACCTCACATCGGTACGAAATCCTGGGTTAGGGTCACTCCGACGGCAGTCGGATAATGACCACGCTCGACGGCGCAAACGCGGGGAATCGCGACGGGCTCCCGACAACCGGGCGGCGGACGCAGTCGCTCGCGGCCCATCCCCTTACGACCAGATCGAGCGGCGCCCGCCGCCCGTTAATGGCGCGTTAATTTGGCGTTTCTACTGTGCTGATCGTCGCTGACTTGATGGAGACGACATGCGCAGGGCAAAGCTGGCAGTGCTGGTTCCCGCCGTGGCAGGGAGTCTGATTCTCCTGCCCCCTTGGGCAACGGCCGGCACTCCCGTCGATCAACAAACGCGGTTCGAGGCCGAAGTTCGTGCCTCCGGGGCTTCGTTTGGCGGCTTCTCGGCACAGCGCGGAGAAGCCTTTTTCAATGCTACGCACGGCAGCGAATGGAGCTGTTCGTCTTGCCATTCGCGCAACCCGCTTGCGGCCGGGAAGCACGCGAAGACCGCCAAACCGATAGGGCCCCTCGCACCTGCCGCGAACTCGGAGCGGTTCACGGACAACGCCTCGGTCGACAAATGGTTCCGGCGCAACTGCAACGATGTGCTTGGACGCCTCTGCACGGCGCAGGAAAAAGGCGACGTCCTGCAGTACCTCATGTCGCTCAAATAGGAGTCGGAAATGGATACCACCGCCAGGCGATGGATTTTCGATCTCACTGCATGGACGATCGGGCTGCTTGCCGGCACGGCGCTCATCGCGCACGAGGCGATGGCGGACGCGAAACGCGCTGCGCCGCCGAACGAGCGATGGAGCGCGGAATGCGGGACTTGCCACGTCGCGTATCCGCCGCGGCTCCTTCCCGCGCCAACGTGGCACCGCATCATGTCGCAGCTCGACCGGCACTTCGGCGTCGATGCGAGCGCCGATCCGGCTGCTGCAGCGGAGATCGGCGCATACCTCGAACGCTATTCAGGCCCTGAGCGGCGCACCGCGCTTTCGTCCGACACCCTGCGCATCACCGAGAGCCGCTGGTTCCTGCACGAGCACGCTGAAGTGCCGGCTGCCGTTTGGAAGCTGCCGGCAGTCAAGAGCGCCGCCAACTGCGCGGCTTGCCATACGAGGGCCGAGCAGGGCGATTTCCGCGAACGCAACATTCGAATTCCACACTAGAGGTGCGATCATGATCGACAAGTCCAGGGTTCTCGTCTGGGATGTTCCGACGCGAGTCTTTCACTGGCTGCTCGCCCTGTCATTCACGGGCGCCTTCCTGACGGCGGAGTCCGAGCGATACCGGGACGTGCACGTCCTTCTCGGCTACACCGTCCTGGGGCTCGTTGCGTTCCGGCTGCTATGGGGACTCTTCGGCACGCGCTACGCTCGATTCTGGTCTTTCGCTTACGGTCCGAAGAGCGTGTTGAGCTACGTCAAATCGCTCTTCAGCCGCTCGCCGCAGCATTACGTGGGTCACAATCCGGCAGGCAGTTGGGCGATCTATGGACTCATCGCCTTGAGCCTTCTCGCCGGCGCCACCGGCTATGCGACCTACAACGAGCTCGGTGGCCGTGGAATGGAGGACGTGCACGAGGCGCTGGCGAACAGCCTTCTGGTGCTCGTGTTCGTGCATATCGCTGGCGTCGTCTTGAGCAGCGCCTTTCATCGTGAGAATCTCGTGCGCTCGATGCTGAACGGATACAAGAGCGGGAAGTCGGGCGAAGGAATCCGCTACCGCCATCGCTTGATCGGCACGGCGCTCCTGGCAGGCGTGGTCGCGCTCTGGATCGCCGGGCCCGACACGCTGCCCGGAGTATCGGCCTCTCCGGGGCAGGCGGCCGCGGCGGTGAAATATCATTCGGCCGGATCGAGGCACGACGACTGAACCTCTTCGCCCACGGTCGATGCGCATCCTGGTTGTCGAAGACGATCCTCTCCTGGGCGACGGCATCAAAGCCGGTCTCGCGCAGGCGGGCTTCGCGGTGGACTGGGTGAAGGACGGCGTTGCCGGGGAGCTGGCTCTGGAGACGGGGACGCACGCCGCAGTCGTCCTCGATCTCGGCTTGCCGCGCCTCGCCGGTGTCGACGTGCTGCGGCGCATGCGAGCGGACGGCAACAAGACGCCGGTTCTGATCCTGACCGCGCGCGATGCGATCGAAGACAGGATCAAGGGCCTCGACGGCGGTGCCGATGATTACATGGTCAAGCCCTTCGATCTGCACGAGCTGGCGGCGCGGCTGCGCGCATTGATTCGGCGCTCGGCCGGCGAAGCTGCACCGGTGCTTCGTGTCGGTGGCATCGAGCTCGACCCGGCCGCGCGCGACGTGCATTTCAATGGCAAGCGTCTCGAGCTGCCGGCCCGGGAATATGCGCTGCTTCACGCCTTCATGCTGAGCGCGGGGAGAGTTCTGTCGCGCGACCAGCTTTCGGAGCGGCTATATGCCTGGGGGGAAGAGATCGAAAGCAATGCCATCGACGTCCACATCCACCACCTGCGCCGGAAGCTCGCGCCGCAGCTGATCCGCACGGTGCGCGGGGTCGGATATCTGATGCCGCGCGAGCCGAATGGATAGGGCCGGGTCGTATTCGCTGAAACAGCGCCTGTTGCTCGGTGTCCTGGCGGCGGTAGCCGTTGTCTGGGTAGCGACGTCGGCGTACAGCTATCTCGACGCAAGGCATGAGATCAACGAGCTGCTCGACGCCCATCTCGCCCAATCCGCGTCCTTGATCGTCGCCCAACTGGGGCACGAGCTCGAAGAGATCGATCTCGAGCATGCTCCGAGGACTGACAGAAGTGTTCGGCGAGTCGCCTTCCAGATCTGGGAGCGCGGCACGCTGCTTCGCCTGCATTCGGCCGACGCGCCGTCCGCGCGGCTTTCCGCACGCGAGGAGGGCTACAGCAACGCGAAGCTCGACGGGAAAGGCTGGCGCGTGTTCAGCACCTGGGACGCCACGCACCGATTCCTCGTGCAGATCGCGGAACGCGACGAGGCGCGGCGCGAAATCGCGGCCGGGATTGCGACGAACCTGCTCGTTCCACTGGTCGTCGCGTTGGCGATCCTGGCGCTGTTCGTGTGGCTCACCATCGGCCGCGCGGTCAAGCCGCTCGATCGCCTCGGACATGAAGTGGAGCAGCGAACGGCGGATAACCTGCGCGTTCTCGGACTCGAAGGCGCGCCGCGAGAGGTGATTCCCCTGGTGCGAAGCCTCAATGCGCTTTTCGAGCGGGTGGGACGTTTGATCGACAACGAGCGGCGATTCACCTCCGATGCAGCGCATGAACTCCGCACGCCGCTCGCGGCTTTGAAAACCCAGGCACAGGTCGCGAAGGGCGCCAGGGACGATCGCACGCGGCAGCATGCGCTCGACAGCGTGATCGAGGGCTGCGACCGCGCTGCGCGGCTCGTGGACCAGCTTCTGACGCTGGCGCGGGTCGAGCCCGACGCCACCCGCCCGACAGGATCGGCCGACCTTCCTGTCCTCGCGCGCCAGGTCGTCGCCGAGCTCGTGCCTTTTGCTCTCGACAAAGACGTCGAGGTCGAAGTGCGCGGATCGGAGACCCTGCTCCTGGAGGGGCACGCCGATCTTCTGTGCGTGCTGCTGCGCAACCTCGTCGACAACGCGATTCGCTACAGCCCTCCCGGCTGCGCCGTGAGTGTCGATATCGACCGCGCCGGCGATGACGCGCGCCTTGTCGTTTCCGACCAGGGGCCGGGCATCACGCCGGATGAGCGAGCAAGAATCGGCCAGCGGTTCTACCGCGTCGTTGGAACTGGCGAGACCGGAAGCGGACTCGGTCTTTCCATCGTGCGGAGGATCGTCGAGATCCACGGCGCACATCTGAGATTCGAGGAAGGCGAGAACGAAAAAGGATTGCGCGTGGTCGTCGAGTTCCCTGGCAGGTCTCGACACTGATCACGAGGCTTGGAGCGGCCCGAGACAGGGGTCTTCCCGCTCGATAGGGCGATCGGCGGCTGAACCGATGACGTTACCGCGCCGCGAGCTTCGATTCTTGCGCGACCCTGCGACGGACGTCGAGATACTCGCCGTTCTCGTGCAGTTGCGGCGAGTATCGCGCACTGGACGCGTACCAGATCGCGAGTCTTTTTTCGAATTGGCGCGCCGGCGGATCCGACAAGGATTCAAGATAAGCGGTGATCGCCAGGTAATAGCGCATCGCGTTACGCTCCTGCGCCCCGCGCAAATCGCCGACATAAACGGGGCTGCCGTCGGCGTTGCGACCGACGACCGTGAAACCGGCCTTGCCCCGTCCGAGCGTCTCGAGGTAGACGCGCATCGCGATACGGGCCGCCGCGCCATAACGGTTGGAATACGTCAGGTGCAGGATCGTGCGCCGCTCATCGAGCGGCGCGGCTTCCAGGCGGATCCGATAGTCGCTGGTTCCGAGCGGTCCTGCTGGAGCGCTGAGGCGGACGTCGAGATAGGCGGACGTGTCCGCCGCGACGTGGTAGGCGAAGTCCGCGGCCTGCTCGCTCTTGCCGATCAAGACGCGGACGCTGGCGTCCCCGCCTGGCAGCGAATCGCGGTGGCGGCAACCCATGATATTCGGATGCAAGACAAGGATGTCGCACCAGCTACCGGCGTTGACGAGGACGGATCTCACGCCCGCGTAAGGGCGGTCGATCAGCGCGTGGACCTGTCCCCTGAGCAAGTCGCCCACGTCGCTCGATTCGAGCGTCATCGGCTCACCGAACGGGCTATGCGCCAAGGCGTCGCGCAAGCGGGCGTAACTCTCCCGCAGCGTGGCTGCAGGGTCGACGTCCGAGTCGGGCGCGAGCGTCGCACCCGCCGGCATGGTCAGCAACCACAGGCAGGCCAATACATTGCGCAACGGCTTCATCCCGGGGATTATCAGTGTCGCCATGCGCCGGCCGTGTGAGCGCACCGCCGAATCGGCTGTCGGTGGGTTCCGACCTTGGGTGGGGCAGTGCGCTGACAGCCGGATCGTGCAGGAGCAGTCGACACTTGAGCGACGCGCCGTGGATGCACGGGAGCTCTTCTCGACATGCGAGGAATCACCACCGCCGACGTCGTTACGATCGGACGCCGAAAGCACACGACCTTCGCCGCGCGCAGCTGCACGAGCGCCTGCTTGCATTGATCCAGCGCGAGCGCCGGGCAATCGAGCCCGCGGAGCTGCCGCCGCCCGCGCCGCGGCGTGCCTTCATCGGCTTCATCGTGTTTCACTTTCTGCACCGCTTTCCCGCGTGGGCAGGCTTGCTGCCGGCTCACACGCCTACAGTTGCACTGATGGAGCGCGACGTCGAATCGGCCAATACGCGATCGGCACGCAGACCGCGGTGGCGATGGTTCGCCCGCGGCGTGCTCACGTTGTTTCTCGTGATCGTCGCGTTCCTGATCTATCGGCAGGTACGCGCAGTGGATTGGGAAGCCGTTGCGTCGACGATCGCCGCGTACGATCGGCGCGAGCTTTTTCTGGCCATGGGGCTTGCGGCTGCGAGCTATCTGGTCTACTGCAGCTACGATGTGCTCGCGCGCCGCTATGCGGGACACGCGCTCGCCACGCGGCGTGTCATCGGCATCGTGTTCGTCAGCTACGCCTTCAACCTGAATTTCGGCACGTTGATCGGCGGCGCCGGATTCCGCTTGCGACTTTACGCGCGATCGGGGCTTGCCGCCGCGACGATCGCGCGCATTCTCGGCTTCAGCATCGCCACGAACTGGCTCGGTTATGTCGCATTGGCGGGAATCGTCCTGGCGGCGCGGGTGGTGCCGATTCCCGGCACCTGGACGCTGGGCGCGGACGGATTGCAGATATTGGGTTTCGTATTGCTTGTCGCATCGGCAGGCTACCTGGCGGTCTGCTCGGCATTCAAGCGGCGCACGTGGACGGTTCGCGGCCACGAAATCCGGCTGCCCTCGGTGCGGCTCGCGTTCGCGCAACTTGCGCTGTCAGCGGCCAACTGGCTTACGATCGCGGCGCTTCTGTTCGTGCTGCTCGGTGAGCAGACGGCGTATCCATTGGTGCTGGGCGTATTTCTCGTGAGCTCGATTGCCGGAGTGCTTGCGCACATTCCCGCCGGCGTCGGTGTGATCGAACTGGTGTTTCTCACGCTGCTAGGCGCCACACTACCGCAGCACGCCATCATTGCCGGGCTGATCGTGTACCGCGCCGTGTATTACCTCGCGCCGCTGCTGGGCGCGATCATCGTCTATGCCGGCCTCGAAGCCGGTTCGCGCCGGAACCCGCAAGCGGAAGTCTCGGACGCTTCACGCTGATCGAGCGCTTCCTCGACCCGCGCGGGCGTCGACGAGTCAGCATTCAGCTGGTACGATTTCGACCACGATGGCGTGACGCGGTCCAAGGATCGCGACGTCATCCTGGCCAACATGGGCAAGCGTTGAGTGGCAAAGAAGTAGCGGTGCGGCCGCACCGTCAGCAGGGGAGGTTAGTCGGGCGAGCGGCCGACATGTCCTGGCGTAGGGAGCGCCTGCATGCCGCTCGTCTACAGCATCGTCACGACGTGCAAGGGTCGGCTGCAGCACCTGCAGCGCTCGCTGCCGACGTTCCTCGCGCAGCAGGACGCCGAGGTCATCGTCGTCGATTACGACTGCCCGCAACGTAGCGGCGACTGGGTCGAAAAGCATTTTCCGGGCGCGAGAGTCGAGCATGTCAGCGACTCGCCCCGCTTCAACCTGAGCCGCGCACGCAACATCGGCGCGCACGCGGCAACTGCGCCGTGGCTCGTGTTCTGCGATGCCGACAACCTGCTCCTCGAGGGCTTCGCGGCGGCGATCGACGCCTTGCGTGCCCCGAACGTCTTCATCCGACCTTACCGAGAGTCGGCGGACGGTCCCATGGCCGTGCCTTTTCCGCTCGCCTGCGAGCGCGAAGTGTATCGAGCAGTGGGCGGCTTCGACGACGCCCTCGAGGGCTGGGGAACCGAAGACTGGGAATTCGTCGATCGCCTGCTTCGCCACGGAGTCGTGCAACGCGTGTTCCCCGTCAGGCTCGTCGGCATCCTGGACCACGACGATTCGGCGCGCACGCATTTCTACGAGGAGACGATGCAGGTGAGCCGGCTCGTGGGTCACTTCTACGCGCGCATCAAGGCGCGCTACCGGGAAACGCGCGGGCAAGACTTCACCGATGACCAGCGTTATGCTGTTCATCGCCATACGAGACAGGCGGTGCGGGCTGCATTGTCCGATCCCGCACTCGATGCGTTGCTCGACGTGACGGTGCCGGATGCCGACCCGCCGTGGACAGCGCGCATACGCACGAACGAGGCGCGCGCGCTCTATGAACGCGTCACGCGCGCGAGCGGAACCGCACGGCAGGAAAAGGATCGATTGGGGGAGACATGAAAAGACGCGCGGCGGCTGCGAGACGATCGCGCTCGAGGCCCGCAATGCGGGCGAAATCGACAAGGCCTTCGCGGAGCTCCTGCGAGCGCGAGCCGACGCGGTGATCGCCGCGACGGACCCCGTGATGCTCGCGCGTCGCGCGCAGATCGTCGTGCTCGCCGAGCGCAGCGCGCTGCCGGCGGTCTCGTTTACACGCCCGTTCGCGACAGCGGGCGGATTGATGACGTAAGGACCGAACATCGGCTGGATGTACCGCGAGCCGGCGGCTACATCGGGCAGATTCTCAAGGGCGCGAAAGCGGTGGAAATGCCCGTCATGCAGTCGACGCAGTTCGAGCTCACGCTGAACCTCATGACCGCGAGGCGGTTGGGCCTTGCCGTTCCCGCCATTTCTCGCGTCGGTCGACGAAGTGATCCGATGATCGGCCTGCAAGAACGCCTCAGCCCTTCACGCCGCCGCTGGTGAGGCCATCGACGACGCGCTCCTGAAACACCGCGATCAGGATGCAGACCGGCACGATGGCGATGACGAGCGCCGCGGAGATCAGCGGCCAGGGGAACGCGAATTCGCCCTGGTAGAGCGTGATGCCCACGGAGAGCGTGCGCATGCTGACGCGGTTCATCATCGTCAGCGCGAGCAGGAACTCGTCCCAGGCATTGACGAAGGCGAGGATCGCCGCGGTGAAGACGCCGGGTGCCGACAGCGGCACGATGACCTTGAACAGCGCGCCGACGCGGGAGCAGCCGTCGACCATCGCAGCCGCCTCGAGATCGGGCGGTATGTCCTGAAAGAAGCTCGCCATCACCAGCGTGCAGACGGGCAGCGAAAGCACCGCGTACGGAACGATCAGCGAGAAGTACGTGTGTTGACCGCACCCAGTTCGCGCATCAGCTTGAACAGCGGCACCATGAGCGAGATCAGCGGGAACATCGCCACGGCGAGCAGCAGCGACATGATCAGGTTGCGCTTCGGGATGCGGAGCCTCGTCAACGCGTAAGCGGCCAGCGCGCTGACGAACACGCAGAGGATCGTCGACAGCGACGCGACGACGAAGCTGTTGAACATGAAGCGCAGGATCGGCTGCGCGGTGAACGCCGTCACATAGTTGTCGAGCGTCGGATGCGCAGGAAGGTACGTGATCGGGACCTGGAGGAACTCGGTCTCGGTCTTCAGGGATGTAAGCAGGATCCAGACGGCCGGAAAGAAGCCGTTCACGACGACGATCAGTGCGGCGACCCAGACGACGGTGCGCCGGCTGAAGCTCACTGGACTACCGCCCCCCGACGATGACAGCCATTTGCCACCGGTGTCCGGGGCAATTCGCCCTTGGGCCCGCCCTGCGGGCTCATGGTCCCCGGCCGGCGGCGCGCCGCGTGTACCGCAGATAGCCCGACGTCGCGGCCATCGACAGCACGAACATGAGCGCGGCGAGCGCCGACCCGTATCCGAAATCGAGGAAGTCGAGCGTCGCCTTGTGGATGTACATCGCGAGCGACTCGGTCGAATCGATCGGTCCGCCGCCCGTCATCGCGTACGGGAGGTCGAACGTCTGGATCGCAGCGATCGTGCGAAAGATCAGCGCGACGAAGATGGCCGGCAGCAGCATCGGCAGCGTGATCTCGATGAACTGCTGCCATGTCGACGCGCCGTCGACCTCAGCGGCTTCGTAGAGCGATTTCGGAATCGTCTGCAGCCCTGACAGCAGCACCAGCGCCATGAACGACGACGACTTCCACGCGATGGCGATGCAGATCGCCCCGGTTTCGCCGCTCGCCCCTTTTGGACGCGTCGATGTACCCGATCCGGGAGTCTCCGGTGATCCCGGTGCCGGGGCTGCTCGACGCTTGCTGCGGGCTAGCGCCGGGACGGGGCCGCGCCGGCCGCGTCCTTCGCTTCCCGCATGTCGATGCCGGGTCCCATCTGGCTCAACGCGTTGCGGATCGGCTCGATCGAGATCTCGATGACGCCGCCGTAGGGCCGGTTCAGCTCGAGGATCAGGAAGACCGCGCCCGCGACACAGACGGCTCCCATGAACAGCGCCGTGACGACGGTTGCATTCCTGCGCGCGAACAAGCCGAAGCCAACGAACAGCGTCGTCAGCCAGAAGCTGAGTACGATCAGGAACGGCCAGGACAGCGAGCCTCGCGCCTGCTCGCTCAGCAGAAGCCGCATATCGCCCATATTGCCCAGCAAGCGCAGCGCCTGGGCCTGCATGAATCGCTGCGTGTCGGTTTTCGGCGCCAGGCTCGCCACGCTGTCGAACAGCTCGGCAGCCTGCCGCTGAGCCTGCAATGGCTTGTTGGTCGCCACGCCTTTGCCGCTCGGCGTCGCAGTCGACTCGACCTCCGACGTGACGATCTGACGCAACAGCCGGCGCGAGACCGCCGTCTCCGGCCCGAGTTGCTCGAGCGTGCGGTCGAGCTGGAACAGGTTGACGGCGATCTGCCGGACCTCGGCTTCCTGCGCGTCGTATGAGCGGTGTGCAGACGATATGAGCAGGCCGAGGACGAGCCCCGCCACCGTCGCGATCAGGCCCAGCACGAGCTTGATAACGTCGCGCGAGTCGTCGCCCAGATGATGGCTGGGAAGCCGGTTGCGAAGCGCGAGCCCCGATAACGCGCCGATGAACGTGGTTGCGAGGATCAATACCGCGATCGTCGACGAGCTCACATGACCTCCGGCGAGTGGGCGCCCGCCTGGAAAGCGGCACGGTTCGCTACATCTGCCTGAACAGGTGGTTGAAGCTGCGGCTCACTTCCAGCTTCTCGTCGGTGCCGCGCAGATGCAGGACCTGATTGCCGCGCAGGTTGCGGCTGATCTGCTCGATCGCATCGACGCGGACGACGGTCGCGCGGTGGATCTGCCAGAACTCCTCCGGATCGAGCTCATCGATCAGCTCCTTGATCGGCTTGCGGATCAGCGCCTCGAACCGCGGCGTCTGCACGCGCGTGTATTTGTCCTCGGCGTGGAAGAACAGCACGTCGCTGGTGGGAATCATCCGGAGGTTCGAGCCGACGCTCGCCTGCACCCAGCGCAAATATTCGCGCGCCGAAGCCGCAGGCCCGAGCCGCTCGGAAAGCTGCGCGAGCAAGTGGTCCATCGGCTCGGGAGCCTTGGCGATGCGCGCGCGCAAGCGCTCGCACGTGAGCGCGACGCGCTCGGGGTCGGCCGGCTTCAGCAGGTAATCGACGGCACCCTGGTCGAACGCGCTGATCGCGTATTGGTCGTACGCGGTGACGAACACGACGTGCACACGCCCGGCGAGCGCGCGCGCCGCCTCGATGCCGTCCATCTCGGGCATCCGGATGTCGAGGAACACGATGTCGGGTTCCTGGCCCTGCACCAGCGCAACCGCCTCGCGGCCGTTCGCCGCCTCGCCGGCGATCACGAGCTCCGGCCACGCTTCCTTCAACTGCGCGACGAGCTGGTCGCGCATCAGGCGCTCGTCGTCGGCGACGACGGCCGTGGGTGCGGGCGAGCGGCGCACGATCACGTGCCGGCCACCTCGTAGGGCACGCGAATCGTCGCGCGGGTACCGCCCCCCGGGGGAACCGCGATGATCAGCTCCGCGTCGTCACGGTACAACGCCCGCAGGCGCTCGCGCACGTTCGTGAGCCCAACGCCGCCTTCGCCTTTCGGCGTGAAGCCGATCCCGGTGTCGATCACATGCACGAACAAGTCGCCGTCGCCGACTTCGGCGACGATCTCGAGGCGGCCGCCTTCGGCCTTCGGCTCCAGTCCATGCTTGATTGCGTTCTCGACAAGCGTTTGCAGCATCATCGACGGAAAGACGGCGGACTTCAATCCTTCCGGAATGCGCACGACCGGCTCCATCCGCGCTTCCATGCGGACCGCCATGATCTCGAGGTACGCGCTGCACAGGTCGACCTGCTGGCCCAGCGTGGGTCGCGCGCCTTCGCGAATCTGCGGCATCGCCGAGCGCAGATAGCGGATCAGCGTGCGTTGCATTTTCGACGCACGCGGCGGGTCGGTGCAGATGAGCTGGTCGATGCTCGCGAGCGTGTTGAACAGGAAATGCGGCTCGATCTGCGCCTGCAGCGCCTGCATCCGCGCCTCGACCACCGTGCGCTCGAGCTGCTCGCGCTCGGCGCGCTTCACCGCTTCGTTGGCGGCGATTTCCGCGCGTCGCTTGCCGCCGGCCACCGTCTTGACGATGAAAGACGCGAGCGCAAGCAGAATCACCGGCACCGGATGCTGGAGAATGCCGCCCAGGATCAGCGCCAGCAGCCACACGAGCAGCAGCTTCTTCCACGACACGACGGCGATCCAGTCGAAGAAGCCCCACCACATCGCGACGACACCCTTGCGGATTTCCCGCAGCGCCTGGCCGCTTGGCGACGGGGGCGCGGCCGCGGTTTCGGCGCTCCCGACCGACTGCGGGGTGGCTGAGGTACGCGGAGGGGTAGCGGTCATGGATGGACGTGGCTTCGCGATGGGTGCCGGACGCGAGATTACGGCAGGCGGCCGTTAGCCTCCAGCGCGATTGGACACGATGCGCGTGCGGAGGGATGAAACGCAGCCATGGCGCCGCAGTCTGCCGAGCTCAGCCGGGTGGTGCTCCCGGGGCGGCGCGCCTCGTGACCGATCGGCGGGGCCCGGCCTGCGGGAGGGCCATGGGAAAATCAGAGGATGACGCCCCTGTTTCCCCAACTGCAGGCGGCCTTCGACCGCGAGCGGAAGGACGCCCGCGCCGCCAGGCCGGCCGACGCGGCATCCGCGCGGGCGAGCACCGTGCGCATGTATGGCCGGCTCGGTGAGTTGCAGGCCGGCGTGATCGCCGGCAAGGCGATCGAGGTCGCCTGCACGCGCGGATGCAGCTACTGCTGCCATCTGCGCGTCGAGATTCGTCCGCACGAGGCGTTCGTGCTCGCGCGGCACGTGCAGGAGAAGTTCGACCCGGCGCGGCGCGAGCGCGCGCTGGCGCGCATTGCCGGGAATCTCGAGCGCATCGCGCCTCTCACGCCCGAGCAGCACGTGCGCGCGGGCATCCCGTGTGCGCTGCTCGAGGACGGGGCCTGCTCCGCGTACGAGGCGCGGCCTGCGGCTTGCCGCAAGTACTACTCGGTGTCGGTCAAGACCTGCCGCGACGCGTTCGGCGACACCTCCGCGCCGCTCACCGGCGAGCTCGAGGACGAGGACCTGCGCCTCGCCGGCAATGCCGTGACGCTGGGCTACGCTAAGGGGATCGAGGACGCGGGTTACGACATCGAGCTTCGCGAGCTGCATTACGCGCTGCGCAAGGCGCTCACCGACCCGAAGGCCCAAGCGCGCTATCGCCGCGGCAAGCGGGCTTTCGTCTAGGGCCCCTTCGCATCCGTGAACATGGTGTGAACAGGCCCTGACGCGAACCGTCCGACGAGGCGCACGCGCTTCGCGTTACTCGTCGACCGTGGTGCCCGAGCCGCCCATTTCCTTCGGCAGATCCTTCATCTTCGGCAGTCCGTCGCGCATCCGCAGCCGCGACTCCTGGTAGTTGACGTGGACGGCGGCGCGGTACGGGAATTCGGGAATGGACGCCGCGTAGACGTCGACGAGATTCCAGTGCGGATGCGCGGTGAACAGATGGCCGCCGCATTTGCGACACCACTTGCGATCGCTCTTCGCGGTCTTGCCGTAGTGGCCGATCTCCGCTTCGCCCTGTGTGACGCGCACCTGCTCGGGTTTCCACAGCGTGAAGGCGTTCACCGGAGCGGCCGCCCAGCTGCGGCACGATTCGCAATGGCAATACCCCATTGCGGCCGGCTCACCGCTGACGGTGAAGCGGACCGCGCCGCAGAAGCAACTCCCCGTCCATGTGCTGCTCGTCGAATCGCGCTCGTTCGCTTGCCGTTCTGCCAGCTTCGTCGCCATGCTGTAACTCCTGTTCGATGTGAGTGGAAATCTGCGCGCGGCCTGCGCTATGCGTTTTGCCGGCCTCGTCTCTTACGGCTGTCCGTGCAGCCACCGCGTGCGTAACCGGGTCCATTCGGCGTCGCCGGTCGCTTCCGCGATCACGGATTCGATCTCGCTGCGGGTGAAGCCGATGTCGCGCAGCGTCCGCTCGTCGAGCTCGTGCAAACCCCTGCGCATCACGCGTGCCTCGCGGCGACGCCGGGACGCGTCGTGTGCGTCCCGCACGGCGGCGGCGACCTTCGCGAGCGCCGCGGCGATCAGCGCACCGAGGTGCGCGGACCGGTTGGCGCGTGCACGCAGCAGCAGCCGATAGGAGAGCGGACTGCCGAGCGTAGCGTCACCGCCGAAGCCATTGGCAGCCTCGGCATGGCGCACCCACGCGGCGATCTCGTGTGCCGCGTCGACTTGCGCACGCACGGCCGAGCTCGCCCGCGCGGCGAGCGCCGGCGTGTCGCTGCGCGCGGGCGCCTTGCCGGGCGCACGCCGTGGTTTTCCTGCCGTGAATCCGATCCTCAGTGGCAGCGTGGCGCTCATGTCAGCGCTCCTCCCGCACGTGGCTCATTGGCCTACCCTTCGCGCTGACGCGCTGCGGGGCCTGTTCGCCCTCGGGGCGGCTCGAGTCGCCGCCTCCCGCGATCTCGGACGGATGCGGCATCCCCGCACCGGCTGCGAAGATGTCGCAGTACAGAATGCGGCTCCAGTGCGTCTCGATCGTTGCGTTCATCGTGGGCTCCAAAGGAACAGTCCGATTCCGGACGTGTGGCCAGTCTAGGGAGCAGGCGTTTCAGCGCGATTTCAGCAGCGGGAGCGTCATGTTTCAGTTGTACGCGCCCACGCTCTCGCATTCGAGAAAGCTCTTCGGGCAGCCACCGTTTGTTTCGTTTGTTTCATTCGCTCTTTCGGGCACCCGGATTGTTGCGGCAGCGACTTACCATTCGAGTCGCGCTGCCGTCCCGCACCGCGGGGCCGGCGCAGCACGACGAACGAAAGGATGCGCGCGCATGTATTTCATCGACTTTCCACCGCCGGCGACCGAGCGCTCGACGTCGACCGGCTCCCCACGGCTCGCGGCCGGGGTTGTAGGATCACGGGTTGCGCCCGAGAAGGCGACGCTGGGCGCTCGTGCCCACGAATCGGCGCCCGGGAGGGCTGGCATAGCGATGAGTCGGAAGGGGACGATCCTGATCGTCGACGACGAGCCGGGCGTGCGCGAGGTACTCGAGGAATACCTGGCGGCCCACGGCTACGCGGCGGTCGGCGCGGAGAGCGCAGCCGCCGCGCGGAAGCTCGTCGCGAAGGAGCCCGTGGACCTCGCGCTGATCGACATCCACATGCCGGGCGAGGACGGGCTTACGCTGGCGCGCCATCTGCGCGAGCGCCATCCGGGCATCGCTATCGTGATGCTGACCTCCGCCACGGCTGTCGTCGACCGCATCGTCGGGTTGGAAATGGGCGCCGACGACTACGTCCCGAAGCCGTTCGACCCGCGCGAGCTGCTGGCGCGCGTGCGCAGCGTGCTGCGCCGCACGTCGTCGGCGCGTCGCGGCGAGATCGGCGACGCGCGCGTGCGCATGGGGCGTTGCGTGCTCGACGTGCTCGCGCACAGGCTCGTCGACGACAAGGGCCACGAGGTGCCGATGTCGCCGCTCGAGTTCGACCTGCTGAAGGCGCTGGCCGAGCATCCGAACCAGGCGCTTTCGCGCGAGCGCATCCTGAATCTCAATCAGCGCGAGTGGGATCCGTTCGACCGCAGCGTCGACCTCCGCGTCATGCGGCTGCGGCGGAAGATCGAGCCGGACCCCGATCACCCGCGCTTCATTCGCACCGTCCGCAACGAAGGCTACGTGTTCGTTCCCGACGGCGACGCGGCAGCATGAGACGCGCCGGGCCGTCCCAAGCGTCGAGTTGCGCCCCCCGGGGGGCAGCGACGCGGCGAAGCCGCGAGCGTGGGGGGATCACATGAGACGCGCCGGGCCGTCCCAAGCGTCGAATTGCGTCCCCCGGGGGGCAGCGACGCGGCGAAGCCGCGAGCGTGGGGGGATCACATGAGCAGGCACCTGCGCACGGTCGCGCTGCTGTGGGTCGCGGGCATCGCGCTGCTGTCGGCGCTCGCCGGCTGCGGGCGCGAGCCGGAAGCCGCGCTGCGCATCGGCACCAACGTCTGGATCGGCAGCGAGCCGCTCTATCTCTCGCGCGAGCTCGGCAAGCTCGATCCGGCGAGCGTTCAGCTCGTCGAATATCCGTCGGCAAGCGAGGTCTTGCGTGCCTACCGCAATCAGGCGATCGACGGCATGGTGATCAGCCTCGACGAGCTGTTCGGTCTGGCCGAGGACGGCTACGACCCGCGCATCATTCTCGTCGTCGACGTGTCGAACGGCGCGGATGTCGTCGTCGGCCGGCCGGGCATGCGATCGATGAAGGACCTGAAGGGCAGGTCGGTCGCCGTCGAAAGCAGCGCGCTCGGCGCGTTCGTGCTCTCCCGCGCGCTCGCGGTTTCGGGCATGCAGGCGAGCGACGTGAACGTCGTGCACCTCGAATCGAACGAGCAGGCGGGTGCGTACGAAAAGGGCCAGGTCGACGCCGCGGTGACGTTCGATCCGTATCGTGCCCAGTTTCTGCGCGCGGGCGCCGCGACGCTGTTCGACAGCACGCAGATACCGGGCGAGATCGTCGATCTGCTCGCTGTGCGGCAGACCGCACTGGAGCGCCACCCGAAGGCGATCCAGGCGCTGCTGGCCGGCTGGTTCGACGCGCTCGACTACGTGAGGAATGACCCGCACGATGCCGCGCGCCGCATGGGAATCCGGCAGCAGCGCTCCGGCGAGGAGTTTCTCGCGGGACTCAAGGGCCTGCACGTGCCGACGCGCGAGGAGAACCTGCGCATGATCGGCGGATCGTCGCCGGAGCTCGCGGTGACCGGGCGCCGGCTGATGACGCTGATGGTGGACGCGAAGCTGCTGCGCAACGGAGTCGAGATCGAACGCGTGCTCGCGCCCGAGCCGCTCGTCAATCTCATGCGATGACGCCGCGGACGGCCCCGGGGAGCAGGCTCGCCGCGGGATGAAGCGCATGCGCCTGCGCCTTCCGGTTTCGCTCAAGCTCACGGTGCCGCTGCTGCTGCTGGGGTTCGCCGCGACCCTATCCGCGGTGAACCTGCTCTACCACGTCCCGCAGGCCGAGCGGGCGGCCGAGGAGGACGGACGCAAGCGACTCGGGCAGGAAATGTCGCGGCTGCAAAGCACGCTCGAGTATCTGCTGCTGAAGGGCGACACCACGGCGGCGGAACGCGAGATTTCGGTGCTCGCGCATAACCACGACGTCGGGCTCGCGGCCATGACCGACGATCGCGACATCGTCATCGCATCCACGCGCCGCGCGCTGATCGGTCGACCGATCGCTGACGCGCTGCCGCAAGTCGACCTGCAGGCCGTGCGCGAGCGGCGCTCGGGCATGCTGGTCGTGTCGGATGGCGACGATCTGCTCGGCCACGCCGAGATCCTGATCGGCGGCCACCGCAGCGAGCTGCGTCCGTCCCGGACGGGTACGGTGTTCCTGACCTACAACCTGAGCCGCTACAAGGCCGAGGCGCGCGCGCAGGTCGTGCAGCAATCGCTCTACTGGGCGGGCTGGGTGACGGCGCTGGCCCTCGCGATGTGGCTGGTCTTTCACTTCATCCTCACCCGCCGCACGGCGCAGCTCGTGCACGCGGCCGAGGAGCTCGCGGCGGGCAACCTGAGCGCACGAAGCGGCCTTGCCGGCCGCGACGAGCTCGGCCGGCTCAGCCGGGCCTTCGACGCGATGGCGCTCGAGGTCGCGGATACGCAGAACCGGCTGCGCCGCGACATCGCGGAGCGCGCTCGCGTGTACGAGGCGCTTCGCGTATCCGAGGTGAGCTATCGCGCGATCTTCGACGCCGCCGAAGACGCGATCTTCGTGCACGACATTCACACCGGCGCGATCATCGACGCCAATCCGAGGGCGTGCGCGGCGTTCGGTTACAGCCGCGAAGAATTCCGCCGACTCGATATCGGCACGCTCGGAGCCGGCGTGCCTCCCTTCACTCGCGCCGATGCCGTCGACATGGTGGCGCGCGCGGCCGCCGGCGAGGAGCTTTGCGTCGAGTGGCACGGCCGGCACAAGAACGGCAGCCTGCGCTGGTACGAGGTGTTCGGCAAGCGGGTGGCCATCGACGGCAAGAACCGCATCCTTTCGCTCGCCCGCGACATCACCGATCGCAAGGCCGCGGAATCGGCGCTCCGTGCGAGCGAGGAGCAGTATCGGGCGATGTTCTGCGCGTCGATCGACGGACTCGCGCTGTTCGACGAGGCCGGCACGATCGTCGACACCAATCCCGCGCTGTGGAAGATGTACGGCTACGGCGACGGCGAGCTCGCGGCGCTGGCGCCGGGAAGCTGGACGGGACCCTCGTACGATCTCGCATTCCTGCGCGCGGTCGCTGCCGGCGAGCCCATGCACGTCGAGGTGACGCAGCCGCGACGCGACGGCGCGCCGCTCACGCTCGAGCTGTACGGCATCCCGATGCAATACCAGGGCAAGCCGCACGTGCTGACGATCGCCCGCGACATCACCGAAAAGAAGCGCTCGACGGAGGAACTCGCGCGGCAGCGCGAATCGCTGCATCAGCGCGAGAAGCTGGCCGCGCTGGGATCGCTGCTGGCCGGCGTCGCGCACGAGCTCAACAACCCGCTGTCGGTCGTGGTCGCTCGCGCGGTACTGCTGGAAGAGCAGGGCGATCGCGCCACGCAGGCCGCCGCCCAGAAGATACGCACCGCGGCCGAGCGCTGCGCGCGCATTGTCCGCACGTTCCTCGCGATGGCGCGGCAGCAGCGGCCCGAGCGGGGGCCGGTCGCGATCAACGACGTGGCCACGGCGGCGCTCGACATCACCAGCTACGCGATCCGCACGAGCAGCATCGACGTGACGCTCGACCTCGCGTCCGGCATGCCGATGATCCACGCCGATTCCGACCAGCTGCACCAGGTGCTGCTGAACCTGATCGTCAACGCGCAGCAGTCATTGCAGGATCAGCCGCCGCCGCGCAGGATCCGCGTGACGAGCCGCTTCGACACCGCCACCGACATGGTGCGCGTCACCGTCGCGGACAACGGGCCCGGGATCCCCGTGCATCTGCGCGCGCGCGTGTTCGAGCCGTATTTCACGACGAAGCCGATCGGCGTCGGCACGGGCGTCGGGCTCGCGGTCAGCCTCGGCATCGTCGAGGCGCACGGTGGAACGCTGACCGTCGCGAGTCCCGCGGGCGGCGGCGCTGCGTTCACGGTTGCGCTGCCTGTCGGCGTTGCGCGCGAGGCGGTGGTGAAGCCCGAGGCTGCGCAGGAGCAGGCCGCGGGCGAGCACACGGTGCTGATCGTCGACGACGAGGCCGAGATCCGTGATGCGCTGACCGAGATCCTCGCGAGCGCGCAACACCGCGTCGTCGCGGTGGCTTCGGGACGCGAAGCGCTCGAGCGGCTCGCCGGCGAGCACTTCGACGCAATCATCACCGACATCCGCATGCCGGACATCGACGGGCGCGCGCTGTACCAGGAAATCGCGCGCCGCTGGCCCGAGCGCACGCGCCGGGTCGTGTTCGTGACCGGCGACACGCTCGCGTCCGCGTTGCGCGAGTTCGTGAACGGCAGCGGCCGCCCGGTGATCGAGAAGCCGTTCATGCCGAGCGAGGTGCGCCGCGTGATCGCCGATCTTGCAGTGGACGGAAAGCGGACCCGGCTCGCCTGAAGGCGCCGCGTGCGCTGCTCCTGTCCGCGCCGCACGTAGTGCCTGCGCGGTGCGGAACAAAAGCAACAATAATCGCCGGCCGGCGAAATCTTCCTGCCGCAATCGATCCCTACACTGGCTTTCGTCAGGTGCGCGGTTCGCCGCAACTGCTCCGGATCGCGCCTGCAGGGCGCGGCGCCATGCGCGCCGCGAATTCCGACCGCCCGATCGCGAGAGCACCGATGGAAAGCAACGCAACGAGCATGGCCGCATCGCCGCAGCCTGCGCCCGCCGTCAACGTCGTCCACGACCTGCCGCGCGCGCGAACCGGCTATTTCGTCGCAGGCACCGGCATGCCGGTCGTCATGCTGCATTCGTCGCTCGGCTCCAAAGGACAATGGTCCGTGCTGGCCGAGCAGATGTCCGCACGGTATCGCGTGATCGCGCTCGATCTTTGCGGATATGGCGACAACCCGCCGGTCGCGTCGGCTGCGTCGTTCACGCTGGACGACGAAGTGCGCCTGGTCGGCGACCGGCTGGACGCGCTGATCGAGCCGCACCTGCGCGTGCACGTGATCGCCCATTCCTATGGTGGGCTGGTCGCATTGCGGCTCGCACAACGGGCACGCGGCCGCGTCGCGAGCCTTGCGCTCTACGAGCCGGTTGCGTTTCGCCTGCTGGCCGACGACGATCCCGCGAACGTGGACGTAAGACGGCTGTCCGAGCGCGTCGCGAGGCTCGTTGCGTCCGGACACCGCCACGCCGCGGCCCTGGCGTTCGTCGATTTCTGGAGCGGCAACGGCAGCTTTGCGGCGCTGCCCTTGCCCGCCCAGACCGCAATTGCCCGGCGCGTGGACAAGCTTCCCCTCGATTTCCAGGCGGCGCGGTCGTGGCCGCGAAATGCCGAGGACCTTCGCGTGGTTGCCGCGCCAACGCTGCTCGTGACCGGCGATCGCAGCCCGGCCGTCGTGCGCCGGATTCACCGCATGCTGGTGCGTTTGCTGCCCAATGCGCGCGTCGCTGCACTGGATGCCGGCCACATGGGACCGATCACCGATTCGGCCCGCGTCAACGCGTGGATCGAGGCATTCATCGACGAGTGTGCTGCACGGGACGCCCGGTTGCCCGGCGTGCGTGGCGGCGCGTCGCGCGCGGCATGGGCGGCGGATTGAGCACGCTGCGCATCCCGCCGAGCGCGGACGAGGAGCGCGCGCTCGTGCGGTGCGCGTTCCGCCTGCTCGTCGGTTATGTGGGAGGCGCGGCCTTCGTCATCGGCTTGCTGCACCTGGCCGGAAGCGTCGGCGCAACGTGGCACGCGCTCACGCTGCTGACGGCGGGCGCCGCAGCGGCTGCTGCTGGAACCGCTGGCGCGCGGATGGAACTGCGCGACTTCGGCCGAGGGGCAATGGAATCGCGTTATCGGCAAGGGCGCACGCAGCGGTCGCCCATGGCCGATCACAACCTGGGCCGCCGCGTCGGCTGAATCTGGCAATTCGCAAGCTCACCGCCGCATTGCAGCCGCCGGTGTCCCCCCGTGACGACGATGGCCACGTACTTGGTCACCGGCGAATGCAGATGCGCGCACCACGGAGCGGGAGCCACGGGCGCTTTCGCAACACTGCCGTCCCGAGGCGCCTTTCGGCGCTCGACGGATGTGGCGTCCACGCGATAAAACGGGCAGTTTGCCATCGCGAAGAATCGAACCCTCCCGCCTTTGTCGCCTGCAAGACGCGCACCATCGTCTGCATCGGCTTGTTTTCCCGTGGCTCAGGGGCGCGGCCATGTAAACGCTGTGCACCGCGTTTGCAATATTGGCGAGTGGCCGGCTGGAATTGCCTGTGGAATGAAATGCGACGGACTGCTGTTTCGCCGACCAGCGAGTGCCGGCTCTCATCGATCGGACGGCCCCATCGGAGGCGACAGATGTTCGGGAAACACGTACGAATTCTCGCAATCGCGGCGGCAACGGCAGGCGTCGTCGCTGCCACCGTCGCGCAGGCAGCAGACCCGCGGCTCGAGCGCGCGGCGGCGGAACTTCGCGTCGGTGAGCTCAAATCGGTGCGCTACGCGGGCGATGGCCTCGGCTGGACGTTCGGCCAGGCATACCGGCCGAACGACGCGTGGCCGAAGATCAGGCTCAATGCCTGGACGCGCACGATCAACTACGAAACCGGCGCGATGCGCGACGAGATCGTGCTGACGCGCGCCGAGGCCTTGGGGGGCGGGGGCTATCCGCATACGGCGTCGCAGCGCAACGATCAGTTCGTGCACGGCTCGTTCGCATGGAACCAGACGGCGGCAGGTCCGGCGCCGGGTCCGCGGTTCGTCGCCGAGCGAATTCACGCGCTGTGGATCACGCCGTACGGCGTGCTGAAGGCGGCACTGCGCAACGACGCCAAGGTCGGGACTCGCTCGATTGGCGGCAAGCCGATGACGACCCTCGCGTTCACGGAGCCCGGCCGTTTCCGCGCGATAGCGTACCTGGACCAGAACCGCGTCGTTCGCGTCGAATCGCGGATGCCGGACCCGGTGCTCGGGGAAGTCGACGTCGTCACGGTGTACGGCGGCTACGCCGACTTCGGCGGATTCGCGTTTCCGACGCGCATCACGCAAAGCCAGGGCGGCAGGCCGGCGCTCGATTTGACCGTGCACGAGGTCATGCCGAACCTCCCCGCGGATATTGCACTTCCGGATGCGGTACGCACGGCGACCGAGCGCGTGACGGCCGACAAGGTGGAGGACGGCGTGTGGTTCATCGCCGGCGGATCGCACAACAGCGTCGCGATCGAGATGAAGGACTACGTGGTCCTGGTCGAATCGCCGCTCAACGACGGCCGCAGCCTGCCCGTATTCGAGCAGGTGAGAAAGCTCGTCCCGGGCAAGCCGATCCGCTACGTGATCAACTCGCACGCACACTTCGATCATGCGGGAGGGTTGCGGACCGCGGTCGGCGAAGGCGCGACGATTGTCACGCAGGCGGGGAACAAGGCGTATCTCGAGCGGGCGCTCGCGACGGTGACGACGATCGCGCCCGATCACCTCACGAAGTCGAAGCGCAAGGCGCGTGTCATTCCGGTCGTTGACCGGATGGTGCTCGGCGACGGCACGCGGACGATCGAGCTGCTGCACGCCACGGACACCAACCACAGCGACACGATGCTCATGGCGTACCTGCCGAAGGAGCGGCTGCTGATCGAAGCGGACCTGTTCACGCCCGGACCGCCGAATGCGCCGCCACCGGCCCAGATCAATCCGAACAACGCGAATCTCGTCGATAATCTCGCGAGGCTCGACCGGCCGGTCGACCGTATCCTGCCGCTGCACGGGCGCGTCGTTCCTGCCACGGAACTGTACTCGGCGGTCGGCGAAAAGGCACCGTGATCCTGTCGGATTCTCCCGGGTAGCCGCCAGCGCGCGGCGCGCGCTCTGAGGCCGTACCGCGCGCTTGCGCCGGCGTCCGGGGCGCCTGCACAATGCAGACCCCGCTCGCCCGCAACGAACGCATGCACCGCCATCAGCTGCGCGCATCAACCGGCATCACCGCCGCCGGCGCATGAAGCCCGACGCAAATCGCCCGCCGTCGGATCTCGCGGCCGAGGGTGACATCAACCTGTCTCCGCTGCGCCGGAAGTGGGAGCGCGAGCGGCTCGCGCCTTCCACGCGCGCATTGCTCGAAGAAGACGCGAAGTATTTCCTGCATCAGTCGCTGTCGACGCCGTGCTTCAACGCGCTCGCGAGCGCGTCCGGCATCTGGCTCACCGATGTCGAGGGCCGGCGCTACATGGATTTTCACGGCAACAGCGTGCACCAGGTCGGGCACGGTCATCCGCGCGTCGTGCAGGCGGTCAAGCATGCGCTGGACACGCTGCCGTTCTCGCCCCGGCGCTACACGAACGAGGCCGCCGTGGCGCTCGCGCGCCGGCTCGTCGAGCTCGCGCCCGGCGATCTCGGCAAGGTGCTGTTTGCGCCGGGCGGCACCACGGCAATCGGCATGGCGCTGAAGCTCGCGCGCATCGCGACCGGGCGGCACAAGACCGTCTCGATGTGGGACGCGTTCCACGGCGCGTCGCTCGACGCCATTTCGATCGGCGGCGAAGCGCTGTTTCGCCGCGACGTCGGCCCCCTGCTGCCAGGCACCGAGCACGTGCAGCCCTGCGATCCGCGCGGTTGCCGATTCGGCTGCGGCGGGGTGTGCAATGCGCGCTGCGCGGAATATGTCGAGTACGTGCTCGGCAAGGAAGAGGACGTCGCCGCCGTCGTCGTGGAAACCGTGCGCTCGACGGACGTGCAGATTCCCCCACGCGCGTACTACGAGACGCTGCGCCGCGCGTGCGACCGGCACGGTGCGTTGCTCGTGCTGGACGAAATTCCGATCGGTCTCGGCCGCACCGGTTCGATGTTCGCTTTCGAGCGCTACGGCATTGTTCCCGACATGGTGGTCCTCGGTAAGGGTCTTGGCGGCGGCGTATTCCCGCTGGCCGCGCTGATCGCGCGCGAAGGACTCGATGTCGCCGGCGATCGTGCACTCGGCCACTACACGCACGAAAAGAGCTCCGTGGGCTGCGCCGCGGGGCTCGCGACGCTCGACGTCATTGCCGAGGAAGGCCTGCTCGAGCGCGCACAACGCCTCGGTGCGCATTCGCTCGCGCGCTTGGCGGCAATGCAGCGACGACATGCGCTGATCGCGGACGTGCGCGGCGTCGGCCTGCTGCTCGGCATCGAACTCTGCGATCCGGTCACCGGGCATCCGGCGCGCGACTTCGCCGAGCGCGTGCTCTATCGCGCCCTGGAGAACGGGCTGTCGTTCAAGATAGGGCAGGGCAACGTGCTCGTGCTCGCGCCGCCGCTCACGATCGACGAGCGCGATCTCGATCGCGCACTCGACATCGTGGAAGCGACCATCGCGGCGGACGGCGACGCGCCCGCTGGATAGTGTGAACGGGCGCCGGCCTTGACGAAGATCGTCCGCACCGATGCGGAGCTCGAGGTCCCCCGCGTCGATCGGGCGTTGCGCGACACGGGCGCCACGCTCGTGCTTCTTCCCTGCACGGCAGACGCGCACGCGCTGGCTTTCGAGCTGCGCGACACCGACTTGCTGCTCACGTGCTATGCGGACATCTCGTCCACGACCATCGAGGGCGCGTCGCGCCTGCGCGGCATCGTGAAGTACGGCGTCGGCATCGACGCCATCGACATCGTCGCTGCGCGCGCGCGGCGCATTCCCGTCGTCAACGTTCCCGAATACGCGGAGGAGACGGTCGCCGAGGGCGCGGTCGCGTTGATGCTCGCGCTCGCGCGGAAGCTCAAACCGCTGCAGCGCGAAATGCAGGAACGCGGCTGGGCATGGCCCACGTCGCGATGGCTTGCTTCGGATCTCGCGGGCAAGACGCTGGGACTCGTCGGCGTAGGCCGGATCGGTACGTCCGTCGCGCGCATGGCGGGCCAGGGGTTCCGGATGCAGGTGCTCGGCTTCGATCCGTACGTCGATCGCGACGCGATGGCGCGCGCAGGTGTATCGAGGTGCGATGATCTCGAGGCGATGCTGCAGCAGTGCGACATCGTTTCCATGCATGCCGTGCTGACGCCGCAGACCGAGCATCTGATCGGCGCGCGGGAGATCGCGGCGATGAAACCCGGCGCGACGCTCGTCAACGTGTCGCGCGGCGCGCTCGTCGACGAAGCCGCGCTCGTGAACGCGCTGCATCGCGGACATCTTGGAGGTGCTGCGCTCGATGTCTTCAGCGACGAGCCGCTCGCGCGATCGAACCACCCGCTCGCGTCCTTGCACGCGATGGACAACGTGATCCTGTCTCCGCACTTGACGTTCTACACGGCCGAGGCCATGCGCCGGCTGGAGGACGAGACGCTCGAGCGGTGCTTCGAGATGCTGGAAGGCAGGCCGGTGCTCGTGAAATCGCGCGATCCGCGCCTGCGCGCGCAGGAGAACGGCGTCCGCTTCGTGGATTAACTTCGCGCGGCGTCAGCGTGGTGCCTGCTCGTGCTCCTCGGCAGCGAAGGAGAGCGGCGGCGCGACCTCCTCGAGCGGCTTGCGCTCGGCTGCGATACCGAGCCACAGCGCGCCTGCGGCGGCAATCAGCATCAGCACGGCGCCGAGCGCATAGCCCCAGGCGACCGCGGATGGGTCGCCTGTGCCGATCAGCGCCCCGAACAGCCACGGCGCTCCGATGCCGCCGATGCCGGTGCCGAGCGCGTAGAAGAACGCGATCGCCAGCGCGCGCACCTCGACCGGAAAGCTTTCGCTTACGACGAGGTACGCGGAACTCGCGGCGGCCGACGCGAAGAAGAACACGCAAGTCCATGCAAGCGTCTGGGTCGCCGCGTCGAGAAGACCGGCGACGAACAGCATCGCGGTCAGCGCGAGCAGCAGGCCCGAAAGCGCGTACGTCGCCGCGATCATCGGCCGCCGTCCCCACGTGTCGAACAGGCGGCCGAGCACGAGCGGCCCCGCGAAATTGCCGGCCGCGAACGGCAGCAGGTACAGGCCGACTTCGGACGAGGGGATTCCGTGAAAGCGTCCCAGCACAAGCGCGTAAGTGAAGAAGATCGCGTTGTAACAGAACGCCTGCGCCGTCATCAGGACGAGACCGAGCGTTGCGCGGCGCGGGTAGTGGCGGAAGAGCGACACGCCGAGATCGACGAACCCGCCCGAGCGCGCACGGATGCGCAGGCGCAGCCGCGACAGTTCTGCCGCCGGGGTCACGGCGCCGCGCGCCGCACGCTCGACGCGAGCGGCGATGTCATCCGCTTCGCGGGCCCGCCCGTGCAGCAACAGCCAGCGCGGGCTTTCCGGCAGGAATCGCCGCAGGAACAGGATGCCCAATCCGAGCACAGCCCCCAGGCCGAACGCCACCCGCCATCCGATGTCGGCGGGCAACAAGCCTGGTGCGAGCAGCACGCTCGATCCGATCGCGCCGAGCGCCGCCCCCAGCCAGAAGCTGCCGTTCACCGCAAGATCGGTGCGCCCGCGGTAGCGTGCCGGGATCAGCTCCTGGATCGCCGAATTGATCGCCGAATATTCGCCGCCGATCCCCGCTCCCGTGACGAAGCGGCAGAGTGACAGCATCGCAAAACCGTTGGCGAACGCCGTTGCGGCCGTTCCCGCGATGTAGACGCCGAGCGTCACGAAGAAGAGGCGCTTGCGCCCGAAGCGATCGGCGAGCCAGCCGAATAACAGTGCGCCGAGCACGGCGCCGGCGAGATACGCGCTCGCCGATTGGCCGACCTGCGCATCGGTGAGGCGCAGCACCGGACTTTCCTTCAGCGCTCCGGACACGGCACCGGCGAGCGTCACCTCGAGTCCGTCGAGCACCCACGTGATGCCGAGCGCCACGATCACGAGCGTGTGAAAGCGCGACCACGACAGTGCGTCGAGCCGGGCGGGAACCACGCTCTCGACGAGCGCCCCGGCGTTCCGGGTCGCTTGTTTCATCGATCGGCGCTCGCAGCAGTCACCGTCGTGCGATGGGGACCGAGCACGGAACGTTGCGCCTCGCGCGCCCGCCGCGCAATGCGCGGTTTCCTACAGGATGATCGGACACGTCCGATTGCCCGCAGACGGGCGCGCGGCGATAGTGGTCGCGTGAAACGCGAATGGAGGATGCACATGAATGAAGCGACGAAGAAGCTGGCGATGGCACTCGCAGTCATGACGATCGCCGGATGCGGGACGATGAGTCATCGCGATCGTGACACCGTGGTCGGCGCGGGGGTCGGCGCCGCCGCGGGTGCAGCGATCACCGGTGACGTGGGCGGCGCGGTCGGCGGCGGCATCGTCGGCGGCGTCATCGGCAACCAGGTGGGCCGCCACTGACGCGCTTTCGCAAGCCGATTCAACCGGTTTCCGCATCGAGTTGTCTTCGCTTCACGGGATTCCGCGCCATGTGCCGAATCCCGTTTCATTTTCTGCTCGTGCACCGCAGTTGCAAACAGCCCGCAGCGAATCCCGTAAGCCGAGTCC
>Ga0070664_100000627_pt1 | contig 27072 bp, 27 predicted proteins | sample KBSC73metaG_FD_65863 | JGI IMG/M metagenome (GOLD analysis project Ga0070664, IMG submission 65863) | Corn rhizosphere microbial communities from Kellogg Biological Station, Michigan, USA - KBS C7-3 metaG | ecosystem: Host-associated > Plants > Roots > Rhizosphere > Soil ... | reverse complement strand
ATGGCTGCGCGACGCGCTCGGCTATGAGTGCCGCGATCCCGCACTGCTCGAAGCCGCGCTGACCCACCGCAGCGCCGGCGGGCCCCACAACGAACGGCTCGAGTTCCTCGGCGATGCAGTGCTCAACTGCGTCGTCGCCATGCTGGTGTTTCGCGAGTTCGGCGCGGCCGACGAGGGTGAGCTGTCGCGCTTCCGCGCGAGCCTGGTCAGCGGCGAAGCGCTCGCCGTGGTTGCGGCGGAGATCGAGCTCGGCGACCAGCTGCGCCTCGGCTCCGGCGAGTTGAAGTCCGGCGGCTTTCGCCGCAAATCGATCCTGGCCGACGCGCTCGAAGCCTTGTTCGGCGCGATCTACCTCGACGGCGGCTTCGAAGCCTCGCAGCAGGTGATCGAGCGCCTGTTCGTGCCGCGCCTGGATCGCCTGCCGAGCGCGGCGGAACTGAAGGATCCCAAGACCCGTTTGCAGGAAACGCTGCAGGCGCGCGGCCTGCCGCTGCCGAGCTATGCAGTCGAATCGACTTCCGGCGAGGCGCACAATCAGTTGTTCCAGGTGCGCTGCTCGGTCGATGCGCTCGGCTTGCGGGTCGTCGCCAGCGGTCCGAGCCGACGGCGCGCCGAGCAGGCGGCGGCGCAATTGATTCTCAACGCACTCATGCAGACGTCACAAGGAGATCAGCGGTGAGCGAGCCCGCGAATCCCCCGAGCGGGGCAGGGCATCGCTGCGGCTTCGCCGCGATCGTCGGCCGGCCGAACGTCGGCAAGTCGACGCTGCTGAATGCGCTGCTCGGCCGCAAGGTCAGCATCGTCAGCCCGAAGCCGCAGACCACGCGCCACCGCATCCTCGGCATCCTGACGCGCCCCGACGCGCAGGTGATCTTCGTCGACACGCCCGGCCTGCACGCCGGCGCGCGGCGCGCGATGAACCGCCACATGAATCGCGCCGCGCTCGCTTCGCTGCAGGATGCGGACGTGAACGTGTTCGTGGTGGAGGCATTGCGCTGGACCGACGAGGATCAGCGCGTGCTCGACGAGCTGGTGAAGCAAAATCGCCCGATCATCCTGGTGCTCAACAAGGCGGACAAAGTGTTCCCGAAGGAGCGCCTGCTGCCGTTCATCGACGAGTTGAATCGGCGCGCGAAGTTCGCCGAAGTCGTGCCGCTGTCGGCGTTGAAGCGCAGCAATATCGAGCAGCTGCCCTCGACCATCGCAGGGTACTTGCCGGAATCGCCGTCGCACTTCCCCGAAGATCAACTCACCGACCGCTCGGACCAATTCCAGGCGGCAGAGATCGTCCGCGAGAAGCTGACCCTGCGCCTGCGGCAGGAGCTGCCGTACGGCCTCACCGTCGTCCTCGAACAGTTCAAGGAAGAAGACGGCCGCTTGCTGATCAACGCCGTCATCTGGGTCGAGCGCAGCGGCCAGAAGGCGATCGTCATCGGCAACGGCGGTGAGCAGCTCAAGGCGGTCGGTCGCTCGGCGCGCCTGGAAATGGTGGAGCTGTTCAAGCGCCCGGTGCATCTCGAGCTGTGGGTGAAGGTGAAGGAAAACTGGTCCGATAACGAGACAGCCCTGCGCCAGCTGGGCTACGAGACGTGAGCGAACCGCGAAAGGTCGAGCTGCAGCCGGCTTACGTGCTGCATCATCGACCCTATCGCGATACCAGCCGGATCCTCGAATTGTTCACGCGCGACTACGGTCGCGTGTCGGTGTTCGCCCGCGGGGCGCGCAGCGCGCGCAAGGCGGGCACCGCGCTGACTTCGGTCCTGCAACCGTTCAATCGGCTGCTGGTGTCCTGGAGCGGCAGAGGCGAGGCGGGCCAGCTGATTGGGGCAGAGTTCGATGGGGCCCTCTCGACGTTGCCGCCGGACCGCCTCGTGAGCGGCTTCTACTTGAACGAGCTGCTGCTGAAGCTGTTCGCGCGTCATGACAGCCATCCTGACGTCTTCGCCATGTACGGCATGACGCTGCAGGCTCTCAAGGTCGATGCAGAAGGAGTGCGGCCGCTGCGCCTGTTCGAGAAGCGGCTGCTGGATGCACTCGGCTACGGACTTGCGCTCGAGCGTGACGTCGATGCGGACCGCCCGCTCGACGAGCGCTATGCCTATCGCTATCGGCTCGACCAGGGCGCGACGCGCATCGAGGGTGTCGCGGAGGGCGTCGATATCTTCTCCGGACGAATGCTGCTCGCCGTTGCCCGCGAGGATTTCTCCGATCCCGCCGTCTGCGCCGAGGCGCGCGCTCTGCTCCGTGCCGCGCTCGACCGCTGCCTCGAAGGCAAAGAACTCCGCACTCGCGAGGTGATGCTGGCCCTGCGCCGGCGGCGTGAGTAATGCGCTGTAGGTCGGGCTTCAGCCCGACTTCTGTACAATCCGGCCCATGCTGCACCTCGGAGTCAACGTCGACCACGTCGCCACGCTGCGCCAGGCCCGTCGCGCGAGCTTTCCCGACCCCGTGTTCGCCGCCCTGATCGCGGAGCAGTCCGGCGCCGACAACATCACGATGCATCTGCGCGAGGATCGTCGGCACATTCAGGACCGCGATATCCGGGTCGCACGCGAGACGCTGCAGACGCGCCTCAATTTCGAGATGGCAGCGACCGACGAAATGGTGCGCATCGCCTGCGAGGTGCGGCCGGCGGACTGTTGCCTGGTCCCCGAGCGTCGCGCCGAGGTGACGACGGAAGGCGGGCTGGACGCAGCATCGCAAATCGCGGCGCTGGGTCCGGTGTGTCGCAAGCTCGCCGATGCAGGAATTCGCGTGTCGCTGTTCGTGGATCCGGACGTGGCGCAGCTCGAAGCGGCGGTGCGCGTCGGCGCACCTGCAGTCGAGTTGCACACCGGTTCTTATGCCGACGCGCGCGGCGAGCAGCAGGCGCGCGAGTTGCAGCGGATTCGCGCTGCGGCTCGGCACGCCAGCGGCCTCGGCTTGATCGTGCATGCCGGTCACGGCATGAACTATCACAACGTGCAGCCGATCGCGGCGATCCAGGAGATCGTCGAGTTGAACATCGGTCATGCCATCGTCGCGCGCTCGCTGATCGACGGCATGGCGCGCGCGGTGGCGGAAATGAAGCGACTGATGGTCGAGGCGCGTGCGGCGAGCAGCGCATGATCTTCGGCATCGGCACGGACGTGGTGCAGATCGAGCGCGTCCGGCTGGTGCACGAGAAATTCGGCGAGCGCTTCGTCGAGCGGCTGCTGCTGCCCGCCGAGCTGGCAGCGTTCCGGCGCTACACGCGGCCGGTGCGCTTCCTGGCGATGCGCTTCGCGGCGAAGGAAGCGATCGTCAAGGCGATGGGCACGGGCTTCGCGCATGGCATGTGGATTCGCGACACCGGCGTCGTCTCGAATACATGGGGCAAGCCGGAGATCGTCTGGTCGGAGCGCGGTCGTCAGATGTGCGAGAAGCTGGGCATCGGCGAGGGCCACGTGACGCTGACGGATGAGGCCGGCCTGATTGTGGCCGTCGTCGTGTTGATGAGAAGGGTGACCTGAGGACCATGGCCGTATTCGTGTTCGACATCGAGACCGTTCCCGACGTGGAGCTCGGGCGGCGCGTCTTCGGTTTGCACGACCTGAGCGACAAGCAGGTCGGCTACGTCATGCAGGCGAAACGCCGCGAGGAGTCCGGCAGCGAATTCCTGTCGCTCGAACAGCAGCGCGTCGTCTGTATCTCCATCGCCATGCGCTCGCGCGACAGTTTCCGCGTCTGGTCGCTCGGTGAGCCCGATGCTCCGGAGGCCGAGCTGATCCAGCGCTTCTACGACGGCATCGAGAAGTTCACGCCGGACCTGGTGTCCTGGAACGGCGGCGGCTTCGACCTGCCGGTGCTGCATTACCGGGCCTTGCGTCACGGCATCGTGGCGCCGCGCTACTGGGAGGCGGGCGACGCCGACCAGGCGTTCCGCTTCAACAACTACCTCAGCCGCTATCACTCGCGACATCTGGATCTCATGGACGTGTTGTCGAGCTACCAGGGGCGCGCCCGCGTGAGTCTGGAAGGCGCGGCGCTGTTGCTCGGTCTGCCGGGCAAGCTCGGCATGAGCGGCGAGAAGGTGTGGGACGCGTACCTCGACGGGCAGATCGACGTGATCCGCAACTACTGCGAAACGGACGTGCTCAACACGTACCTGATCTACCTGCGCTTCGAGATGATGCGCGGCCGGCTGCTGCCGCAGGAATATCGCGACGAGGTGCAGCGCGCGCGCGACGTGCTGAGCCAGCAGGCGAAGCCGCACTTCCAGGAATTTCTCGCCGCCTGGCAGGAACCGCACTGTTGAACGCAGCAGTCGAGATCATCGACCTCGCCCACGACGGACGCGGCGTCGCGCGCGTCGACGGCAAAACCGTGTTCATCGACGACGCACTGCCGGGCGAGCACGTCGAGTGGCGGCGTATCAAGCGCGGTCGCAACTTCGATGAAGGGCGCCTGCAGCGCGTGGTCGAGCCGGCGGCGGATCGCGTCGAGCCGCGCTGCGCGCATTTCGGCGTGTGCGGCGGCTGTGTGTTGCAACACTTGGCACCGACGCGGCAACTCGAATTCAAGCAGCGTCAGTTGTACGAGGCTCTGACGCGTATCGGCAAAGTCACGCCGGCTGAAACGCTGCCGCCGTTACAGGGCGGCGTCTGGAACTACCGGCGTCGGGCGCGCCTCGCGGCGCGCTGGGTTCCGAAGAAGGAACGCACGGTGCTGGGGTTCCGAGAGCGCAGCACCAGCTACATCACGGACGTGAAGCGCTGCGAAGTGCTCGCGCCGCCGGTCGATTCGCTGATCGAGCCGCTGTCGCTGTTGCTGACTCAGTTGAGCGTGCGCAATCGCGTGCCGCAGATCGAAGTCGCTGTGGCGGACAACGCGCTCGCGCTCGTCGTGCGCGTGCTGGAAGAGCTGACTGCGGCCGATCGTGAGCTGCTGCTGCAATTCGCGCGTGAGCACGCTGTGCAGCTGTACCTCCAGCCGGGCGGTTACGACACGATCGCGCCGCTGACCGACGTCACGCCGCTCGAATATCGTCTGCCGCAGTTCGACGTGACCGTGCGCTTTCAGCCGAACGATTTCGTGCAGGTCAACGGCGAGCTCAACGTGCTGATGGTGGCGCGCGCGGTCGAGTTGCTCGCACCCGCTCCCGGCGAGCAAGTGCTCGACCTGTTTTGCGGTCTCGGAAATTTCTCGCTGCCGCTCGCGCGCAGTGGCGCGCACGTCGTCGGCGTCGAGGGCGACGCGGGATTGGTCGCTCGCGCCCGCGCCAACGCCACGCTGAATGGCATCGACAACAGCGAGTTCTTCGCCGCCGATCTCGCGCAAGCGTCGGCCGCTGATGCAGCGTGGGCGCGCCGCAGCTATGACAAGGTGCTGCTCGATCCGCCTCGCGCCGGTGCACTCGAAGTGCTGCCGATCGTGGCGCGTTGCGGCGCGAAGATCGTGCTGTACATTTCCTGCCATCCGGGAAGCCTGGCGCGGGATGCCGGCATCCTCGTCCACGAGCACGGCTTTGCGCTGCGCGCCGCCGGCGTCATGGACATGTTCCCGCATACTGCGCACGTCGAATCGGCGGCACTATTCATTCGCGAGTAGGCAAGCGCCATGACACTAGGTCCTCTGATGATCGATGTGCAGGGCACGACTCTCACCGAAGAGGATCGCGACCTGCTGCAGCACCCGCTGGTCGGCGCGGTCATTCTGTTCACGCGCAACTTCGAGAGCATCGAACAACTGGAACGGCTCGTCGCCGATATCCGCGCGGCGCGTACGCCGCCGCTGCTCGTGACTGTCGATCACGAAGGCGGACGAGTGCAGCGCTTCCGCAAGGGATTCACCGTACTGCCGGCGATGCGCACCATCGGGCGTCAATACGATCTCGACGAGGCGGCAGGCAAACAACTGGCGCGGCAATGCGGTTGGCTGATGGCTGCTGAGCTGCGCGCGGTGGCGATCGACATGAGCTTTGCGCCGTGCGTGGACCTGGACTACGGCGTCAGCAGCGTCATCGGCGACCGGGCGTTTCATCGCGATCCCCAGGTCGTGGCTGAGCTCGCCATAGCCTTCGCCGGCGGCATGCGCGAGGCGGGCATGGTGGCGACGGCCAAGCACTTCCCAGGGCATGGAGCGGTGGTACCGGACTCGCACGTGGCCATGCCCGTCGACCGGCGGCCGCTGTCCGACCTGGACGAGGACCTCTATCCGTACCGGCGGCTGATCGGCAACGGCCTGGCGGCCGTGATGGCCGCCCACGTGATCTTCGAGGAGGTCGACCCGCTGCCTGCAGGGTTTTCCTCACGCTGGATCCAGCAGGAGCTCCGGGGCAATTTGGGGTTCGACGGAGCTATTTTTACCGACGATTTGTCGATGAAGGGTGCAGCGGTGGTCGGCGACATGGCACAGCGCGCCGCGGCGGCCCTGGCGGCCGGCTGCGACGTGCTTTCCCTGTGCAACGATCGCAAAGGTGTGCTGCAAGTCATCGATTCTTTGCGGGGAAGCGGGGATCCTCTGAGTCAAGTTCGGATGGTGCGCCTCCACGGCAAGCCCGGGCCGACCCGGGGAGCGCTGCAAGCGTCCGCGGAATGGCAGGCCTGCGAGGGTGCCGTCAGGGGTTGTATGGAGCGGCCCGATCTGAAGTTGAATTCATGATTGCCTACAGTGATATGAGCGTGGACCCAAGCTTGTCCCCTGGTCTGTTCCAGGCCCTGGCGGCTGCCGCCCCGGAAGGCATCGCGATCTGCGAGGCCCGCTCGGGCGAATGGCAGGTCGTGTACGCCAATGCGGCGATGGAGCACCTGACCGGCTATGAAGCCGCCGCCCTGCGCGGCCGGACCCTGCGGTTCCTGCAGGCCGAGGACCATGAGCAGGAAGGCCTGGCGCGGATTCGCGCAGCCCTGCAAGACGGGACTCCCTGCACGACCGTACTGCGGAATTACCGACGCGACGGGACCATGTTCTGGAACGAGCTCACGCTGGTCCCGCTGCGAGATGCGGAGGGCCGGGTGACGCACTTCGCCAGTTTCCATCGCGAAGGCGGCGATCGCCTGCGGCTCGACCCGAAGGACGCACGCGATCCTTCGATGAACACGCAGACCATGCTGGCCTACCTGCGTGACGACAAGCTCACCGGACTGCTGCGACGGACGTACTTCGAAGAGCTGGTGAAGCGCGACTGGGGCCTGGCGCAGCGCGAGTCGCGTCGCCTGAGCTTCCTCGTGTTCGATCTCGACTGCTACTCGCAATACCGCGACGTGTTCGGCCGACCGGGTGCGGACCAGTCGTTCCGTCGCATCGCGCGCGTCATCGCCGGTTGCTTCCGTCGCGCCAGCGACCTGTGCGGCCGGTTCGACGAGGATCAGATTGCGGCGCTGACGACGGGGCTCGATCTGGGCCAGGCGTCGAAGCTGGCCGAAGCGGTGCTGGCGCGAGTACGTGATCTCGCGATTCATCATCCGCGTTCATCGGTATCGCGCTACGTGACTGCCAGCGCTGGTGTCGTGTCGCTGGTGCCGCCGCACGATGCAAATCCGACGCGCGCTTATGAGTCGGCGCTGCGTGCGCTGAAAGACGCCAAAGAGCTGGGGAAGAATCGAGTGGTCAGTCGCGAGTGCGATTGAGTACTCCGCGCTAACTCAGAAGATACTCTCGCAAAGATCGCCAAGATCGCCAAGAAGAACCAGAGATTCAGCGTCCGGCGATTTTACTGTTCGGAGTTTCAGATCGACTTCTCTTCCTTGGCGTCTTGGCGCCTTGGCGAGATATTCCGGATTCGCGCTTACGCTCCCGTACTGGGCGTCACGATCGCAATCACGCCAAATCTCGGCGAATCCAGGTAGTGCCGTTCGTTGCTGCGCATCCTGCGGCTCTGTCTCAGCACGAACCTCTGCGTTGGCTCCCCTGCTGCACTCGGCGCGTCGTACACGAGATCCAGCGTCAAGTGCAGATAGCGGCCGCGCGACAGCGCGACCTGACCCACCAGCCCCGAGCCCGCGGGCACCAGCGAATTGATCGGCAGATACCTCGCGTCGTCGCGCGGATAGCCCGGCTGCGTCCAGCCGAAGTGCGCGAGCGGCTGATAGTTGCGGCTACGCTTGAGCGTGTCGGCAATCGCCTGCAGCTTGAACTTCGCGGGCGGCAGGGCGGGATACGTAGCAGTCGTCGTCGGCGCCGGCTCGTTCGAAGCGAACGGCGACGGCTCATCCTCGGGAATCACCAGCCGCTGGCCGGCCTCGGCGGCTTCCATGCTCCATTCTTCCGGCGAGGCGTTCGGGGTCAGCGTGCGAAAGATCAGCAGCTCGACGTCGTAGTTCTGCAGCACCTGCGCCGTGGTCGGTTGCTGCGCGGAGGCAGTCAGCGTCGCGACGCTCAGCAAGGCGCACCATAGGGCGATTGGGGTGAGCTGTTTCATCGGCGCAGTTTAGCAGCAGCGGGTTTCTTCAGGTCTTCGAGCAGCTGCTCGACCGCAGCGAAACGCTGCTCGTCCTTCTCCAGTTTCAGCGTGAAGCGCAATTTCGTGCCGCCTTCCAGGCGGTGCGTGCGCGAGTTCTGCTGCACGTAGCGGATCAGCGTCGCCGGCTCGACGCGGGTGTCGCGCTCGAACGTCACCGAGCCGCCGCCCGGACCGACGTCGATCTTGCGCAAGCCGAGCGCGCGCGCCGCCTGCTTGTAGCCGGCGATGCGGAACAGATTCTTCGCCGGTTCCGGCAACAGGCCGAAGCGATCGATCATCTCCACCTGCAGCTCGCGCAATTCGTCGGCGGTCGCGGCGGCGGCGATGCGCTTGTACAGCACGAGCCGCAGGTGCACGTCGGGCAGATAGCTGTCCGGGAGCAGCGAGGCGACGTGCAGGTCGACCTCGGGGCCCTGGTGCATCGGCTGATCGAGCTGCGGGATCTTGCCGGACTTGAGCGCGTTGACCGCGCGCTCGAGCATTTCCATGTAGAGCGCGTAACCGATCTCCTGGATCTGGCCGCTCTGCTCCTCGCCGAGCAGCTCACCGGCGCCGCGAATTTCCAGGTCGTGCGTGGCGAGCGTGAAGCCCGCGCCGAGATCCTCGAGCGACTCGATGGCTTCGAGTCGCTTCGCGGCGTCGGCGGTCATCGCGTTGCGCGGCGGTGTCAGCAAATAGGCATATGCCTGGTGATGCGAGCGGCCGACGCGACCGCGCAGCTGGTGGAGCTGTGCGAGACCGAGCTTGTCGGCGCGATCGATGATGATCGTGTTGGCCGTAGGCACGTCGATGCCGCTCTCGACGATCGTCGTGCACACCAGCAGGTTGCTGCGCTGGTGATAGAAATCGAGCATCACCTGCTCGAGCTCGCGTTCGCGCATCTGGCCGTGGCCGACTGCGATACGCGCTTCGGGCACGAGCTCGGCGATCGCTCGCGCCGTGCGCTCGATAGTGTCCACGCTGTTGTGCACGTAGTAGATCTGACCGCCGCGACGGATTTCGCGCAGGCAGGCCTCGCGAATCGACGCGGAATCCCATTGCGACACGAACGTCTTGATCGACAGGCGCGCGGCCGGCGGCGTCGTGATCAACGACAGCTCGCGCAAGCCGCCCATCGCCATGTTCAGCGTTCGCGGGATCGGCGTCGCGGTGAGCGTCAGCACGTCGACTTCGGCGCGCAGCTGCTTGAGCTTTTCCTTGTCCTTCACGCCGAAGCGATGTTCTTCGTCGATGATCAGCAGACCGAGCCGGCCGAACTTCACCCCGCTCTGTAACAGCCGATGCGTGCCGATCACGATGTCGGTCTGGCCGGATTCGAGGCTCTGAATCACCTGATCGACTTCGCGCGCGCTGCGAAAGCGCGACAGCGCTTCGACTTTTACCGGCCAGTCGGCGAAGCGGTCCGCGAAGGTCTGGTAGTGCTGTTGCGCCAGCAGCGTCGTCGGCACCAGCACCGCAACTTGTTTGCCGGCCTGGACGGTTACGAACGCTGCCCGCAACGCGACTTCGGTCTTGCCGAAGCCGACGTCGCCGCACACGACGCGGTCCATCGGCTTGCCGCTGGCAAGGTCGGCGATCACCTGTTCGATCGCCTGAGATTGATCCGGCGTCTCCTCGAACGGGAACGCAGCCTCGAACGTGCGCAGCTCGGCTTCGTTCGCGACCAGTTGCTCGCCCTGGCGCGCGGCGCGGCGCGAGTACAGATCGAGCAGCTCAGCGGCGGTGTCGTGAATACGCTGCGCAGCTTTGCGCTTCGCCTTTTCCCAAGTGTCGGTGCCGAGCTTGTGTAGCGGCGCCGTTTCGGTCGGTGCGCCGGTGTAACGACTGACGAGATCGAGCGCATGCACTGGCACGTACAGCTTGTCGCCGTCCGCATATTCGAGCAGCAGGAATTCGTTGGTCAGTCCGCCGACGTCGAGCGTCGCGAGGCTGACGAAACGCCCGACGCCATAGTCTTCGTGCACGACCGGCGAGCCGGGGCGGAGGTCCGTCAGATCGCGGATGATCTTTTCGGGATCGCGCTCGGCGCGGCGTCGCCGACGTTCCTGGCGCGCGCGTTCGCCGAACAGTTGCTCTTCTGCGATCAGTGCGAGCGGCGGTTCGGTGAGCACCAGGCCCGTCGCGATCGGCGAGACCGTGATGCCGAGCGCCGTGCTGCCTTCTTCGAACGCCGACCAGCTGTCGACGAGCTGCGGCCGCAGGTTCCGCTTCTGCAGGATGTCCAGCAGCATCTCGCGGCGTCCGGCAGATTCAGCCGCAATCAACGCGCGGCCTTGAAAGTCGCTCAGGAACCGCGCGAGCTCGCGCGCCGGCTCTTCGCTGCGCGCATCGATGCGCAGCGCCGGTGGCGAGCGCGTCGCGAAGTTCTGATAGGGCAATGACTGCGTGAGCGGATCCAGCTCCACGCGCGACAGCTCGATCCGACGCAACGCTTCGAGCCGTTGCACGAGCTCATCCACCGGCGTGAACATTTCGGCGGGTTCGAGGATCGGACGTTCGGCATCGTGCCCGCGCTGCTCGTGGCGACTCGCGATCTCGCCGATCACCTGCGTAGCCGCGCCCTGCACATCCGTCTCCGCGGCGACGATCGTGTTAGCCGGCAGGTAATCGAACAGCGTCGCGGTCGCGTCGAAGAACAACGGCAGGTAGTACTCGATGCCCGGCGGCGGCGCGCCCTCGGCGATATCGCGATAGATCGCCATGCGCGTCAGATCGCCGGGGAAGCGATTGCGGAAGCGCCGTTTGAAATTCTGGATGCCGTCAGCGGTCAGCGGGAACTCGCGCGCCGGCAGCAGGCGCAGGGCTTGCACTTTATCGCCCGAGCGTTGCGTTTCCGGATCGAACACACGAATGGTTTCGACTTCGTCGTCGAACAGGTCGATGCGATACGGCGCGGGACTGCCCATCGGGTACAGGTCGATGATCGAGCCGCGGACCGCGAACTCGCCGGGCGCCATGACCTGCGAACTCGCGACGTAGCCCGCGCCGCTCAAGCGGTCGCGGAATGCTCCGACGTCGAGTACTTCACCGACGCTCAGATCGAACGCGTAGCCGTCGACGTAGGCCTGCGGCGGCAACCGTTGCAGCGCTGTCTCGAGATCGACGACGACGATGCCCTTCGTGAGTCGCGGCAGCGTCGACAACATACGCAAGCGCTGCGACACGATGTCCGGGTGCGGCGAGAAGAGGTCGTAGGGCAGCGTCTCCCATGCCGGGAAATGCTCGATATAGCTGCCCGGCTCGCAGAAGAACCGCAGCTCGTCCTCCATGCGGCTCGCCTGGCGCGCATTCGCTGCTATGACCAGCAGCGGCCCGGAGGCCTTGTGCGCAGCCTCAGCCAGCCACAGCGACGTGGCGGAGCCGTAGAGCTGGCCCCAGCGCACGTGCAGCTGGGCCTTGCTGGGCAGCAGGGGGCAATCCTGATCGGTCAAAACGGCGCTCCAAAATGACGACACTCGGGACGACGCCGTAGGGCGTCCCCGAAGAGGGTGGCGAGGTTAGCAGGTGAGGGCAGGGGGCTCTAGGAGCAAGAGCCCCCTGACTTGTCAGCCGGTCGTAATGACCGTGTGGATGACGTGGTTGTTCTCGAAGAACACGACGAAGCCCGGGTATTCCCAGCGCGTGATGGGCGGCTGCTGCGCCGAGGCGCCGCCGACCGGAGCAACTCGCTTGGTGGGCGCACCGTACTTCGCCTCAACCGAGTCCATCGACATGCCGCTAGCGGGCGTGGCGCTCGTGGCAGGGGATGCCTTGGTAGCCGGGACCTGTAGCTCGTCCGCCAGGGCCGAGCCGCACAGGACTACGGCAGCAGCGGCGGAGACCAGCCAGGATGTGGAACGCATGGATCGTCCTCTTGAATAGCGACGTCCGACTCTAATGCAGGCATTACATAAGGGCCAAGCACGGCACCCCGATAAGTTGTCGCAGTTCACATTTCCGGGTCGCCTGCAGTAGCCTTGCCGGCCTTATGTTCCATCCGGTGCCCGTCTACGTAGGGCTACGCTACGTGGTGAGCCGCAGCCGCGGCTTCTTCGTTTCCTTCATCAGCTGGATCTCGATGGCTGGCATCTGCGTCGGCGTCGCGGCGCTGATCACCATCATTTCGGTCATGAATGGCCTGGGAAACGAGGTGCGCGGGCGGCTCCTGAGTCTCACCTCGCACGCCACGATCTCCGCGGCGCCGGAGCGCATGCGCGACTGGCAGATGCTCGGGGAGCGCATCCGCAAGCAGCCCGACGTCGAAGGCGTCGCGCCGTTTCTCGATCTGCAAGGCATGCTCGGCCGCGGCGAGGATCTGCGCGCGGCGATGATTCGCGGCATCGAGCCGCAGCTCGAGCCGCAAGTCTCCCAGATCGGCGGGCATATGAACGTCGGCCGGCTCGAGGATCTGCAGCCGGGCGAAAGGCACATCGTGCTTGGCGCGGGGCTCGCTTACGCATTGGACGCGCGCGTCGGCGACGAGATCACAGTGCTCGTGCCGGTCAGCAACAGCAAGGCAGGTGAGGGTGCGATCGCCGGTATCGATCTGCAGCCTCGCATCCAGACGTTCACGGTCAGCGGCGTGTTTGAGGTCGGCGCGCAGGAGCACGACAACGTGCTCGCGTTCGTGAGTCTGCAGGATGCCGCGGCGATCGTCGGTAACGGCGGCGTGCCCGGCGGGCTGCGGCTGAAGTTCACGGACATCTTCGCCGCGCCGGATCGGGTGAAGCAGATTGCGGCGTCGCTCGGCCCCGGGCTGCAGACCAGCGACTGGTCGATCGAGAACGCCAGCTACTTCCGCGCCATCCGCATCGAGAAGACGATGATGACACTTATCCTGATGCTCATCGTCGCGGTCGCGGCCTTCAACATCGTCGCGGCGCTGGTCATGGTCGTGAACGAGAAGCGCACCGACATCGCGATCCTGCGCACCGTCGGCATCTCGCCGCGCGCCATCGTCGGCGTGTTCATGACCCAGGGCGTGATCATCGGCTGGTTCGGCGCGCTGCTCGGTCTCGCGCTCGGTCTCACGCTGGCGCTGAACGTCGGCACGATCGTGCCGTTCCTCGAAGGGCTCACCGGCATGCACGTTTTCGATCCGACCGTGTTCGTGATCTCGGAAGTTCCGTCGGAAGTGGAATGGCCGCAGGTGGTCGGCATTACAGTGACCGCGCTGATCCTCACCGTTCTCGCCACCATCTACCCGGCATTGCGCGGCGCGGCCACGGAGCCGGCCGAGGCGTTGCGCTACGAATGAAGTACGAGCTCCAGATCGGGCGCCGCTACCTGCGCGCGAGCCGTGGCAATCGCTTCGTCTCCTTCATATCGACCATCTCGATGGCGGGCGTGGCGATCGGCGTCGCCGTGCTGATCGTCGTGTTGTCGGTGATGAACGGCTTCGAGCGCGAAGTGCGCGAGCGCATCCTGAGTCTGACGGCGCACGCGACCATCAGCGCCCTCGGCCAGCGCATGACGGATTGGCAGGAGGCGGCAGCCAAGGTTCGCGACAACTCCGAGGTGCTCGGCGCCGCGCCGTTCATCGAGGATCAGGCGCTGCTGATCGCGGGCAACAAGAGCAGCGGCGCAATCCTGACGGGCGTGCTGCCGCAGGACGAGAAGCAAGTCACGATCATCTCGACCAAGACGACGGCTGGATCCTTCGACGCCATGAAGCCGGGCGAATATGGCATCGTGCTCGGCGAGGAGCTCGCGAAGGCGCTCGGCGTCAGCATGGGCCAGCGTGTCGTCATCGTGACGTCGCTGCGGACCACGACGCCGGCGGGCGTGATGCCGCGCATGCGTGCGTTCAAGGTCGTCGGTCTGTTCCGCGCCGGCATGTACGAGTACGACCGCAATCTCGCTTACGTACACATTGCCGATGCCGCGCGTCTGTACCGCATGGGCGACGACGTGACCGGCCTGCGACTCAAGCTCGCCGATATGTTTGCAGCTCCGCGAGTAGTGCGTGAGCTGGCGGTCGCGCTCGGCGGCGGCTATTACGTCGACGACTGGAGCCGCAAGCATGCGACATTCTTCCGCTCGATCCAGCTGACGAAGTCGGCGCTGTTCATCATCCTGCTGCTGGTCGTGGGCGTGGCAGCGTTCAACATCGTGTCGACGCTCGTGATGGTGGTGAAGGACAAGCGCACGGACATTGCGATCCTGCGCACGGTCGGCGCCTCACCGCGCAGCATCCTGTCGATTTTCATGACTCAGGGCGTCGCGATCGGCGTCATCGGCACGCTGAGCGGGGTGCTGCTCGGGGTGCTGATCTCGATCAACCTCGAAGCGCTGGTCCACGGGCTCGAAGCGCTGCTGGGTCAGCACTTCCTCGACGCGAAGGTGTATTTCATCACCGACCTGCCGGCGCTCGTCGAATGGAGCGACGTACTCAAGATCAGCCTGACCTCGTTCGTCCTGTGCTGTATTTCCACCCTCTATCCTTCCTGGCGCGCGGCGCGGACGCAGCCGGCCCAATCGCTGCGACACGACTAACCCATGCCGAACCTCGTTCTCACCTGCAAAGGCCTGATCAAGCACTTCGAGCAAGGCGACACGCGCGTCGAAGTGCTGAACGGCGTCGACCTGGAGATCGCCGCGGGCGAGCGCATCGCGATCGTCGGCGCGTCCGGCTCGGGCAAGACCACGTTACTGCAGCTGCTCGGCGGCCTCGATCTGCCGACGTCGGGGACGGTGTCGATCGCCGGCAAGGAGATCAATCGGCTGTCCGATGCGGAGCGCGGCGAGCTGCGCAATCGCGCGATGGGGTTCGTGTACCAGTTCCATCACCTGCTGCCCGAATTCACCGCATTGGAAAACGTGGCGATGCCGCTGTTGATCCGGCGCATGCCGGTGACGGAGGCGCGAGCGAAAGCGTCAGCGTTGCTCGATCGCGTCGGGCTGAGCGCGCGTCTCGATCATCGGCCGGGGCAATTGTCGGGTGGTGAAAGGCAGAGGGCGGCTGTCGCGCGCGCGCTGGTCACTCAGCCTTCGGTGGTGCTCGCCGACGAGCCGACGGGCAATCTCGATGGCGCCAACGCTCGCCAGGTGTTCGAGCTGATGCTGGAGTTGAATCGCGAGCTGCAGACTGCGCTCGTCATCGTGACGCACGCGCCGGAGCTCGCGACTCGGATGCAGCGCACGCTGACGCTGCAGGAAGGAAGATTGTCAGGCTGAAGCCTGACCCACGTTGCTCTTCCTGTGGGTCAGGCTTCAGCCTGACTCTTCATTTCTTTCCCAACGCGGACTCTCTGCGCGCGCTCACTTCCTTGCGCTTGTGATATTTCAGCACCAGGGTCAGGTGCCAGAGGCCGCCGACCGTGACGTAGCCGGTGACGGCCGTGGCGATGCCAAGGATCAGGCAGCCGAGCAGGAACGGCTTCCAGATCGGAATCAACGCCGTCGTCAGCCACTCCCAGCTCAGCTCGAACGCGATGTTGTGGAAGCTGACGCCAAGCAGATGACAGCCGACCCAGTACGCCGAGATGTACATCGGCACGATCGTGAGCGGGTTGGCGAAGAACGTTCCCGCGATCGCTGCCGGCACGTTCAGCCGTAGCAGCAGCGTGGTGATCGTCGCCACGATGATGTGTACGGGCAGCGGCATGAAGGAGATGAACAGCCCGATCGCGAACGCGCGCGTGACGCTGCGGCGGTTGAGCGACCAGTAGGCGGGGTGCTCGAGCAGCAGGCGGAACGGCCGCATGAACCACGGCTGTTTCCAGCGCTGCCGCTGGCGGGACAGGTTCTTGAACAATCGTCTCGGCATAAGGGCGCGAAGTATCGCAGACAGGGAGGTCGGGATGGGGCGAGTTGCGCTCGCATTTCTGCTCGGGGCGTGCTGCATCCACTGTCTGGCGCGGCTGCCGGACTGGCACGGCGCGATCGGATTGCTGGTCGCTGCGGCCGCGCTGACGCTCGTCGGGAGATTCAAGCTGGTGGCGGGGCTGCTTGCGGGACTTATTGGAGGTTTGGCCTGGACGTGGTTGAGCGCCGCCGGCCGCGTCGCCGGCGATCTGCCGCCGGCGCTGGAGGGTCAGGACTTGCTGGTGCGCGGTTACGTTGCCTCGTTTGCTGCGCAGGCTGCAACGGGAGATTCGCAATTTCTGCTTGACGTTGCGGAGCCGCGCCGCGGCGTCTCACCCCGCATTCGGCTCGTGTGGTACGGCGCCGCGCGTGCACCGGGAGCCGGCGAGCTGTGGCAACTGGTCGTCCGGCTCAAACGGCGCAACGGTTTCGCCAATCCGGGCGGCGCCGATCACGAGGCACAGTTGTTTCGCGATGGCATCGGCGCGACCGGCTACGTACGCGATGACGCTCGCAACGTCCAGCTTGCGCCGCCGTCCGTGCGCTATGCAGTGACCCGTGCGCGCGGCTGGATCTCGGCGCGAGTTCAGGAGGCAGTGCACGATCCGCGAGCGCTCGGCGTTCTGCAGGGCCTCGCCGTCGGCGACACGCAGGCGATGACGACCGAGCAGTGGCGCGTGTTCGCTGCGACCGGTACGACGCACCTGATGGCGATCTCCGGTCTGCACATCAGCATGGTCGCAGCGCTGGCCGCGTGGCTCGGCGGTGCCATCGTACGGCTGCGTTCCGCGCAGGCACGCGGCTGGAGCGCGATGCACGGGCAAGTCATCGCCGGCGCAACGGCAGCGCTTCTCTATTCCTCGCTCGCGGGATTGTCGGTGCCCACGCAGCGAACGATGCTGATGCTCGTCATCTATTTCGGTTCGCGCTGGTATCGGCGCCAGCTCGCCGTCTCGCATGCGCTTGGTCTGTCGCTCGTCGGCGTGCTGCTGATCGACCCTTTCGCGCCGCTCGCGCCGGGCGCGTGGCTGTCGTTCGGCGCGGTCGCGATCATTCTGCTGGCTGTTGCCGGCCGCGTAAGGCGTGACGGTCCCATCGCCGCATTCGCGCGCGTCCAGCTCGCAGTGACGATCGGACTCGTACCGCTGCTGCTCACGGCGTTCGGCAGCGTGTCGCTGATATCGCCCGTTGCGAACGTCATCGCCATTCCGTTGTTCACGCTGGTGCTGGTGCCCACCGTGCTTCTCGGCGCGTGTGCCGCGTCGTTGTGGCTGCCGGCCGGCGATTGGATTCTGACGCTGCCCGCGCACGTGCTGCAGTGGACGTGGCCGCTGCTCCAGTGGCTCGCCAAGTGCCCGCTGGCGGTATGGCATTTCCCGCAGCCGCCCGTTGGCGCGCTCGTCGCAATGGTCATCGGGGTTGTGCTGCTCGTCGCACCGGGGATTTGGCCGACGCGATTAGCCGGCGTCGTGCTCTGCCTGCCGTTGGTGCTTCAGCGCGTGCCGGGCCCCGCTGTCGGTAATTTCGAGGTGGCGATGCTCGACGTGGGGCAGGGGCTCGCTGTCGTCGTGCGTACGCATGCGCACGTCCTCGTTTACGACGCGGGCCCCGCGTTTCCGTCGGGGCGTGACGCCGGCGAGCTAGCTGTGTTGCCCTATCTGTACGGCTACGGGGTGCGGCACGTCGATGCGCTCGTCATCAGTCACGGCGATCTCGATCATCGTGGCGGCGCGAACAGCATCCTCGCTAGCGTGCCAGTGGCGCACGTACTGGCCGGGCCGTCGGTCGGGCCTCTTGCTCGACCGCGTGAGCGATGCCGACGCGGGCAACGGTGGCTCTGGGATGGCGTGCAGTTCGAGATGCTGCATCCTGCGCCTTCCGCGCGGGCCAGCGACAACGATTCGTCCTGCGTGCTTCGGATCCACAGCGCCGCGGGGGCTGTGTTGCTGGCCGGCGATGTGGAAGCAGGCGCCGAGGCCGAAATCGTCGACAGCGGGTTGCCACGCACGACGGTCGTCGTCGTACCTCATCACGGCAGCCGCACCTCTTCGACGGCGTCGTTCGTTGCAGCGGCGCGTCCTGCGCTCGCGCTGATCTCGGCCGGATATCGCAATCGCTGGGGGTTGCCGCGGCGTGAAGTCGCCGAACGCTGGCGCGCAGCCGGTGCACGCGTGCTGACGACGGCCGACAGCGGTGCGATCCAGATCACATTCGCTGCCGGTCGTCCGCCGCTGGTGCTCGAATATCGGCAGACGCAGCGACGCTACTGGCGTCGCTGACTGGCGCCGCGCCGCTATCTGCTACTATGCCGCGCTAATAACGAGGCCCACTCCGGACATACACGTCTGCACTCATGTTCGAAATAGTGAAAGCCGGCGGTTTCATGATGGGGCCGCTCATCCTCGCCTCCATCGTCGCCGCGGCCATCATTCTGGAACGACTCTGGACACTCCAGTCGAAGCGGGTGTTGCCGGCGGAGCTCACCGACAAGGTGTGGCGCTGGGTCGAGCAGGGGCAGATCCAGGACAAGCACATCGCAGCGCTCGAGCAGAATTCGCCGCTGGGCAAGGTGCTCGCCGCCGGTCTCGCCAATCGTCACCGTGACCGCGCGATCCTCAAGGAAGCCATCGAGGACACCGGCCGTCACGTGGTGCACGAGCTGGAACGGTTCATCAGCACGCTCGGCATGATCGCGTCGCTGTCGCCACTCATGGGACTGCTCGGCACGGTGACGGGCATGATCCGCACGTTCAACGCTATCACGACCGCCGGCGTCGGCAATCCGACAGCGCTTGCCGGCGGTATCGCCGAGGCGCTGATCTGCACGGCGGCGGGCCTGGCTGTGGCGATCCCGGCGACGATCTGCTATCGCCTGTTGCGCGGCCGGGTCGAGAGGCTGGTCGTGGCAATGGAAAAGGAAGCGATGAAGCTGGTGCAGGCGATCGAGCAGCAGCCTGGCATCCGCATGCAAACGGGCGCCCACGCCGCCGGCTCGAGAGGAGCCGCCGCATGAGGCTGCGCTCGCGCGATCACGAAGATCCCGAGCTGAACGTCATCTCGCTCATCGACGTGATCCTGCTGCTGCTGATCTTCTTCATGCTCTCGACCAAGTTCGTGGACGACTCGCGTATCACACTGCAGCTGCCACAGGCCAGCAAGGAGCCCGTGGCCGGGCAGAAGCGCGATCCCATCGAAGTCAGCGTCACGGCTTCGGGCGAATATCGCGTCAACGGCCAGACGCTCATCAATACCAGTCCGGCCACGTTGTCCGCCGCCATCGCGAAGGTTGCGGGCGAAGCGCGCGACATTCCGGTCACGATTCGCGCGGACGCCCGCAGCACGCATCAGTCAGTCGTGACTGCAATGGACGTTCTCGGCCGCCTCGGATTTCGCGCCATCAGCATCGCGACCGTGAACGAGAGCGGCACTGCGCCAGCCGCGAACTGAACGGAACTCACCGGTCCGCATGAACTCTCCCGATCGCACTCCGAAGTCAGTGCTCGCGCCGGGCGCGTGGCAGACCTATCGCCGTCTGTTGAGCTACGTGCGGCCGCATCTGGGGGCGTTCGTGCTCGGCGTGCTCGGCGCCGCCCTGTTCGCGGCCAGCATGGCTGCCTTCGCGGCCTTCGCCAAGAAGTTCGGCGACATCATGGCGGAGCGCGACCCGGACACGATCATCATCCTGCCGCTCGCGCTCATCGGCTTGTTCATCCTGCGCGGCCTCGGCGATTTCGTGCAGACCTACTGCATGGGCCACGTCGGCCGGCACGTGGTCAAGCGGCTGCGCTCGCAGATCTTCGAGCGCATGATGCAGCTGCCGATCGGCTACTACGATCGCAATTCGAGCAGCGTGCTGCTGTCGCGGCTGACTTACAACACGGAACAGGTCGGCACGGCAGCGACCGATTCGATCGTCGTTGCCGTGCGCGAGTCGCTGACGGTGCTCCTCTCGATCGGCTACCTGTTCTATACGAACGCGCGCTTGGCGGCGATCGCCATGACGATGGGTCCGGTGGTGGCATGGCTGGCCACCATCATCAACCGCAAATTCCGTCGCTACAGCCGGCGCATCCAGGACTCGATGGGCGACATCACGCGCGTCGCCAAGGAAACCCTCGACGCGCCGCGCGTCGTCAAGGTCTACAACGCGCAGGGTTACCAGAACGCGCAGTTCGAAGCGGTCAACGAGCACAACCGCAGGTCGTTCATGCGACTGGTGCTCACCAAGGGCCTGTCCAATCCGGTCGTGCAGCTGGTGATGGCGCTCGGCTCGGCAGTCGTGCTGTCGATTGCGATCGCCGACGTGGTGCACGGGCGCAAGACCATGGGCGAGCTGATGGGCTTCCTGGTCGCGCTGGTCAACATCAGTCAGCCGCTGCGCAGCCTGGTCGCAGTCGCAGGTCCGATGCAGCAGGGCATCGCTGCCGGGCAGAGCATCTTCGAGCTGCTCGATGAGCCGGCTGAGCCGCCGGGCGGCAAGCTCGTGGCGCAGCGCGTGCGCGGCGCAATCGAATTCGAGCGCGTGTCGTTCTCGTATCCGGTCGGCAAGGGCATCACGTTGCAGGACCTGAGCCTGCGCGTGAATGCGGGGCAGGTACTCGCGATCGTCGGCAAGACCGGCAGCGGCAAGTCGACGGTGGTGAATCTGCTGCCACGGTTCTACGACGTCAACGAGGGCACAGTGTGCGTCGATGGTCACGACGTGCGCGAATACGAGCTGACGAATCTGCGCGACCAGATAGCGATGGTCAGTCAGGAAGTCGTGCTGTTCAACGACACCATCCGCGCGAACATCGCGTTCGGGCGCGAGGCATCGCCCGAGGCAATCGAAGAAGCGGCGCGGGCCGCGCACGTGATGGAGTTCGCGCAGTCGCTGCCGGCGGGGCTCGATACGATGGTGGGCGACCGCGGCGTGCTGCTCTCCGGCGGCCAGCGTCAGCGCATCTCGATCGCCCGCGCGCTATTGAAGGACGCGCCGATCTTGATCCTCGATGAAGCGATGTCGGCGCTCGACTCGGAGTCCGAGCGCATCATCCAGGGAGCGCTCGAGGAGCTGATGCACAACCGCACGACGCTGGTCATCGCACATCGCCTGTCGACGATCGAAAACGCGGATCTGATCGTCGTCATGGAGGCGGGCCGTATCGTGGAAAGCGGCACCCACGCCGAGCTGCTGGCACGTAACGGACAGTACGCGACGTTGCATCGACTCCAGTTCGCCGCGTGAGCGCCTCCGCCGATTCGTTCCTGCAGCGAGTCTGGTACGACCGGCACGCGCAGTGGCTCTCTCTCGTCTTGTTGCCGCTATCGTGGTTGTTCGGCGCGGTGGTCACGTGCCGACGTCTGGCATATCGCATCGGTCTACTGCCGCGGGTTCGCGTCGCGCGGCCCGTCGTCGTGATCGGCAACGTCACGGTCGGCGGCACCGGCAAGACGCCGTTCACGATCTGGCTCGCTACGCAGTTGCAGGCGCAGGGCAGACGCGTGGGGATCGTTCTGCGCGGTTATGGCGGCAACTCGTCGCACTGGCCTCGTGACGTCAGCAGCGACTCTGCGCCGGAAGAAGTGGGCGATGAGGCAGTGCTGCTGGCGAGTCGCACTGGCGCGATCGTAGTCGCCGGGCCCGATCGTGTGGCCGCCGCGCAGCGAGCAATCGAGCGCGGCGCGGAGATCGTGCTGTCGGACGACGGACTGCAACACTATCGACTGGCGCGCGATCGCGAGATCGTCGTCATCGACGGACGGCGCGGCGTCGGCAATCGACGGCTGCTTCCGGCGGGCCCTCTGCGCGAGCCGGTGAGCCGACTCACGCAGGCAGACCTGCGCGTCATCTCCTGGCGCGACGGTTCTGCGCGTTCGCTGACGCCTGTCCCCGCAACGATCCAAGCGTGCGCGCGGCTAGCCGAGGCATGGGCGCTGGTCGGCGGCGAGACGCGTCCTGTGGAAACGTTCAGAGGCAGCCGTGTGCACGCGGTTGCAGCCATCGGCCATCCGCAGCAGTTCTTCGCAGCCCTGCAGGAGCTCGGCATCGAGGTTGCGCCTCACGCGCTGCCGGATCATGCTCGCCTGACCGCCGCGGACATCAGCTTTCCCGATGCGTTGCCGGTGCTGATGACGGAAAAGGATGCAGTAAAATCGCGCGCAATCGCCGATCAGCGGCATTGGGCCGTACGCATGGACGTCATGGTGACCGAGCAGGATGCGGCGGCGGTGCAGGCAATGCTCGATCGACTCGGATGACAACCATGGATACGAAGCTGCTCGACATACTCGCGTGCCCGCTCTGCAAGGGACCCTTGCAGTACTCGAAGGTGCAGCAGCTATTGGTCTGTCGCGCCGATCGGCTCGCCTATCCGATTCGCGACGGCATTCCCGTGATGCTCGAAGAAGAAGCGCGCGCGCTCGAGCCCATGGATCCGCTGCTGCGGGACTGAAGCGGCTGCATGGGATTCAAAGTCGTCATCCCCGCACGCTACGCGTCGACGCGCCTGCCGGCCAAGCCGCTGGTCGATCTCGGCGGCCGGCCGATGATCCAGTGGGTCATCGATGCTGCCTGCCGGAGCGCTGCCGATGAAGTGCTGGTCGCGACGGACGACGCACGCATCGCTGCTGCTGCCATCGATCCACGTGCGCCGGGGCGCTCGCTGGCCGTGATGACGCGCGCCGATCACATGTCCGGCACCGATCGCATCGCTGAGGTTGCGGCAGCGCGCGGCTGGGGCGGGCGCACGGTCGTCGTGAACGTGCAGGGCGACGAGCCGCAGCTGCCGCCGCAGCTGATCGATCAGGTTGCATCGCTGCTGGAGCGTCACGAGGATGCGGACGTCGCGACGCTGTGCACGCCGATCACGAGCGTGCACGAGTTCCTGGATCCGAATGTCGTCAAGGTCGTCACGGGTCGCGGCAGCGTGGCGCTGTACTTCAGTCGCGCGCCGATTCCGTGGCATCGCGATGGCGCCGCGCACGGGCTCGCAAGTCAGACCAGCATTCTTGGAGCGCAACGTCATCTCGGCATCTATGCGTATCGCGTCGACGCGCTGCGCACGCTGACGGCGATGTCGCCGAGCGATCTGGAAGTCACGGAAAAGCTGGAGCAGCTGCGCGCGTTGCAGGCCGGCATGAAGCTCGTCGTCGGCATCGCGGCGGTGCCGCCGCCCGCAGGCGTCGACACCGAAGGCGACGCGGCTCGCGTGCGCGCATCGCTGGGCGCGCGTACCTAAGCGGAGACTTTCTCGAGCTCCGAGTAGTGCGCCGTCTCCAGCACGTCGCCGTCCCAGCGTACGAGCAGAAAGCCCTGGTCCATCACCTTGACGACGGTGCCTTGAGGGAATTGCGGGCGCCGCGGCGCGCGCACGCGGTCACCTTCCGCGAAGCCATGCACTGGTTTCGTCATTCTCGTTATGCGCGCCGGCTCATCCGGCACGTACCTGCAAGAGCGCAGCGTTTTGTACGCAGGTTCGCGCACAGCCGGTATCGGCATTTGTGTCTAGGGCGAGCCCGGGCGCCGTTCGCCCCCGCTGCGGATAGGCGTCGATTCTCGGCGGCGCAATACTGCCGCCGATCTGCAGGAGAGTTCGCTATGAAACGACGAACACTGTTGACCGTGCTTGCCGCGTTACCGCTGGTCGTGCACGCACAAGTGCCGCTGAAGACGGACAGCTTGACGTCAGCGCTGAAGAATCCGTTGATGGGCGCGTTGACGAGCCAATTAGGTGTTACGGAAGACCAGGCGAAAGGCGGCATCGGCTCCTATCTGACGCTGCTGCAGGAGAAGCTCGCCAAGGGCGACTTCGACAAGATCGCGTCGCTGGTGCCCGGCGCTTCCGGTTATCTGGAGACCGCGAAGAAGCTCGGCGCCGTTACCGGACCGCTGAAGAATCTCAAGGGCCTGAACGGCGCGCTGGGGAAACTCGGCATGAACGCGGACACGGTCGCGCAGTTCACGCCGATGGTGACCAACTACCTCGGCAAGGCCGGCGGTCCGACTGTGCAGAACCTGCTCGCTGGCGCGCTGAAGTAGCTCATTCTGTCGTCGTCGCCGCGGGCGACGGCGACAGATCGAACTCACCGTTCGCTGAAAAACGCTTGGTGGCGAACCCCGAGCTGCTGAGCTTGCCCTTCATTTCGTAAGCGATCTTGCCGGTGTTGTCCTTCAAGGCCAGCGCCTGCCGCGCCATGCGAAATGCCGAGATCGACACGGGCACAGCGATGACCGCTTCGCCGAAGCCCGGCACGGTACCGCTGCTGTCGCTCACGCCGCTCGCCAGGGTCTTGCCTTGCACATCCATCGTGAGTGCGACGCCGCGATAGTCGATCGGTGCGTCGTTCGGGTTCTGCACGCGCAGCTTGACCATCAGGCGCAGCTCCATGCCTTCGCCTTGCAGGGGCTCGATGCCGGCAACGGTTACTTGCAAGGGATCGCTCTGCAAAGTCGCGCAGCCCCCTGCGAACACAGTCAAGCACGCGAACACCACGACCAGTGCGCGACGAACGTTCATGTGAGCTCTCCCATCGGTCTGCGGCGCACATTCTTCCCCAGGACTCGGAACCAGCGGATCGGTGCTGGGGGCAACGATCCATGCTGCGGGCCTTTCCTGCAATAATCAGGCTATGCGCATCCTATTCGTTTGCATGGGCAGCAAAATGTGCGCTGCGCTTCACGCGGAACGTCGGCGACTTAGGCGTCGCTCTCCGGATCTCTCCAGCGGCGACTTGCAGTTCGGACACTTCTCGCCCGTCGTATCGTCGGCCGAAGCTCTGCCGGTGACGACGTTCAGCGCGGTGCGCATCGGGCTGAACTGGCACTTGGGACAGCGCCACACGCCGGGCACGTAGACCAGGCGCTCGAGTTCGGCGATCCGGGTCCGTAGCTGGACGAACCTGACGCTCGTCAATGGCGTGCTCGGCGCAGTACAGCGCGCGACCACCTGGACGATCGACGACGGCAACGTCGTGCACGCAACCTGCGCGCAGATCCTCGACACGAGCACGACCACGGGGCAGAAGCAGTTGACCGGCGTGCCCGCCGAGATCCGCCCGTCCGCTATTCGCTTCTGCATCCGTCAGACCGCGGATAACACGACGAGCAAGATCTCGTTCATCCGCATCGACACGGGCGGCACGATCACGCTTTTCAACGGGACGTCGGCAGTCTTCACGGCCGCTGGTCAGTGCGGCATCGGTGACACCGAGCTCAGCTGGAGGCTATGAAGCCTTGGACGCGCTCGATCAATTCGGAGCCTTCGGGGATCGCGACCACGTCGAGCAGCGGCCTGTCGACGCTGGCGAGGTTCACCTCGCGCAACTGCAGGCGAGCGATGCCGAAGCGATTGCGCTGCCACTCGATCGCGTGCGGTGCGTAGGCGTGTTCGCGGAAGAAGCGCGCAAGCTCGCCGGCCGAGGATCCGGCCGCGGCGAGCGCCGTCGCGTTCACTTCGACCGAGATCGCAGGCCTGTGCTCACTGATCGTTGCCACCATGCCGGCGAGCACCAGATGCTCGGAGCCCTCGGCGTCAATCTTCACGAACCGCACACGCTGGTCGAGTCCTGGCTCGCACTCGGCGATCACCGCATCGAGCGGCATCACGCGCACGGTCGTCTTCTCGATGACGCCGGCCCGCGCGAGCTCGTTCGGGAAGCGGCTACTCCAGCCGAGCTGTCGGTTGATGGCGATGTCGCACGTCCCGTGCGCGTCGCCGATCGCGACTGCGTACGTGTGGACGTTCTGCAGCCGGTTGTGCGTGCAGTTCCCCTGCAGGTCGATGAACGCGCGCGGATCCGGGTCGGCGGCGATGACCATGCCGCCCGGGCCCACGGCCGCGGCCATTTGCAGAGTGAAGAAACCCTTGTGTGTACCGACGTCGACAGCGATCTCGGCCGGCCGCAGAAGCGCCGAGATGAGCTGCTGCATCGGCGGTTCGTAGGTGCCGAGATAGAACTGCTGGTCGACCCAGTCAGTCGGGTCGATGAGCATCTCGAGTCCGCCCGCCACCCGGCGCCAGGACGGCGCAGAGCCGAGCTGCGCGATGCGATAGGTGTGGTACGCGTCCAGTCCACGTCGCGCGATCGACCTGATCGACATCCGGGGCTCCGGGCAATTGCAGGACGCGCATGGTGCCAGAAGCACCGGATCAGCGGGAGTGCAAGGTGACGGACGTGCAACGAGATCTCGGCCGCCTCGAAGCGCGGCAGGACTCCCAGGACGAGCGCCTTGAGCGCATCGAGGCGAAGGTCGACCAGCTCACCCCCAACTTCACACTTCGCGAGCTCACGCGCAGCGACGTTGCAACGCGGATGGGCAAGTCGATCGAGCCGACACCGGCGATACAAAACAACCTGGCGAGGCTCTGCTTGCTCGTGCTCGAACCGATCCGCGCCGAGCTCGGCATGCCGGTGCGCGTGCTCTCGGGCTATCGCCCGATCTGGCTCAACACGCTCGTCGGCGGATCCGCAAAGAGCGAGCACGTCGACGGCCGCGCTGCCGACATCGAAGTCGTCGGCATGTCGGATCTCCGCAGCGAAGATTCCTGCCTTCGTCACCGGGCAGGGCGTGCGGTGATCCCGCAGGCATGGCTAGTCGGCATCCTTGGAGCATTGCTCGGCGTCGCGGGCGCGGGGTGGCAGGGTTATCGAATGGGCAAGGACAGCGTGATCGCGGACCAGGCGAGGGAGGACAAGGTGCGCCAGGAGACACGCGACATCGCGCTGGCGACGATCGCCAATGCGATCTCCCGGCAGAAGCAGCAGCGAGTGACCATCGACAGGAGACCGAACGTGAGATCGTGCACCTGCCTGGCAATTGCGTTGCTCCTGACCGCGTGCTCGAGCTCATTAACGCGGCCATCACCGGACAGCCCGTCCCCGCT
>Ga0070664_100000624_pt1 | contig 27096 bp, 16 predicted proteins | sample KBSC73metaG_FD_65863 | JGI IMG/M metagenome (GOLD analysis project Ga0070664, IMG submission 65863) | Corn rhizosphere microbial communities from Kellogg Biological Station, Michigan, USA - KBS C7-3 metaG | ecosystem: Host-associated > Plants > Roots > Rhizosphere > Soil ... | reverse complement strand
TACAAGTCACCAACAAATGCAGCAAAAACAATTCGGTATTTTTTCTCTTCCTGTTATTGTGGGCTCATTGGGTTTTTTTGTAGACGTCTATGACTTGTTACTTTTCAATATAGTCCGGAGAAAAAGTTTTCATGACCTGGGAGTTGCTGAAGATGCAATGAAAAATTTTGGTGAAAAAATTCTCAATTGGCAGATGTTGGGCTTAACCATTGGAGGCATAATTTGGTGAATGTTAGGTGACAAAAAGGGTAGGAAAAGCGTTTTATTTGGTTCCATTTTATTGTATTCACTAGCTACTATAGGAAATGGATTTGTAAAAACAGTTGACCAGTACAGAGCCTGGTAGTGATGATTATTGGCTTTATATCTGCTATGTATACATCCGAGTCCTTTGGCAAGGATCTCGATTTCGTTGAGAAATAATGAATTTAAACTGTTATCTAATTTTTAAAAAAAATCCTATTTATCTCTGGTAACCAGGTTTATATCCCGGATGATTAGTTCTTTGTTATTTTAAACTCCACTCTTCTGTTCAACTGCCTGTTTTCGGGTGTATCGTTAAGCGCTACAGGTTTTGTTTCACCATATCCTTGCGAAGTAACGCGGCTGGTGGCAATACCTTTCGATAAAATATATTCCATGCATGATCTTGCCCTGTTGTCACTTAGCTTAAAATTGTAATCATCGGAACCAAAACTATCCGTGTGTGCACTCAATTCAATTTCCATTGATGGATTTTCGTTCAATAGTTTTACTACGCGATCTAACTCAACAAAGGATTCCGGCCTTAGCTCCCACTTATCAAAGTCAAAGAATACATTGTTCAAACGAAATACTTGCCCTATTTCAATCGGGACAAGATATAGATCCTTATGGATTACCAGGTTGCCTGCTTTCACCAAAGAATCTAAATTCAGGTTTTCTGAAATGGCGAAAAATTTCTCAGCTGATGCCCGAATGAGATAGTTTTTATCATACGGTAACACAATTTTAAAGGCACCATCCACAGGGCTAGAGATACCATTTCCTGCTTCTGTTCCATCTGGCAAGGTTTCATAAATGAGCGAGGCACTCAGCGGCTGGTTGGTTTTTTTGTTGTAAACGTTGCCATCAACAATTACGACAGGATCGGGTTTCTCTTTTTCTAATAATTTGACTCTGACGATATCGCTTTCACCAAATCCAACGCTATCTGCACTGGTTAAATATGCATATTCTCCTCCCGCATCCATAGTAAAGAAAGCATCCCAATCAGAGGTGTTAATGGGTGCACCTAAATTCAGAGGTTCGCTCCATTTCTGCCATGTGCTGTCCAATCGTTTGGCCATCCAAATATCATTATCACCCAAACCACCAGGACGATCACTGCTGAAATAAAGTGTCACACCATCTGCAGCGAGATAGGGAGTCATCTCATTATTTTTTGGCAGGTTAATTTTTTTACCCAGACTTTTCGGCTCCGACCATGTGCTGTCTCGTAATAAAAATGAGACATAGATATCATTATTATAGCCACCTTTTTCTTCGGTCATGTATAACAGCAATGCTTTACCGTCATGCGCCATTGTTGCACCATTCTGTCGTCCTTTATCATATTTCTGGTAATTTCTTATCATCAGGGCCTGAGGCTTACTCCAGCCGCCATTGGCTTTTTTGTAAGTCATGCTGACTCCATTGCCGGCATAATCACCATCTATGAATGCATTCCTAATTAACATCCGGTTTTTATCTGGTGATATCCAAAACACAGCATTATAGAAATATGTGTTTAAAGGATAGCCCAGGTGCATTGCAGGACCCCATTTGCCGAAACTATCTCTTATAGAACACCATATATCCTGTGAATTACGAATCGAATTATACTTGGTATTCATTGGATCATTCTCCACAATAAAAAACAACAAATTGCCATCTGCAGAAATGGTTGGTCTTAATTCAGGTAAAGAGGTATTGATATTGGCGCCAAGATTTTCCACTTTGACAATAGTGGATGCTTTAATGATATTTTCCTTCTGCGCTACAAGTTTTTCTGCTGTATCAATAGAAAACTGAGAATAAGATTGAAAAACACAAAACAAAAGAAGAAGGAGTAAAATTCTTTTTTTCAAGGGATTGGATTTGCAGGGTAAAATAATAGAAAATTGCGAAATACTATAATGTATATAACATCAAGAATTGGTCAAACACCTGCGCCCTCAATTATTTGTATTTAAAAGAAATTTTACGAAGAAATTTTACTTGTATAACATGGTATTTAAACCATTTGCTGACAAGGGATGAAAATGAAAAGTAATTTATTCTATCATCGTAACAGGACACTGGTTCCTCGCTCGGTATAGGTTCTTCCATCTACGCCCAAGGCTTGTGCCTCCCATACCATTACGCCTGTGCCTTGCTGTTTGCCATTTAATCTACCGTCCCAGCCATCCCATTTTGTTTTGGTTTCAAACATAAGTTGTCCCCAACGATTGTAGATCCGGAAATACTGCAGCTCTTTCACACCCATAAGAGTGGGCCTTAAGGTTTCATTTTTTCCATCACCATTAGGTGAAAAAGCAGTTGGCACATAAATGTCAACGCTTTTAATGATTTTGACCAGTTGCGTGTCTATAGTCACGCAGCCTGTATTCGTTCTTATCTCAACAGAATACATTTGTTCGGAAAAACCTTTAAATACTGGGGACACGTTTGCAGGATTATCTAAACTGATCCCTGGGCTCCATAAAACGCTTGATCCAAACGTGCGGGCACTTAACCGATAGGGTAAATTTGCAATGGCATATTCAACCGGGTAAGTGACTCCAGGCCTTGCTTTGTCTATAAATACGGTTTGTTTTTGCGTATTAATGACACACCCTTCGGCGCTTATAATAACTGCATAATAGGAACCTGATTGTAATACTTTGAATCTGTCGTAAATGGCTCCTCTTATTGGATTATTGTCACGGTACCATTGGATACTATCCGAAGGATCTACCTGTAAAACAGCACTGTCACCGAAGCCAACGCAAAAAGCATCTTTGCCAATTAAATTCATTTTGTTACTCACGCTGGATGCAGTAACTATTGCGGTGTCCTGAGTTTTACACCCTCCACCGATGCTTCTTGAAGTCACAACATATGAGGTGGTTTTATCAGGAGCTGCAAGAGGGTTGGAAATATTTGGATCGGACAAGCCCAGGGAAGGACTCCAATCGTAAACAAAACCCTGCCGTGGAATGACACCTAGCTGGACCTGATCTTTATTACACGACAGTTGATCAGGACCTGCCCTGGCAAATACCTTTAAAGTATCAATCATTCGTGCGTATAAAATATCGTTACATCCATAACCAGCATAAGGTTCAATTTCCAGAGTCATGACAGTACCTGGCGGCGGTGGCGGAGTTAAAAAAAGTGTTTGAGCTGCACCAACAACTTGTCCCGAAGAATTGCGCCATGTATATTTCTGATAGCCATAAGGACCTACAACATTTACGGCAGAATCATCAGCGCAATAACTGGCGCCCACAAATTCATCACTACATTCAGAGTTGACATCAATATATGCATAACCAAAGTGACGCCTGAACGTGCAATCAGCTGTTTTAAAAAACATTCGAATCGTTTTACCAGCGTGATTGTTTAAGTTGATAGTAACAGCTGACCAATCTTTACACCAAATTGGGGTACCATCATCCCCTGTAATTGGAGACACATAAAAACCAGGGAGTACGTTGGATCCATAAGGAACAAACGTGAGGGATGAACAACTTATCAATTCGTTATCTGTAACGTTTGTAATTTCCACCACCATGCGTGGCTGTTGAAACTCCTGGTGATTGGGATCCTGAAATACAACAGCATAATAGTACATTAATGAATAAACATTTCTGTTAGCAGGGATTGTGAATTCATATGAAATTCCTTCTGCTTCGCCGCCACCTCTATCGTTTCCGAGCCTAATTGAGTGCCCACTTCCATTGGGGCAATTCACAGAAAACCCTCCATAAAGGTCTTTCAAACCTGAATTAGCTGAAAACATAGTATGTCTGTCTCCTAAAGCCGGAGGAGAGGGTGATAAGTTAATCTCGTTGGAATTATTGACTGCAGCTGTAAACCCGGTATAACTGGTCCAGCCATCAAATGTTCCTGATTCAAAATCAATATTTGGGGGGCACTGAGCAATGGAGTTAATTTGGATGAGTAAGAAGCACAATACTAATGCAAATGGGTAAGGTTTGCAGCCTTTTGCGAAGAAGTTTTCAGAGCACCTCACATTAAGAGATTTGACTATTAAAATTTAGTTGCTGATACTTGGTTTTTCGCAGGATCTTGTTCTTTAATACGCTGAAAAAGATCAATGGTTGCAATCAAAGAATATTAAGATATGAATTGGTGTTCAAGGAATCAGAATCTTAAAAATCATGCCTATTGCATGACCAAAGTTTTGAGAGTAATATTGTACCGTAATTAATTATTGAATATACAAACAATATCCATTAAACCAATGGTAGTGAGAACAAGTCTATCGCTCATTACCAAAAATTAGACCCCTATGCAAACAAGCTTCCGCCTTTTGCCGGTACTTACACTGGCAGTTTTAACAAGTTTAACGGCCTGCAAAAAAGAGGATTCAAAATCCACCAATGATTCAACTTCAGAACTAACCACTCATGCCGATGATCAGAACCGTGTATCCAGCCAACTTGATGCCGTTGCTAACGACGTGAGCTTTTCTATTGAAGGTTCTGCTGCCTATTCCGGGCGTCTTCAAAGCCCATTGGGAATAACAACCTGTGATGCTACTGTATCATTCGATTCATTGAGTAATCCAAGAAAAATTACCATTACCTATACTGGAACCGGTTGCAATATCGGGTATAAACGTACTGGTACCGTAGTAGCATCCATGCCTGCCAATGTTCATTGGAAAGACCAGGGAGCAACGATCACCGTTACGTATCAAAACCTCAAAGTGACCAGGTTAGCTGATAACAAAAGTATTACCATAAATGGATCGCATACCATTACTAATGTGAGTGGCGGTTTGTTAGTCAACTTATCAAATCAGCAGTCGATTACACATGACATTGCGAGCACAGGTTTAACTGTGAGTTTTGATGATAACACCCAGCGTAGCTGGCAGGTAGCAAACCGAAGGATTTTTACCTATAACAATGGAATTGTACTTAATGTCACCGGTAACCACGTGATCAGTAATACTGAAGGTGTTTCTGAATGGGGCGTTAACCGTTTTGGACATAATTTTATTACTTCCATTACGCAACCATTGGTAATTCGACAGGATTGCTCCTTCCGATTAACATCAGGACAGGTGAAGCACACTGATGGAGTTGGTAACGCAACTGTCACATTTGGTCTGGACGTTACTGGTAAGCCCACCGCTTGTCCAGGTACAGGGTTTTATTATTTTAAAGTAGAATGGACCGGACCTAATGGCGCTACTGCCAACGTGATCTGGCCTTATTAATTTCTATTGATTTGATATTTCAAAACCGCTTCGTTAAACGAGCGGTTTTTTTATTGCCGGTAAAATTTGAATTGATAAATTGTCAATCCAAAATCATTTCATGAGAAAACTATCGTTATTGGCCGTATTCATTTCCTGTATGATTCGTTTAAATGCGCAAACCTTTTCCGAAGACTTAAAAAAGGAAATGCGAGATAAGGTGGTAGAGGCAACTAAACATGCCTGGCAGGGATACAGGCAATTTGCCTGGGGATATGATGACCTGCAACCGTTAACTAAAAAAGGGAAAAACTGGTATAAGACTTCATTGTTGATGACGCCTGTCGATGCATTTGATACATTCATTTTTATGGGAATGAGAACGGAATCTGAAGAGGCCAAACAATTGATTTTCTCCCAGCTAAAATTTGATGTGGATGACGAAGTTCAACTTTTTGAAATCACTATTCGGTTGCTTGGCGGGCTTCAATCTGCATATGAACTGGATGGCGATAAAAGATTTTTATCATTAGCAAAAGACCTGGCAGAAAGGCTATTGCCAGCTTTCAATACGGTAACAGGTATGCCTTGCCGGTACGTGCATTTGCAAACCGGTGCACTGAGAGATAGCATTAATAACCCGGCAGAAATCGGAACACTAATGTTAGAGTTTGGAAAGCTTTCTATGTTAACCGGAGATAAAAAGTATTATGCCGTGGCAAAGAAAGCAATGATGGAAGTATATAAAAGGCGAAGTAAAATTGGATTGGTTGGTCTCAAAATCAATGTTATCAATGGTAAATGGATGAATACGGAATCAGCAATCGGCGCCTATATCGACTCATACTATGAATACCTATTCAAAAGTTGGAAATTATTTGGAGACAAAGATTTTAAAACGGCGTGGGATGTGCATCAAAAAGCAATACATCAATATTTAATAAGTAAACAGGACAGCGGCTGGTTTTTGAAACATGTCGATATGAATACAGGCAAGGATATCTCATCAACTTATGGCGCACTCGATGCTTTTTACGCGGGACTATGTGCTTATTCAGGAGATGTTTCTTCAGCGGGGCAAATACAAAAAGCAAATTATTACATGTGGAGAAAGTTTAACATCGAGCCTGAGGAATTTGATTTTAGAACAAATAAAATTTTAAGTGCTTATTATGTTCTTCGGCCTGAAAACCTGGAAAGTTGTTTTTACCTATATCGATTTACTAATGATGATAATTATTTGTGGATGGGAAAACGCATGGTAGATGATATCATTGAGCATTGTAGAACCGATATTGGTTATGCTTCTTTGAAAAATGTGCAGACGTATGAAAAAGCAAATTCGATGCAGAGTTTCTTTTTTGCGGAAACGTTGAAATATGCTTTTATTCTTTTTTCAGATAAATCTATTTTGAATCTCGACAAAACGGTTTTAAATACAGAAGCACATCCCTTTAAAAAATAAGTGACAAGTAAATGGATTTTCCAGGGTGCAACCAAATAACGGTACTTCGAAACTCCTAACCAGTGCAGATTTACTCAACTTAAATGTTTTCGCAGAGAGACCAACACTATTAACACAATCTACATTCTAATCTTTTAAGTCAGCCAGATCAAGCTTTGCTCTTATTACCGGCTGGTCTAATTTTTGGATAAATAGTGTTGCTTCGGCCGTATTATGAGCAGGTTAATTATTATTTCTAACAGGTTGCCTTTTGCTATAGAACGACAAAATGGAGAAATGGTTGTCAGGCAAAGCTCGGGCGGATTGGTGTCTGCAATTAAAAGTTATATCGAAAGAAATAAAATCCATCATAACTATACTGATAAGCTGTGGATTGGCAGTATGGAGGGAGACGAATCAGACTGGAAAGATGCTTTTCAAAACGGCATAATACCGGATGACTTCTCAATGAGGCCAATTTTTCCTGACAGCGGCATCTATACCAATTTTTATAAGGGATTTTCTAATTCCACCCTGTGGCCTCTTTTCCACTATTTCCCTTCACTTGTGGAGTATAAAACAGAATATTTTGAAGCCTATAAAGCAATCAACCAGCTTTTTGCTGATACTGTTTTACAAATTTATCAGCAGGGAGACATTATCTGGATACATGATTACCAGCTGATGCTGGTGCCTGATATGTTACGAAGAGTTTTGCCCGAGGCCACTATTGGATTCTTTTTGCATATTCCATTTCCCTCTTATGAAATATTTCGGCTATTACCGACAGATTGGAAAAAGCAATTGATGCAAGGAATGATGGGTGCCGACTTAATCGGATTTCATACTCACGACTATGTACAACACTTCATTCAATCTGCAAAAATGATTTTACAGGTAGAAAGCCAGTTTAGTACTGTCTATTATGGCAATAGGATGGTAACAGTTGACCTGTTTCCAATTGGTATCGATTACCAAAAATTCCGGGCTGCCTGCATTGATGAAACCGTAGTTGGCATTTGCACCGAGATTGAAGAAAATTTTTTCGACCAAAAAATAATTTTTTCTGTCGATAGACTCGACTATACGAAAGGCATCAGCTACCGACTGAGTGGCTTTGAACGATTTTTGGAAAACCATCCCAAATTCAAAGAGCGGATTATTTTTATCCTGAACATCATCCCGTCCAGAGATACAATCAACTCTTATAACGAAATGAAAAAGTCTATTGAAGTACAAATAAGTACTATTAACGGACGATTTTCCACCCTTCATTGGCAGCCGATTATTTACCGTTACAACCATTTGGATTTTGAAGAAATGTGTGCCTTATACCAGGCTGCAGATGTGGCACTGATTACACCATTAAGGGATGGAATGAATTTGGTTGCCAAAGAATACATCGCCAGCTGCATTGATAAAGGCGTTTTAATATTAAGCGAATTAACCGGTGCAGCAAGCGAATTAAATGAAGCGGTCCTTGTAAATCCAACTGATACAGATGAAGTATCAAATGCCATTTATTATGCATTAACAATGCCTTTGATTGAACAACGTTCCCGACTATCTGATATGCAAAGGCGGATCGCCGAATATGACGTTCAAAAATGGATCAACGATTTCATGGACCAATTGATCATAACCAAAAAACACCAGGAAGCTTTGAAAGTAAATATTCTGAAAGAAAACCATGTTCAAAAGATAATTGCCGACTTTACAAAAGCAAATAAGCGCTGTATTCTTTTGGACTATGATGGGACACTGGCTCCTTATCAAAAGCTTCCATCACTCGCAGCGCCAAGCGAGGAATTGATGGAATTGCTAAAACAGTTAACAAACGATCCATCAAATGAAATTGTAATTATCAGTGGAAGGGATGTGAACACGCTTGAAAAATGGCTGGGCAAATTGCCATTGAACATGATAGCCGAACATGGAGCCTGTATCAAATTCCGTGGACAAGAATGGAAAGAACAAATCGCTATAAAAGCAGAGTGGAAAGAACAGATTCGACCATTGATGCAACTGTTTGTTGATCGTTGTGCAGGCTCGTTCATCGAAGAGAAAAAAAGCACCTTAGCATGGCATTATAGAAACACCAACCAGGAGTTGGGTTTTATGCGATCGAGGGAATTAAGAAATGCCTTGTTGCAGCTAACTGCTAATACAGCATTGCAGGTAGTAGATGGAAACAAAGTTTTAGAAGTCAGGATGGTGGGTGTAGATAAGGGCGTGGCTGCATTAAGTTTACTTGCGGGTATTGATCCGGATTTTATACTTTGCATAGGCGATGATGCTACAGATGAAGACATGTTTAGAGTCATGCGTGACAAGGGTTATACCATAAAAATCGGAAGAGCAAATACCTCTGCACAATACACAATTCTTTCTCAAAAAGAAGTATTTCCTTTTTTGAGAAACTTTATACAGTCCATTGAAAAGAAAAATTTTAAGTATTCATAACCTGGTTCGGCCTTTCTTCTTTGATTCCAAGAACAGACCTGATGATGTGTAGTGGAACAATGACATAGTCGGGTTTTGTATTGATGTTATCAATAAAATGAGTCAATGATTTTTCAATAAGAAAAGTGTTCAGTACTATTTCTAAGTCCGCATTTTCCTTTGGTATCAATGCAGTTCCATGAACCTTTTCTAAATAAGCTTTCAGGAAAAAGCCGCTGATATAATGGGCCCAAAATGCAGCAAATGGTAACAGATTTCGCAACTCTTGCTTGTTTACCTGGTGGCTTGCAAAAAAACCTTCGTAAGCTACATAATAAAATGAGATGACCATTTCTGCAATATCTCTAAGTGGCGATCTTTTTAGCCTCCTTGCGCTGAAGCTTTTTAATGGTTTGCCACCGAAATCCTGGATCACTACATCTTTTCCGGAGATCAGTAATTTATTGAGACTGTAAGATCCGTGCGTCCTGGTTTTCCAGATATCCAATTTTTTCTGGTAAATTTTCCTTGCAGTATTTAAAAGATTGCTTTTGCTCTCAAGAAGAAATCGTGATTCTTCTTTATTTTCTTCAGATAATTTATCAAAGGTTTTTTCCAGTATTTGAGAGCTTTCTCTGATTAATGCCTGCATCGATGAAAATACCGAACGCTGGTAGTGAAGTGAATATTCTTCCGGATTAAAATCTTTTTCTGTCATATTAGCTAAAGTCAAATGCAGTTCCGCGGTTCGCAGTCCAATCAGGCTGGCCTGGTCCGCAGTTCGACTCCCTAATAAGCTCTGCAAATCTGTTGACAATTCATTAAAAGCAATTGGGTTCGTAATTGTGCCTTTTCTATCATACGGATTGAGCTCTTCTCTGCTTCGTGCCATGATTCTTTCCAGGTAATTGGCAATACGTTCTCTCATATACGATTCACCATTGCCATGGTTTTCGATCAATACCTGCATCATGCCTAGTGTATAACCATCTTTACCAGAATTCAGGTCAATTTTACCTAAAAAGCCGGGCACATGTGGGAACTGTGCATTCTCAGACAAATAATAGCTTAATTCAACATCCGGATTAATCGATTTATCAATTTTGCGATACATCTTTAAAAAGAATGCATTGTTGTAAGTGATGGATGTGTTGTTTTCATCACCGGAATGTATTTTGGCTATTGGCTGTACATGATCTTTTAAAAACTTTGCCACTCCTTCTTTTGATTTGAATTGAAGGACATCTTCTCCTATTGTGACGTTCTTATTTTCCGCGAGGCATCGGATGAGATGCTCGTGCATTTCATAAATATAATAAGCATCGCAAAGCAGCGACGGCACCTTGCTTATCTGCATTTGTGCAATAATTGAGTCCGGGCAACTAACAGAGATTTTTTCCATTCCATCGCCGGAGATATTTGTAATTGCCAGCTGATAAGTTTCCGGCAAACCACTTTCGTAATTTATATCAATCAAAAGCAGGTAAACAGGCTTGTCATGAACCGGGACCGGAACTATTTTTTGAATGGTGGTAGCGTATACCTTTCTTCCTTTTCCCTTGAACCAGGTTCTTTTATCTAAAAATGAAAGTAGAATTTGTTTTTCCAGTAGTTCTCTTGTTTGTCCTTTTAAAATATCCTCCCAGTCATTCAATTCCAGAATTTGTAAGCCAGATACGTCATCTTTTTTATGATGAATTTTTTGAAGTGCAAACCATTGAAAGGAATGTGCACTGAGCGTGAAAAAATAAGGTTCATTTTTTATCAGTGGAAACGAATTTTTACTGAATATCTCTACCGGCACGAAACCATTGAATTCCCTTAAGTCAATCTCAGCTGGCTGAGCATACTTTGAAAGATTGCAGATGATCAAAATCGTTTCGTCTTTATAAGTTCTTGTAAATGCAAAAATTTTTGGATTATCGGCATGCAGGAATTTCATATCTCCACGGCCAAATGCCTTATATTTTTTTCGCATGCTGATCATCCGCTTCATAAACCAAAACAATGAAGATGTATTTTTTCTTTGCATCTCCACGTTTACCGCTTCATAATGATATTCCGGGTCAATGATCACAGGCAAATACAATTGCTGTGGATTGGTTTCTGAAAATCCTGCATTCCTGTCTGGCGCCCATTGCATAGGTGTGCGAACGCCATCACGGTCGCCGAGGTAATAATTGTCCCCCATACCAATTTCATCTCCATAGTAAATAACAGGAGTGCCCGGCAATGAAAACAATAATGAGTTCATCAATTCAATTTTGCTCCGGTTGTTATCCATAAGTGGTGCAAGCCTATGCCGAATACCCAGGTTAATCCTTGCTTTCTGATCTTTTGCATAAGATGCATACATGAAATCTCTTTCTTCATCCGTTACCATTTCCAATGTCAATTCATCATGATTACGAAGAAAAATTGCCCATTGACAGGTTTCGGGAATAGCTGGTGTCTGGTCAAAAATATCAGTAATAGGGTAGCGGTCTTCCCGCTGCACAGACATAAACATTCTTGGCATTACAGGAAAATGATAGTTCATATGGCATTCATCGCCATTACCAAAATAAGAAGCTGCATCTTCCGGCCACATATTCGCTTCCGCAAGAAAAGCAGTATTTGGAAATTTAGCATCGATATGTTTGCGCAGCCGTTTTAAAAAAGCATGAGTCTCTGGTAAATTTTCTCCGTTTGTGCCTTCTCGTTCGTACAAATAAGGCACTGCATCCAGTCGAAAGCCGTCTACGCCCATTTCACACCAATAATCGATGATTTTAAAAATTTCTTCCTGTACCAATGGATTGTCATAGTTAAGGTCGGGTTGGTGATGAAAGAATCGATGCCAATAGTATTGTTGCGCAACTGGATCCCAGGTCCAATTGGATGCTTCAAAATCCTGGAAAATAATGCGTACATCCTTATACCTCGTAGGGTCATCGGACCATACATAAAAATTTCTTTCCTGCGAATCTTTAGGTGCCGTTCTCGCTCTTTGAAACCAGGGATGTTGGTCAGATGTATGATTAATGACAAGCTCGGTAATTACTTTTAAATCCCGCTTATGTGCTTCTTCGAGTAATTGCCGAAATTCATCCAGTGTTCCGTATCGGGGATTAATAGAATAATAATCCGCGATATCATAGCCGTCATCTTTTAAAGGTGAAGGATAGAATGGAAGTAACCACACGGCCGATACGCCCAATTCCTGCAAATAATCAAGCTTTTCCATCAAGCCTTTAAAATCGCCACTGCCATCTCTATCGCTATCCCTAAAGGCTTTAATGTGGAGTTCATAAATGATAGCGTCTTTGTACCAGTGCCTTTTATCATCCAGTGCTGAGTTCTGAGCCATGATCCAATCTAAATTTTATTATGAAAAATTAATAAAATATCATGCCTTGATGTTAGATTATTAAATGGAAGTAGGCAATAGGAGAGGAAGGCACCGGCAACGAGGTAACCACCCTGTGTAAAAATAAATGTTCACCTTACTGACTTAACGAATGGCTTCTATTGCTTTGAGTAAGAAAGGTCTTGGAAGTTCATTGTTCTATAACCATTATGTAAATCTGATCAACATCTATAACCTGCAATTTTTATAACCGCCAAGTAGAATGTCTTCATACGGCTCTTAATGTACCCAATTCAAGGTTCAGGCGTATTTTTATCCCATGACCACTTTGATCTCCAATATTGGATTGCTTGTGAATACCAGGGAAGAATTTCATTTACTAAGAGGAAAGGAGTTAAGTGAATTGCCTTGCATTAAAGATGCTTTTGTAATTATTGAAGATGACGTGATTACCGAATTTGGTGCAATGAAGGATGTAAAATTTCGGGTCGCTGATTTTACATCTCACCTTGATGCCACGGGGAAAATGGTTTTGCCCTCATGGTGTGATAGCCATACTCATTTGGTTTTTACAGGAAGCAGGGAAAACGAATTTGTTGAAAAGATCAAAGGGTTGACTTACGCCCAAATTGCAGCAAAAGGTGGAGGCATTTTAAATTCGGCAAAAAAAATCAATGCAATTTCTGAAGAAGAGTTGTACAAACAATCTTATAAACGGTTGCAACAAGTAATTAAATTGGGAACAGGTGCTATTGAAATTAAAAGTGGCTATGGTTTAAGTGTTGAGGGTGAACTAAAAATGCTTCGTGTCATTCAACGGTTGAAACGGAATACAAATGTTTCTATTAGATCTACATTTCTAGGTGCACATGCTGTTCCGGCGGAGTATAAGGAGAACAGGCAGGGCTATATTGATCTTATCATTAATCAAATGCTGCCTGTTATTGCCAATGAAGGATTAGCCGATTACATCGATGTTTTTTGCGAGCAAGGTTTTTTTTCTTTGGAAGAGACTAAACAAATTTGCAACGCAGGTAAAGCCTTTGGTTTAAAACCAAAAATTCATGCAAACCAATTATCTGCTTCTGGTGCTGTACAAACGGGAGTGAAGCTAAACGCCTTGTCTGTAGACCATTTGGAAGTGATGGATGATGATGCTGTTATTTCGTTGTCCAATTCAACAACAATCGGAACTTTATTACCATCAGCTGCTTTTTTTCTGCGAATGCCATATCAGCCAGCAAGAAATTTAATCAATAACAATTGTGCCATTGCCCTCGCAACCGATTATAACCCTGGTTCTTCTCCTTCAGGTAATATGAACTTTGTTGTAGCTCTAAGTTGTATCCAGATGAAAATGCTGCCGGAGGAAGCAATAAACGCAGCAACAATCAATGGCGCATTTGGTATGGAACTTGAAAATGAAGTGGGCAGTATTTCCGTCGGTAAGAGGGCCAATTTAATTGTCACAAAAGAGATTCCATCTCTGGCCTATTTGCCATATTCATTTGGAAATAATTTAATAGATCGCGTAATGCTAAGAGGTGAATGGGTACAGTAATAATGACTTAATTTCAATCCATGAATCTTAGCTCGGAGCTATTATTGATCCTGCTTTGTGGTCTCATTATTCTTTCTTATCTCTTTTCTGTTGTAAGCCAGTTTATCAAGGTGCCTTCCGTGCTATTGCTTTTGTTTGCGGGTATTGGATTTCGCACTCTTGCGCAAGCATATGATTTTGATCTTCACATTCCAACTGAAATTATTGATGGCCTTGGAGTTGTTGGTTTGATTATGATAGTGCTTGAGGCCGGGCTGGATCTTGAATTATCAAAAAATAAAACTTCCCTGATCCGTGATTCTTTTTTAGCCGGACTTCTTATTCTCATATTTTCTGCCGCTTTGCTTACTGGAATTTTGTATTACCTCCTTCATGACGAAATAACAAAATGTATCGTGTATGCTTTGCCTTTATCGATTATGAGCAGTTCAATTGTTTTGCCAAGCATACATCATTTAACAAAGAGCAAAAAGGAATTTTTAATTTATGAAGCTTCTTTTTCAGACATTATCGGTATTTTGTTGTTTAACTATTTTACAGGGGGAGAAATTTTTACACTGCATGCAATTGGATCTTTTTCATTAAGTATTGTTGTTTCTATTGTTTTATCGCTGGTGGTTTCTTTCCTTCTTTTCCTGCTATTAGCTAAATCCAGGACACACATAAAATTTTTCCTGGTATTTGCACTTTTGATCGTAATTTATTTGGGCGGCAAAATGTTACATCTGCCATCTCTTTTAATTATTCTTGTATTTGGCCTAATGGTCAATAATTGGGAAAAAATTCCTTCCAAACGGGCCGCTCGACTCGTTCCACACCAGCAACTAGTGGGCATCAGGCATTTTTTGCATTCGATAACTGCGGAATCATCTTTCCTGGTAAGAACTTTCTTTTTTGTATTGTTTGGCTTTAGCATTGATCTTGATTTTTTTGGTAACCGTGATGTACTTTTTATTGGAACGATGATCGTACTCGCCCTTTTCCTGGTGAGATTTTTATACCTGCAGTTTTTTTTCAAAACCAAATTGCTGCCCGAGGTTTTTTTGATTCCACGAGGCCTTGTTACCATTGTATTGTTTTATAAGATACCGACGAGTATGAAGCTTAGTAATTTCGATGACGATATCTTATTTTTTATTATTCTTGCCACCGGCATTATTATGTCCATTGGAATGATGCTTTATAAAAAGAAGAACGACGAAATAATTGAAGACCCTCAATTTGCCGAACGAAAAGAAATTTTATGAATTGTGTACATTTTAAAATTTATAGTAAGCAGGACGTCATCTCAATCACAAAACTCAGGCGATTTGAAACGAAATTAGGCGAGAGGGTGCAGGTACTTATAGATGCAGGTGAGCTTGTTCAATCCTTAACAGCGCTGAATCAAAAATATGTTCTGTTCGGAATTCCGGAAGATATTGGAGTGCAGGCAAATTATGGAATCGGTGGAACAAGCACTGCATGGAATTCTTTTTTGCAATCGTTTCTCAATATTCAAAGCAATGATTTTTTAACCGGAGAGGAAATTGCGGTAATTGGGCATTTCGATTTTGGGGATATTCAATACCTGATAGACAGAAATGCACACAGCACCGAAGAAAAAGTTGAGGCTTACCGTCATGCTGTTAATACAATTGATGAGGAGGTAGAGAGCCTCACAAAAGCGATCGTTGCAGCGGGAAAAATTCCGATAGCAATTGGAGGTGGACACAATAATTCCTATCCACTAATTAAGGGGTCTTCAAAAGGATTGCACCAGCTTCAAAAAATAGGGTTACCTCAGATTAACTGCATCAACCTTGATGCACATACCGATTTTCGCCCAAGTGAAGGAAGACACAGCGGCAATGGTTTTCGATATGCTGAAGAGGATGGATTTTTACAGAAATATTGCGTGATTGGTATTCATGAAAATTATCTTCCACAAAATGTATGGCTCGACATTGTAAATAATCCTTTTCTTGATTTTATTAGCTATGAAGATATTTTTATACAGGAAAAAAGAAATTTCATCCAGGCGGTTGCTCACGCCATTGATTTCACAGACGATAATTTCACTGGCATTGAACTTGACCTGGATTGTATTGAAGATGTTTTAAGCAGTGCCTGTTCACCAATAGGAGTTAAAACAAGTCATGCGCGACAATTTATCAGTTTAACAGCTGCACAGAGTAAGCCTGCCTACTTGCATATTTGTGAAGGCGCCACAAGGCTTTCAAACGGAACAACCAATGATTTAACTGGTAAATTAATTAGTTACCTGGTGACCGATTTTGTAAAAGGAAACGAAGAGCTTTAGTCGAGCAATTGTTCATCCAGCTCCATTATTTTTTCAAAAACTTTTTCGTAGTCCCTGTTAACAGCTGCCAATTTGGTTACTGCTTCTTTGTATGCAGATTCTGTTTTTTTAAATTCCTCTTTGTTAGCATAGATCTCCGGTTTTGTGAGACTCATTTCCAGATCTTCTTTCTTGTCCTTGAATTCTGCAATTTGTTTTTCCAGCTGTTGAAAAATCCTTTGCTGTTTCTGTAACTCTTTTTTAAGAGCAGATTTATCAATTGCATTTTTTGACGATGCGATTGGAGACTTTTCAGTTTCTTTTATCAATTCCTTATTGCCAATTGTTTTCTCATTACCCGGGCCTTGTTCCTTGGCCCTGACCTCTTTTTCGTCTGGCTTCTGTTTCCTGACGTCTGACTTCTCACGCTTCACGTCTGTCCTCGCATTCATCCTTTCCTTCCATTCTACATATTCCTCGTAGCCACCTTTAAATTCTTTGATTTCATGATCAATAATCTCCCAAATCTTATTAGCTGTTTTGGAAATAAAATAACGGTCGTGACTTACCAGGATAAAACTGCCCTGGTATCTATTGAGGGCATCAACCAACAATTCTGTGGAATGGATATCCAGGTGGTTAGTAGGTTCGTCAAGAAGTAAAAAGTTTGCTTTAGAAAGTATGGTTTTTGCCAAAGCCACCCTTGCTTTTTCACCTCCACTCAAAACTTTGATTCTTTTATCAGCGTCATCGCCGCTGAACAGGAAACAACCAAGAAGGCTTCGCAACTCCAATTCTGTTTTTTGCGAACCTGCCTGCTTCATTTCATCAATAATGGTGTGACTTAAATTTAAAGCCTCCAATTGATGTTGCGCATAAAAAGCAGGATCAATATTATGTCCCCATTTGCGTTCTCCCTGGAAAGGTTCGGTGCCGGCAATGATTCTCAACAGTGTTGATTTACCTTTTCCATTGGCACCAATCAATGCAATCTTGTCGCCACGTTCAATTTCAGCAGAAGCATTATCGAGAATATCGACATCTTTAAAATGTTTGGTCACATGTTTTAATTCAACTAAAACTTTTCCGGGGGTTTTATCAATGTTAAAATTAATTTTGATGTTGGGCCTTTCAATTTCCGCTTCTTCAATTCTGTCCAGTTTATCTAACTTTTTAATCAGGCTTTGTGCCATCGCAGCTTTACTGGCCTTTGCCCTGAATCGTTCAATCAATCTTTCGTTTTGTCGAATGTAATCCTGTTGGTTTTCAAAAGCTCTTTGCTGAACTTCCACACGTTGCAGCTTCTCAGTTTCATAAAAAGAATAATTGCCATTGTAAATATGCAATTCACGTTGATAAACCTCGACGATCTTCTTTACCATCCTGTTTAAAAAATATTTATCATGGCTTACGATTACAACGGCGCCTTTATAATGCTGTAAATACTTTTCCAGCCATTCAATGGAAGGAAGGTCAAGGTGGTTTGTAGGCTCATCGAGTAAAAGAAGATCGGGTTGTTGCAGGATCATCTTTGCCAGTAAAACTCTCATTCGCCATCCGCCGCTAAACTCGCGATAAGGTCTTTGCAAATCTTTATTTTCAAACCCCAATCCCTGCAACACTTCTTCGGTTTGGTATTGCATGGTGTAACCTCCGGCCTCTTCAAATTGGTGAAGCTTATTACTGTATTTATGAAGTAATTCGTCGCTTGAATTTGATTCAATCTCTTTGGTCAGTCGATCCAGTTCCTTTTCCAAAGCCTTTGCTTTGTCAAAAGCATGCATGGCTACTTCAAGGATGGATTCACTTGTATCAAAACTCAAAAGGTCCTGGTGTAAATAACCAATGGTTGTATTGCGACTCCTTTCTACGGTCCCTGCAGATGGCTGGTACTCACCCACAAATAATTTCAATAATGTGGATTTGCCTGTTCCATTGTAACCAATTAATCCAATTCTTTCCAGGGGATGAATGTGCCAGGTGGCGTCTTTAACAATGGTTCTTGCACCAAACTCAAACGTAACATTTTGTAAACCGGCTAGCATAAGGCGGCAAAGATAATTGTGGTTTGTGCAGATTTAGCAAGGATTTCACGGATTAAGAATGTTTTAATGATCAGTGGCTCTATACATTTCATCGCCCATCGTTAGTTTTGCACAAATTTTTGGTATGCGGATTCTACTGGCTTGTTTTCTAATAATACTGCTATTGTCGTGCACCAATTCCCAAAAAGATCAAAACGCTCAAACGAAGGGCATTAGTAAACATAGCAACAGCTTTAATGCCTCTGTTCAATCAGCAATAGACAGTTACCATCAATTAACAGAAGCCTTTGTCAATTGGGATTCAATAGCAATCATTCGGCAATCAGGAGAATTGGAACGCAAGCTCGATAGTATCAATTTTTTTGGATTCAGTCCTGAAGCGATCACCGCGCCAGCAGATACTTTGGTCCTGGCCAAAAAAGATTTGAAGGCTATGGCTTTGAATAAAACCATCACTGACAAACGGCACGACCTGAATTCGCTTACCCAACATCTTTATGCTTTTTTGGAAATTGTTCAATATGACGAAAAGAAAGTTTTTTTGCACGAATGTCCAATGGCTTTTAATGATACTGAAGCTGCAGATTGGTTGAGCGAATCGGAGGAAGTTCGAAATCCTTATTTGGGATTACATCACCCGAAATATGGCAAAGCAATGATTGAATGTGGTGAAACAAAAGACACAATTGATTTCACATCACAAAGGCGGAAGACCAAATAATAGAAGAAAGAAAAGGAAGAAAAACACCGGAAATGATTCGAAGTCAAAGAGCACTTAGTCTAATCAGTTTGCTTTTGGTTGGGATGATTTTTTCAACTGCAGCAATTGCTCAAAATAAATTTACCCTAAACGGCTATATTAAAGATTCAAGCAATGGTGAATCAATAATAGGAGCAACCGTTGCCATCAACGGAAAATCCATTACCAGCAATCAATATGGCTTTTACTCCATTACATTGGAAAGTGGTGAATATGATGCATTGGTGACGCATGTGTCCTATCTCACCCAGTCATTTCATTTAAGTCTGAACAACAACATCCAACACAATATTTTTTTGTTGCCCAAATCATCTGCTCTTACGGAAGTAGTTGTTTATAGCAAACGGAAAGATGCCAATATCCGAAATGCACAAATGGGTAAGGTTGATCTTTCTATCAATCAAATAAAAAACATCCCTGCATTCATGGGTGAAGTGGATATTTTGAAAGCGATCCAGCTCATGCCTGGCGTTCGCAGTGCAGGAGAAGGAAATGCCGGTTTTTATGTTCGTGGTGGTGGGCCAGACCAAAATTTAATTTTGTTAGACGATGCTGTTGTTTATAACACGGGACACCTGTTCGGTTTCTTTTCCATTTTTAATTCCGATGCCATTAAGAATGTTTCACTAATTAAAGGCGGTATGCCAGCACAATATGGTGGACGATTGTCTTCTGTGTTGGATGTTTCTATGAAGGAAGGCAACACCAATAAGTTTCAAACAGAAGGAGGAATTGGATTGATTGCTTCAAGATTTTCCATCCAGGGCCCCATAAAAAAAGATAGAGCCTCATTCATTGTTTCGGCGAGAAGAACTTATGTCGACGCATTGGTAAAACCATTTGTTAGTAAAGGCAGTAATTTTTATGGTTCGGGCTATTATTTCTACGATATGAATGCAAAAATCAATTACCGCTTTTCAGAAAAAGATCGTTTGTATTTAAGTGGTTATTTTGGAAGAGATGTTTTTACGTTTAAAAACACCGAACAATCTTTCAAAGCCAATATTCCATGGGGAAATGCAACGGCTACTTTGCGATGGAATCATGTTTTCAATCCTAAATTGTTTGCAAACGCTACTGTTGTTTATAATGATTATCACTTTAAGTTCGGCGCCGCCCAAAACAATTTCGAGATCAATTTATCGTCTGGCATAAAAGATGGCAATGCCAAAATTGATTTTGACTATTATCCCTCTGGTCAACACAAACTGAAGTTTGGCGGGTTGTTTACCTACCATAAATTCATTCCGAACGTTACATCGGGCAAACAGGATTCCGTAGTATTTCAACCAGTGAATGATGGAAACAAGTTTGCTTTAGAAAAAGCATTATACGTACAGGATGACTGGGATATCAGCGATCGATTCAAAATAAATTATGGGCTTCGATGGACCAGCTTTTCGCAGATAGGTCCATACACTAAATATGTGCGTGATGCAGATCAAAATATATTGGACAGTACGGTATATGACGACTTTGAAACAATACAAACCTATTCGGGTTTTGAGCCGAGAATGACCTTACGGTATTCATTGAATAGCACTACATCAGTAAAAGGATCGGTTACACGTAATTTACAATTCATTCACCTGGTGAGTAATGCTGGCACTACACTGCCAACTGATCTTTGGGTGCCAAGCACCTATCGTGTAAAACCGCAGTTAAGCTGGCTATATGCAACAGGGTTATTCAAAAATTTCAAGAATAACGAATACGAAACCTCGGTGGAATTTTATTATAAGGATATGCGTAACCAGATTGAGTATGGCGAAGGTTACACCCCATCTTTAAAAGATCCGGAAGAAGATTTTGTATTCGGTAAAGGGTGGAGCTACGGATCTGAGTTTTTCATTAACAAACTAAGAGGAAAATTTACCGGATGGATTGGGTATACATTGTCATGGACCTGGCGAAAGTTTCCTGCACTGAATGCAGGTGAAACTTATCCTGCCAAATATGATCGACGACACGATCTCTCTGTTGTTGGCTCGTATGAAGTAAATAAGAAATGGAAATTCGGAGCCGTATTTGTTTATGGCAGTGGCAATGCTATTTCCTTACCTGAACGATTTTATATTGTCAATGGTGTGTTGACGCAGGATTTTAGCGGTATCAATGAATACCGTTTAGGCGCTTATCATCGATTGGATCTATCAGCCACACTAACGCCTCAACATCATAGGAAGAAAAAATTTGAAAGCTATTGGGTCTTCAGCGTGTATAATGTGTATAATCATCTCAATCCATATTTTGTTTACTTTGATCAAACCGGCAATCCTTACAGCGGTACAATGAAAATAGAAGCAAGACAAGTATCATTGTTCCCCGTGTTACCAGCGGTAACCTGGAATTTTAAATTTTAATCATCAGAAACAATTTTTCTCTAACTTTTCGGCTCTAAAAAATGACACACATGAGAAAATTTTTTCTTTTTGCCCTGGCACAGGGCTTCGCTCTTTTTCTTTGTGCACAATCCAACAACGATGCTTCAGTAATTAATAAGATCAAAGCAGAAGAACAAGGCAATTCACAAGTCATGGATATTGCTTTTCATCTTACCGATGTAAATGGTCCAAGATTGACAGCGTCACCTGGATTTATGAAAGCGGCAGAATGGGCAAAAAACACGATGGCAAGCTGGGGTTTAAATGCCAAATTAGAACCATGGGGCGATTTTGGTAAGGGCTGGCAACAGGAAAAATGTTATGTGGCAATGACCAGGCCCTATTATGCTCCGCTAATTGCTTATGCCCGTGCATGGACGCAGGGCACCGGCAAGAAAATGCTAACAGGTGATATCTTGTTAATTAATGCAAACGATTCTGCAACGCTTGTTCAACAATATTCAGGCAAACTAAAAGGAAGGATCGTAATGCTTTTGATGAATGATACATTACATCCCTCATTTACTGCGGATGCAGAACGGTTGGCTGATACTACTCTGGATAAAATGGCAAAGGCTCAACCCCAAAACAGCCAGGGTGGTAATCCGCAATCGAGGAATAACAACAATTTTGCAGCGAGGCAGGCGTTTCAACGTACACTCACCAATTTTTATAACAGCGAAAAGCCTGCTTTGATTCTTAGTATGTCTGCAAGAGGCAATGACGGAACTGTATTTGTTCAAAGTGGGGGGTCTTATATGAAAGATCAGCTGGAGGCACCTGCAAGTGTAAGTTTATCGAGTGACGATTATTTGCGTTTGCAAAGGCTGGTAAGAGCTGGTGTACCTGTAGAGCTGGAAGCAGATGTGAAAACTAAATTTTTTACAAGCGATACACAAGGATATAATGTAGTTGCTGAAATTCCTGGAACAGATCCACAACTTAAAGATCAAATTGTAATGTTAGGTGGCCACCTGGATTCATGGCATGCTGGAACTGGCGCTACAGACAATGCTGCAGGTTGTTCGGTAATGATGGAAGCTGTCCGTTTAATAAAGACGTTGGGTCTTCAACCTAAAAGAACGATACGGATAGTTTTGTGGAGTGGAGAAGAGCAAGGTCTGTTTGGATCTCGTAATTACGTAAAAACTCATTTTGGAGATCCTCAAACCATGCAGTTGACTCCGGACCAGGCAAAAGTTTCTGCATATTACAATTTAGATAACGGCACTGGTAAAATCAGGGGTGTTTATTTACAGGGAAATGATAAAGTAAGAGACTTGTTCCAGGAATGGCTTACCCCATTTAATGGAATGGGCGCATCTACACTTACCCTTAATAATACAGGTGGCACTGACCATCTTTCATTTGATGCGGTTGGTATCCCGGGTTTTCAATTCATACAGGATCCAATTGAATATGATACAAGGACGCACCACAGCAATATGGATGATTACGACCATTTGATTCCGGAGGACCTGAAGCAAGCGGCAACAATTGTAACCGCATTTGTTTATAATACTGCTCAACGCAATGAAATGATTCCAAGAAAACCTTTGCCTGAGGCAAGAACTAATCAAAGAAGCTTTTAAGAAATACAAAGGCCCGGATTAAGAAGTTAAGTACGAAGTGAAAGCTTCGTACTTTTTATTTTAATGATTCAACTTTTTTGCCCGTTGCTTGTTTTTAAAAGAACATGAACCTGGGGTACGCATGCATCAACATGACTCTGGCCGAAAAAGGAATTACTACCAACAGGGGAATGGTCAAACGTACCTATGAAGCAAAAGGCATTCAGTATGCCTCCCAGCTTGCTTTGCAAAATGTCCATGCTTTATATCAGATTCTGCAATGGAATGTTGAAAATAATATCAGTTTGTTTCGTATCACTTCCGACTTGTTTCCCTGGGCATCTGAATACAAACTGAAATCAATGCCTGACTTCAAAGAAATCAGGTCCATTTTAGAGCAGGCTGGAAAATTACCCGTTCGGGTAAGTACACACCCTGGCCCTTTTAACAAACTAGCCGGCAGCGGGGATACTTTAAAGAACACAATTAAAGACCTGGAAATTCATTCCCAACTTTTCGACCTCATACGGCTGGAGCCATCACATTGGAACAAAATAAATATACACGTCGGCGGCGCTTATGGTGACAAGCACGAAACATTGAAACGTTACGCTAAGAATTTTAAAAAGCTTTCTTCCCATCTCCAAAAAAGACTCACTGTGGAAAACGATGACAAAAAGGGTTTGTTCACCGTATCCGAACTTTTGCCATTACATGACGAGATCGGGATCCCGATTGTATTCGATTATTTTCACCACAAGTTGCATCCCGGGTTGTTGTCAGAGGAAGAAGCATTTTTAGCGGCCTATAAAACATGGTCCGTAAAACCAGTTTTTCACTACTCCAGTTCAAAAAAAGAAAACGAGGATACAACTGCAAAACGCGAAGCGCATTCCGATTGGGTTCATGAAAAAATCACAACGTATGGTAAACAGGTTGACATTGTACTTGAAACAAAAATGAAAGAGCTTTCATTATTAAAATATAGAAAAAAATACTGTTGAAATAAAGAAAAAGCCTTCTCAATTGGAAGGCTCAATCTGAAATCTCATTCGGGAGGTAAATCACTTGTTCATCTTCTTTTTTAAATTCTCGTCAATCGCATCCAAAAATTCTTCGGTGTACAAAAAATCTTTTCCGTGTTCAGCTTTTGATTTTATTGTCAGAGCAAGATCCTTTGTCATTTTGCCGCTTTCCACTGTTTCAATACAAACTTCTTCAAGGGCAGTACAGAAATCAATTAATGGTTGGTTATTATCTAATTTACCACGAAACGCCAATCCTCTTGTCCACGCAAAAATGGAGGCAATGGGATTTGTTGATGTAGGATTTCCCTTTTGATGTTCACGATAATGCCGTGTTACAGTTCCATGGGCAGCTTCAGCTTCCATGGTTTTTCCATCTGGCGTTACCAATACCGATGTCATCAAACCCAGGGAACCAAAACCCTGCGCAACAGAATCGCTTTGAACATCGCCATCATAGTTTTTACAGGCCCAAACAAATCCTCCATTCCACTTCATTGCACTTGCCACCATATCATCAATCAGCCGATGCTCATACGTTATACCAGCCTGTTTAAATTTATCAGCAAACTCTTTTTCAAAAATTTCCTGGAAAATATCTTTAAAGCGACCGTCATATTTTTTCAGGATTGTGTTTTTTGTACTCATGTACAAGGGCCATCCTTTCTGTAAAGCCATATTCATACAACTCCTGGCAAAGCCGCGAATGCTCTCATCAGTATTATACATGGCAAGTGCTACACCGCCTTCACCTGTATAATTATATACCTCGTATTCCTGTTTTTCACCTGACTCGCTTTCGAAACTTATTTTCAACTTTCCCTTTCCTTTTACAACAAAATCAGTTGCCCTGTATTGGTCACCAAAAGCATGGCGTCCTACAACAATCGGGCGGTCCCATGTTGTAACCAAACGTGGAATATTTTTAATCACAATTGGCTCCCGAAAAACGGTTCCGTCTAAAATATTACGAATAGTTCCATTCGGACTCTTCCACATTTGTTTGAGGCTAAATTCTTTTACTCTCGATTCATCCGGAGTAATAGTGGCGCATTTTATCCCAACTCCATATTGCCTGATGGCATTGGCCGAGTCAACAGTAACCTGGTCATTAGTTTGATCGCGATATTCAACACCAAGGTCATAATATTTAATATCCAGGTCGAGATAGGGTAGTATAAGTTTATCCTTGATAAACTTCCAAATAATTCTTGTCATTTCATCGCCATCCAGTTCCACCACGGGATTGGCAACTTTGATCTTCTCTGCCATGTATACATTTTGATTTTAATAATGGCGCAAAACTAACGTTTTATCGATAGCCGAATTAGTACAATCTTTGCAAAGATTTTCGCCTGGCCATAGAAACCATTAGACATGGAACATGTTCGGCTTTTTTTTCAATTCCTGCATAAATTCGTTACACTTAGCGAACCAGAGTTTGATGAATACATCAGGCCTTATACCGAGGTAAGGCATTTCAGAAAGCGACAAATAATCACCAAGGAAAATGAAATAGAAAACTACCTGAACTTTGTCACCAAGGGGCTGGTGCGTAAATATTATAAAAAGGGCAAAGCAGAAATCAACACCCAACTTTCTACCGAGGGTCATATCATTCATGCGCAGGAATCCTTTCATAGCCGCACAGCATCTGAATATTTTGTGGAAGCCATAGAAACTTCAACAATGGTATCGATCACTTATGACAACCTTGAAAAGATTTACTCAAGTAGTCATAAAATGGAAAAGCTTGGAAGGCTGGTGATTACATTTACCATGGTGATCAAGGATCGTTGGCAAATGAATATGATCAAACTAACTCCACGTGAGCGTTTTATCGATTTCGTACATAAAAATCCTGATTTGCTTCAAAGAGTTCCTCAGAAATATCTTGCGTCCTATCTAAATATTCAACCCGAAACATTTAGCAGGTTTAAGCACTTGCTAAGAAAAAAATGATGTGATCAATTTAAATATGACTCAATAATGCCAGGCTATCCTGCAAACCATACAGGACGGTTGCACTTCAGATTTTTATATTTTGCTCCGGAAAATATGATTGCATGCTAATGAAAAGATTTCCTTTGGTTCTTTGTCTTTCGTTCTCTTTTCTTTTTTCTTTTTCCCAGCAAACCATTGGTACGTACAAAAATTTTAAAAAAACCGGCAACGGGTTTCTTTTTACGGCATCGAAGACAAATCTTAAAATTGAATTTTGTACGCCCGGTATGTTCCGGGTACGAAGCAGCTGGAATAAATCATTTGAAGCGAACGAGCCATGGATGGTTGTCAAGTATGATTGGCCTCCTGTAATTATAAATGTTTCTGAAGGACCCAGGCTTATCCAGTTAAAGACTTCACAGTTGTTGGTCAAAATATACAAGTCCTCACTAAAGATTGATGTTTATGATAAAAACGGAAAACTGTTATCCTCCGAAAATATTGACAAAGGTGGTATTTCCAAAAATGCTGATGCAGTAGCCTGCACAAAACAAATGTCGGCAGATGAACATTTTTTTGGTTTTGGTGAGCGAATGGATTTTTTAGATCGCCGCGGAAAACAACTGAAGTTGAATGTTGGAAGAGGAAAAGGTTTGCCTCACATCATTGGGGCATATAACATACTTGAAGCAAATTATTCCCCGGTGCCATTTTTTATGAGCACAAACGGCTATGGAGTTTTCTTTCATAATGCTTATCCAACAGAATGGTATATGGGAAGTGAAAGAAAAAATGCATATTCTTTCAGTGCCGAAGGTGGCGAACTGGATTATTATTT
>Ga0070664_100000617_pt1 | contig 27174 bp, 21 predicted proteins | sample KBSC73metaG_FD_65863 | JGI IMG/M metagenome (GOLD analysis project Ga0070664, IMG submission 65863) | Corn rhizosphere microbial communities from Kellogg Biological Station, Michigan, USA - KBS C7-3 metaG | ecosystem: Host-associated > Plants > Roots > Rhizosphere > Soil ... | reverse complement strand
GGGTCGGCTGCGCGGCCGTCGGCCGGTCCGGGGTCGGCTGCGCGGCCGTCGGCCGGTCCGGGGTCGGCTGCGCGGCGGCCGGCCGGTCCGGGGTCGGGTGCACGAGCGTCCGGCGGTCCGCGATCTGGTGCGCGCCGGCCGGCCCGCCACCGGCTGCGGACACGGACCGCGGCCGCGGTGCCGGTGGCCGCCCCGCCGCCGGAAGCTCTTCCGTGGCCGAGCCCGATCGGTCGTCAGGAACGGCGTGCAGGTCGCGGGTCGTCGCATCGCCTGCCGCGACGGTGAGCGACACATCGTCGCGGTCCGGCGGCTCCGGCGGCTCCGGCACGTGGCGCCGCGCCGGCGCAGCGGCGGCCGGCGGTGTGGACTCCCGTCGTGCCGACCCGGCCAGCACTGTCGCCTGTGACACCGGCGCGAGGCTGTCGGAGGTCCACGGCTCGCGCTGTGCCGGCAACGACTGCGACGACGCGGGGGAGACCGGCCAGACCGGCCCGGCAGGTGACACCGGAGCCACCGTGTCGGCAGGCGCCAGGACGCAGCCCTGGGCGACTACCGTCTCCGGCTGCTCGGTCACCGTCGGGGCCACTCCGAACGCGCGGTGCAGCGCGGTCGCGACCAGCGGGATCCGGCTGGACCCGCCAACCAGCAGGACCCGCGCCACCTCGACGCCGCAGCGCCGGGCCAGGCCCTGCACCGTGCGCACCGTCCGGTCGACGAGCGGGCCGACGATCCCCTCGAACTCGGCCAGCGTCAGCGGCACCTCGGCATCCAGCAGCGGCGGACGCAGCAGCACGCTCGCCGTGCGCGACAGCATCTCCTTGGCGACCCGGGCCTCGGTCCACAGGTCGTGCCGCAGCCGCCTGTCGTCGTTCGACGAAGGGCTGTCGAGCCGGACCCAGGAGTCGGCGTCGTACCGGTCCCGCAGCCAGCCGACGATGGCCGCGTCGACGTCGAGGCCGCCTACGTCGTCCAAGCCGTCGCCGCCGAGAATTTCGACGGCCGCCGCCTCGCCGGGGCGCACCACCGACACGTCGAACGTGCCGGCGCCCAGGTCGTACACCATGAGGGCGGCAGCCGGCGACAGGTCGCCGTCGAGCACCGACACGAAGTACCGGGCTGCGGCCGCGGGCTCGGCGACGAGGACCGGCACCGGCAGGCCGGCGCTGGCCGCCGCGTCGATCAGCGTGAGCCGGCGCACCGGACCCCAGCCGGCGGGGTGGGAAAGCACCACCGTGTCCGGCGGCCGGCCGGCGACCCGGGCCGCCTCGTGGCCGACGCGCTCGAACACCGCGCCGATCACGTCGACCACCCGGCGCGCGCCGGCACCGAGCAGCACGGTTCCGTCGTCGATGCGCCGCTTCGGGTTCAGTTCCAGGGCGTCGGGGTGGTGGCGGCCGTGGTGCAGGGCATCGCGCCCGACTGACAGCCCGGCCGGAGTGGCGCAGACCGCCGACGGGAGCACCGGCGTGCCGTCGAACAGCAGCGGCGCGACCCGGCCATCGGGCCGGCGGAGCATGGCGACGGTGTTCGAGGTGCCGAAGTCGACACCGAGCACGTACCCGCCCCCCGCCATGGTGCGCAGTCTAGGTGCGGCTGGCACACGCCACGATCAATGTCACGCTACGGGGGCATCACGGGTGGGCTCAAATTCGTTCCCAAAGTGCAAAGATGGCCGGATGCGGTGGCGCAACTTCGTCGCACTCGGCGACAGCTTCACGGAAGGCATGGACGACCCGTACGAAGACGGCCGAGGTTACCGCGGCTGGGCCGATCTGGTCGCCGGCCGGCTGGCCGGGGACGCATCCGGCGGCGACTTCGGGTACGCGAACCTCGCCGTCCGCGGCCGGCTCCTCCCCCGCGTCGTCGAGGAGCAGGTCCCCGCGGCCCTGGCCATGAAGCCCGATCTGATCAGCTTCGCCGCCGGCGGCAACGACGCACTGCGCCGCGGGTTCGATCCGGACGCCCTGCTCCAGCGCTTCGACGACACGATCCGCGACCTGCGCGCCACCGGCGCCGACGTGGTGCTCTTCCGCTGGGCCGACATCAGCACCCGGTTGCCGGGCGGCCGGGTGATCGGTCCGCGGGTGCGGATGATGAACGACGCGGTGACCGCGACCGCCGAGCGGCATGGTGCCCTGGTTGTCGACCTCTGGGGCGACCCGGCGTTCGCGAACACCCGCATGTGGAGCGTCGACCGGCTGCACCTGTCGCCGTCCGGGCACCGGCGGGTGGCCGCACACGTGTTGACAGCGTTGGGCGTCGCCGCGGAGGAGAGCTGGCTGGCGGCCGTCCCGCCGCCGGAGCGGCTGAGCTGGATGACCCAGCGCACGGCCGACGCCCGCTGGGTGACCCAGCACCTGGCGCCCTGGGTCAAGCGGCGCCTGACCGGCAGGTCGTCCGGTGACCTGGTCGAACCGAAGCGGCCCGGCCTCGAGCCCGTGACCTGACCGCGACCTCCCACCCGCACGATGAAACCCATGGTGACGCGGCGCGGGCTGATCGGGGGAGCGGCGGCGGTGCCCGTCGCCACCGCGGCCGCGGTGACCGCCGCCACTGCCGGTTGCGGCCCGCGCCGCGCGCCCGCCGCGGCGCCGGCCCTCGACCCGAACAGCTGGGCCAGCGTCAAGGCGCAGTTCCCGCTGGACCAGACAAAAGCGCAGTTCGCCGCGTTCGTGTTCGCCAGCCATCTGCCCGCGGTGCGAAACGCAATCGCCGACGTCGCCGCCAAGCTCGACAGCGACACCACCGGCCTGCTGGCCGACGAGGCGCGCTACGAGACGGCTGTCGACGACGCGGCCCGCGCCCACCTCGGCGGCGACCCGGGCGCGATCGCCTTCACCGACTCCACTACAGCCGGGCTGGGCCTGCTCTACAGCGGCTTGAAGCTTGCCCCGGGCGACGAGATCCTCACCACCGAGCACGACTTCTACTCCACACACGAATCGCTGCGGCTGCTCGCGGCCCGCACCGGCGTCACGGTCCGCAAGGTCAGGCTGTACCAGGATCCGGCGAAGGCCACCGAGGACGAGATCCTCTCGTCGCTGGGCGCGGCGTTGTCGCCGAAGGTTGCGGTGGTCGCGCTGACGTGGGTGCATTCGGGGACGGGGGTCCGCCTGCCGATCGCGCCGATGGCCGACCTGATCCGGTCGAAGACCGGCGCGCTGATCTGCCTCGACGCGGTGCACGGGTTCGGGGCCCGGGCGGAGAAACCGGCCGACCTGAAGGTCGACTTCTTCGTCAGCGGCGCGCACAAATGGCTGTTCGGGCCGCGCGGCACCGGGGTGCTGTGGGGGGCGCCGGCCGGGTGGGCGCGCTACGCGCCGGTGATCCCGACGTTCGACCGGAACACGATCGGCTCGTGGATCACCGGGCAGCAGTTCCCGGCGACGCCCGGGGCGCAGGCCACGCCCGGCGGCTACCACAACTTCGAGTCCCGGTGGGCGCTGGCCGCGGCGTTCGACTTCCACAAGCAGATCGGCGTCGCCCGGGTCGCCGAGCGCACCAGCCAGCTGGCCACCAAGCTCAAGGACGGCATCGCCGAGCTACCGAACGTCTCGCTGAGCACCCCGCGTGAGCCGGCGCTGTCGGCGGGCATCGTCTGCTGCCAGGTGCGCGGGCTGCGGCCGGCGGAAGCGGTGGGCGCGCTGCGCTCGCACGACGTGATCGCCTCGGCCACCCCGTACGCGAACGAGTTGCTGCGCTTCGGCACCAGCATCGCCACCGACGAGGCCGACGTCGACCGCGCCCTGGCCGCCCTCCGCGCCCTCAGCTGAGCCCACAACGCGATCTTGGACTCTCGTCGGGGCCAGCGGCCCGACCAGAGTCCAAGATCGCGAAAATCAGACCATCTCCGGCAGCGACAGCGTGTACTCGAGCACCTCTGAGTACTTCGCGGTGGCCACCGCGATCGTGCTGTCGGCCGCCCCGTAGTAGAGGCGCAGCTCGTCGCTCTCCTGGTCGTGCACGAGGCCGGTCGGGAACACCACGTTCGGCACGTCGCCGATCCGCTCGTACGGCGCGTCGGGCCCCAACACCCACGACGGCGTCCGGCGCAGCACCCGGGTCGGGTCGTCCAGGTCGAGCAGGACGATCCCGACGCGGTAGATCGCCGTCGCCACCATCTGCTTGACGCCGTGGTAGAAGCACAGCCAGCCGTGCGGCGTCTCGATCGGAGGCGGCCCCATGCCGATCCGGGTGGCGTCCCACCAGGGGCCGGACCGGCTCTGCAGCACGGGTTCGGACGCCGTCCACGACCGCAGGTCGGCCGAGCGGGACAGCCACACGTCGGCCCGGTGCGTCTGGGCCGCGACAGGTCGGTGGAACAGCACGTACATGCCGTCGATCTGGCGCGGCAGCAGCGACGCGTTCTTGTCCTCGGGCGGCATGATGATCCCGTAGTGCTCCACCGACCGGAAGTCCTGCGTCACGGCGAGCGCCACGCACGGGCCGCTGGGCCCGTAGGCGGTGTAGCAGATCGCGTAGCCGCCGAGTTCCCGCACGTAGGTGATCCGCGGGTCCTCGGCGCCCCAGCACGAGGTCGGGTCGGACGGGTCGTCGGCGATGAGCGGCTTCGGCTCCACCCGCCACCCGGTGCGGCCGTTCTCGCTGCGGGCCACGGCCAGGTGCGAGATGCCGCGCCGGTCCTCGACCCGGCTCACCAGCACGGTCTCCCCGTTGAGCAGCGCCGCCCCCGGGTTGAACACGCTGTTCATCGGATACGGGAAGTCGGCCGCCGAAAGGACCGGATTGCCGGGATGGCGGTGGAACAGCTCCGCGTCATCGTGCATCGTGGTGACCCTTCGACGTGCGAGTGCCGGTTCGGCGCGCTGGGCGATCCGATGCCCGTACCGTACCTTTTCGTTCCGCTTTGGCCGGCGGTTTCTGCCCAGGCTTTGCGATTGCGGTACGGACGGCCGCCGGCGGCTCCACCGGCACCCGGTCGGGCAGCGCCGCGAGGCCGGCGAGCAGCAGGGACAGCTGGGCCTGCAGGTGCGCGAGCGTCGACTCGGCGCCCCGGTTCGGGTTGAAGCCGCCGGGTGTCAGGCCGTCGTGACAGGCGCCGGTCCGCGGGTCGTACATCGCGACGTCGCCGCGGTTGCGCCCGTGGAACCAGCCGTACGCGACGCCGGCCAGGCTGCCGTACCGGGCGTCGCCCGTGTGCCGCCACGCGGCGACCATCGCCTCGACCGCCGACGCCGTGTCGATCGGCTGCTCGTCGCCGTCGTCGGCCCAGTCGTCCGGCGCGTCGCGGTGGTGCCAGCGGTTCCCGACGTTGCGCAGCGTCCCCGCGGTCAGCCCGGCGTGGTCGGCGTACCAGTCCAGCGCGGTGAGTGCCCGGGCGGCGATCACCCGATCGTCGAGGGCGGCCCCGCCGACCAGGAGTGCCTGCGCCAGCCGGGCGTTGTCGTACGTCAGCTCCGGCTCGAACCAGTACCAGTGCGCCTCGGCGGTGGCCGCAAGCGCGTCGTCGAGTCGTCGGACCAATTCGGACAGCGGACCGCGACCGGCCGCGACCAGGCCGAGCACCGCGTAGGCCGCGCTGCGCAGGCCGCGTGCGGCGAGCGTCGGCGCGTGCGGCGCGAGCCTGTCGAAAAGCTCGCGCGCCGCGCCGCGCACGTCCGACGGGACGGCCGACGCGCTCTCCAGCACACCGAGCGCCCAGATCGCACGCCCGACGTGGTCGCCGGGGTGCGGCTCGTCGGTCCAGCTGCCGCCGTACGACATCCGGTTGTGCAGGCCGCTACCCGGGCCATCGCCGTCGTCCCGGGCGGCCGCGGCCAGGAAGCGCACCGACATGCGCACCCACCGCTGGGCCAGGTTGACCACGTGCGGCGGCGCAGCCGGCGTGAGCGAGAGCAGGCCGGCGGAGGCGACGGCGAGCCGGGCCACGTCGTCGACGTTGTAGCCGTAGTCCAGGTCGGGCTCGCTGCCGGCGCAGAACTCGACGATGCCGAACTCGTCGGTGAGGCGGGACAGGTGATGCAGCCGAAGCCTCGGCACCGGGACGGGCGGCACCTCGAGCCGGCCGGAGCCGCCGGCGCGGGCCTCGGTGACCACATCGCGGATCAGCTCCGCGGCCTGCAGCCCGACGGCCGGCCACGTGAGAGTGGCGCCGCGGGCGTCGGCGGCGCTGGTGGCCGCGGCGAGGGCCGCCGGATCGCCGAGCAGCGCGTCGATCCCGGCGGCGAGGCCGGCGACGTCGTGGCACGGGGTGAGCACGCCGGCCCCGTCGCCGAGCAGGTCCTCGGCGTACCGGTACGACGTGGACACCACCGGGCAGCCGGCGGCGACCGCGAACGTGAGGGCGCCGGAACAGATCTGTTCCGGCGACCGGTACGGGGTGACGAAGATCGTGGTCCGTCTGAGCAGCACGGCGAGCTCGGCCGGGGTGAGGAACGCGTCGACGAAGTGGACGTTGCCGGTGAGGCCGAGTTCGCCCACCCGCCGGTGCAGGCCACGCCGGTACGACTCGCCCTCGTGCCGCACGATTTCCGGGTGGGTGGCGCCGGCGATCACGTACCGGGTCCGCGGGTGGTTGCGCACCACGCGGGCCATCGCCTCGATCGCGTCTTCGAGCCCTTTTGCGGCACTGACCAGGCCGAACGTGGTGAGCAGCGGGTCGTCGCCAAAACTTGCGAGCAGGTCGGACACGTCGCCGGCGTGCGCTTCCGGCGCCGCGCGGAGGATCTTCGGCGCGCCGTGCGGCACCACGGTCAGCTGGTGTCCGGCCGCGACGCCGGCCCGCACCGCCATCCGCCGTGCGGTCTCGGTGAACACGGTGACCCGGGCCGCGCCGGCGCACAGGGCGGCCAGCGTGGCCGCCTGGCCGGGGCTCGGCTGGGACAGCTGGGTGTGCAGCGTGACCAGGTACGGGATCCCGCGCCGGGTGAGCGCCCGGGCGAAGTGCAGGACGTACGAGCCGTTCGGCCCGCCGAATATGCCGTACTCGTGCTGGATGAGCACGACGTCGACACCTGCGGCGGCGAGGTCGTCGGCGGCGGTTTCGTACGCGGAGATCCGGTCCTGACCGACGACGGTGATCACCTCGTCGCCGTAACTGAGCCCGTCACGGTCGATTGCCACGACAACCGGGTCGATGTCCCCGGCGGTGCCTAATGCTTCCCTGAGGTCTGCGGTGTAGGTCGCAAGCCCGCAGCGGCGCGGCACGTAGGTCGACACAATGCCGAGCCGTATCTGAGCGGCACGGTACATGTGCAGATTGTTACCTGATCGGGGGACAAATTGGGTCTATTCGGCGGACCTCGATCGGCTGAGCGTGTCGACCCGCTTGAGCGCGTCGGGCAACCGGTGCGGCCCGGCCATGGCCCGCACCAGGTCGGCCGCGTCGGCGGGCGCGAGGCCCGCCGCCGTCACGAGAAGCGGACAGGGTGACGTACCCGTCGACCACGAGCAGGTCGAGTGCGTGTCCTTCCACCACCGCGACGATCGGCGGCAGTTCCCGCTCGAAGAAGGCGTCGACGGCTCCAAACGTCGCATCGACGGCCGACAGGCTATGCGTCAAGCACCTCCCGCACGGCCTCCAGGAGCACCGCCTCGGAGAACGGCTTCTCCAGCAGGTTGACCCCGGCCTCCAGCGTCCCGGTGCCGGCCAGCACCGGACGCGCGTACCCGGACATGTACAGCACCTTCACGTCCGGCCGCACCGCCAGGATCGCTTCGGCCACGTCCTTGCCCAGCACCTGGGGCATCACGACGTCGGTGAGCAGCAGGTCGAGCGGGCCCTCGCGGGTGCGGGCCAGCCGGATCGCATCCATGCCGTCCTCGGCGAGGAGCACCTCGTACCCGTGCCGGGCCAGCAAGCGCCGGGTGACCTCCCGGATCGCCGGCTCGTCCTCGCAGATCAGCACCGTCTCGCCGGAACTACCACGGCGCGTCGTCGCCACCGGTTCGTCGGTGTGCAGCGGGCCCTCGGTGGCCGGCAGCAGCAGGATGAAGCAGGTGCCCTGGCCGGGCTCCGAGGTGATCTGCACGTCGCCGCCGGCCTCGGTGACGATCCCGTACACGGTTGCCAGGCCCAACCCCGTCCCCTCGCCCTTCGGCTTGGTGGTGAAGAAGGGCTCGAACGCGCGCGCCGCGACGTCCGGCGGCATGCCGGCACCGGTGTCGGCGACCCGCACCCGCACGTAGCGGCCCGGCGGCAGGCTCGACGTCGGGCCGGCGATCATGACGTTGTCGCTGCTGAACGTGATCGACCCGCCGCCCGGCATGGCATCGCGCGCGTTGACCGCCAGGTTCACCAGCACCTGCTCGAACTGGGCCGGGTCGGCCTTCACGGGCCACAGGTCGTCGCTGAGATGGCTGCGCAGCTCGACGTGCTCGCCCAGCGAGCGGCCGAGCATCCGGTGCACCTCGTAGATCACCTGGTTCAGCGAGATGAGCCGTGGCCGCGCCACCTCCCGTCGCCCGAACGCGAGCAGCTGGTGGGTGAGCGTGATGCCCCGGTCGGCCGCGCGCTGGATCTGCTCGACGTCGCGGACCACCGGGCTCCACCGGTCCGGGTCGGCCTCGGCGGCGGTGCCGGCCTCCTCGGCCACGAACGCCGCGTAGTTGACGATCACCGCGAGCAGGTTGTTGAAGTCGTGCGCGACGCCGCCGGCCAGCTGCCCAAGGCTCTCCAGCCGCTGGGTCTGCTGCAGCCGGCGGGCCAGCCGCTCCGCCTCGGCGACCGCCTTGAGCCGGTCGTGCTCGGCCTGCTCGGCCAGCCGCTCGGTGGCATCCCGGATCGCGGCCGCGACCAGCAGGCCTTCGTCGGTCTCCATCGAGGAGAGGCTGATGTCGGCCGGGAAGCGGCTGCCGTCCTTGCGCTGGGCCATCAGCTGCTGGCCGCCGATGCCCATCGGCCGGTTGACCGGGTCGTCGATGTAGCGGGTGCGGAACTCGACGTGGCGGGTGCGCAGTTCGTCCGGGATGAGGATCTCCACCGGCTGGCCGATCAGCTCGTCGCGCGGGTAGCCGAGCATGCGGGTCGTCTCGGCGTTGGCCAGCACGATGCGGCCGCTCGCGTCGATGGCCACGATGGCGTCCGGCGCGGCCTCCAGCAGCCCGACGATCTTCGCTTCGGCCAGCTCGTTGCTGGTCACGGCGCGCGAGATCGACGCGCCGCCGACGATCTCACCGCTGTCGTCGGTGATGGGAAGGACGCTGATCGACACCTTGATCGGGCTCCCGTCCGCGCGGTGGCGCACGGTGTGGTGCCTGGCGATCACCTCGCCCCGCCCGATCTTGGCGAGAATCTCCTGCTCCTCGGCCTGCCGGTGGGCCGGGACCAGCTCCCGTGTGCGGCGCCCGATCACCTCCTCGGCCCGGTGGCCGTACAGCTCGGTGGCGGCCGGGTTCCAGTCGGTGATCACGCCGTCGAGGGTCCAGGCGATGATCGCCTCGTGGGACGAGCGCACCACGAGCGCCAGCCGGGACTCCGCCGTCGCCGCGCGCTTGCGATCGGTCAGGTCGCGCACGACGAGGATCGCGGCGGCCTGGTCGACGACCGGGATGATCGCGACCTCGGCGGGCAGCGGCCACCCGCCCCGGCGAACGGCGGTCTGCTCGGCGATCGCGGGTTCGGTCAGTGGCATCGCGAGGTCGGGGAGGATCGCCTTGACGGGCTGCCCCACCAGGGCGTCCTGGGCGTCGTACGCCAGCAGCCGGCAGGCGTTCGGGTTCGCGTAGACGACGTGCCCGTCGGCGTCGACGACCACGGCCGGCTCGGGCGAGGCGCCGAGGAACGCAAGCGGCTGAACCGGGTCGCCCTCCACAGGATTCACCGTAACTGGCATTTACGAGCAAAGGTCGTATTTGGCTGCAGTTGACCCGCACTACCCTGCACGTCGTGCCGGGTGTGCTGGAGCGGTGGGGACACGTGCTGCTCGCGTGCGCCGTCGCCGTTCCGCTGCTGGCCGCGCTGGTGGCGGTGCGTGCCCGGTCCCATTCCCGGCGATCTTGGACGTCGACCACGGCCCCGGCAGCAGTAGACGTCCAAGATCGCGGAATCGGCGCGTGGCGCGCGGCCGCCGCGGAGGTTGGTGCGGTCGCCGGGACGCTGCCGTGGCTGTGGATGATCCTGACGCCGTTGCCGCAGCACGGCACGGTGCATCCGGTGCCGTTCCAGGAGGTTTCCGGCTATTTATCCGTCTCGCCGAGCGAGGCGATCGTGCAGGTCGGCGGGAACCTGGCGGTGTTCGCGGCGGCGGGCGCGCTCGCGCCGGTGCGGTGGCGGCTCGGCGACGGTCGAACCGGCACCGTCCTGTGGATGGTGGCGGCCGGCGCGGCGTCCGGGTCCGCGCTTGTGGAAACGCTGCAGTGGGCGCTCGACCTGGGCCGGGTGTCCTCTGTGGACGACGTGCTGCTCAACACGGCGGGCGCCGTGCTCGCCGCCCTGGCGACCCGCCGGTGGTGGCGCTCCCCGTAGCCGCTTCGTGGGTCAGCGGCGCCGGTCACACCCGGTTTGAGAGCGAAAGTTCCAGGCATACGCTGTGCCGATGACCGTGGAAGCCGGTACCCCTCCGCGCCGCTCACCCCGCCAACGGTCCCGCCGGGACGAGATCCTGGAGATCGCCGTCGGGCTGTTCGCCGCCCGGGGTTACCACGGCGTCTCGATGGACGACATCGGAGCGGCCGCCGGCGTCACCGGCCCGGCGCTGTACCACCACTTCGCCGGCAAGGAGGCGATGCTCGTCGCGGCCCTGATCCCGGTGAGCGACCACTTGCTGGTGAGCGGCCGTGAACGCCTCGCCCGGCATCCGGACGACCCGCACGGCGCGCTCGACGCGCTGGTCGAATTCCACGTGGAGTTCGCCCTGGACAATCCGGCCGTCATCGCTATGCACCTGCACGAACTGGACCGCATGCCGGAGGAGCCCAAGCGCAAGATCCGGCGCCTTCAGCGGCAGTACGTGGAGGTCTGGGTCGACGTCATCAACCGGGTGCACCCGCACCTGTCTACCGACGAGGCGCGCGTCCTCGCCCACGCGGCGTTCGGTCTGATGAACTCGACGCCCTTCATCGGCCCCGAAGTGGAGCGGACCCGTCGCGCAGCGTTACTCCGCACCTCGACGCTCGCGGCCCTCAACCACACAGTCGCGCCGGCCGCCGGGTAGCCTGCGTCACCGGGTTATCCACACCCGGTTAGCACTCAGGTCCACAGCGTTATCCACAGCGACGCATAGAAGGGCTCCGAATGATCGAGTCGCTCCTCGTGGCCAATCGGGGCGAGATCGCCCGTCGGGTGATACGCACTGCGTGCCGCTTGGGTATACGCACCGTCGCGGTCTACTCGGAAGCCGACGCCGATCTTCCCTTCGTCCAAGAGGCCGACGAGGCGGTGCCGATCGGGCCAGCAAATCCGGCGCTGAGCTACCGTAACGGACAAAACATACTAAACGCGGCAAAACATGCGAACGTTCAAGCGATTCATCCCGGCTACGGCTTCCTCTCGGAGAACGCCGAGTTCGCCCAGGCGGTTACGGGTGCGGGCCTGATCTGGGTGGGCCCGAATGCCGAGGCGATCGCCGCGATGGGCGACAAGATCCAGGCCCGCAACCTGATGGCCGACGCCGGTGTGCCCGTCGCGCCCGGCACCCGGGATCCGGCCCCCGACGTCGACGCCGCGCTGGCCGCCGCCGAAGCCGTCGGCTACCCCGTCATGGTGAAGGCCGCCGCGGGCGGCGGCGGGCTGGGGATGGCCGTGGCCGGCGACCCGGCGGCGCTCGCCACGGAGTACGAGAAGGTGCGCGGCTTTGCCGAGCGCATGTTCGGCACCGGTGACGTGCTGCTCGAGCGCTACTTCCCGACGGTGCGCCACGTCGAGGTCCAGATCCTGGGTCTGGCCGACGGCAGCGTCGTCGCGCTGGGCGAGCGGGAGTGCTCGGTGCAGCGCCGCAACCAGAAGGTGGTGGAGGAGACGCCCTCGCCGGCGCTCGACGACCGGCAGCGCAGGGATCTGCTCGCGCTTGCCGTGCGCGCCGGCCGGGCGGTCGGCTACCGCAACGCCGGCACTGTCGAGTGCCTCTTCGACCCGGCCACCGGCAACTCCTACTTCCTGGAGATGAACACGCGCCTGCAGGTCGAGCACCCGGTCACCGAGGCGGTGTTCGGGCTGGACCTCGTCGAGGAGCAGTTGCGTGTCGCGTCGGGTCTCGCGCCGACGTTCGGCGCGGCGCCGCCGGCGCCGCGCGGCCACGCGATCGAGTTGCGCATCAACGCCGAGGATCCCAAGCGGTTCCTGCCGGGTCCGGGGGCGGTCACCGTCTGGACCGAACCGCAGGGCGACGGGGTACGCGTCGACGCCGGCTACGCCGCCGGCACCACCGTGACGCCGTACTACGACTCGTTGATGGCGAAGCTGATCGTGCACGCAGACACCCGGGTGGCCGCGATCGAGAAGGCGAAGCAGGCGGTGGCCGGCTTCGAGATCGCCGGACCGAAGTGCAACCTGCCGTTCCTCGCCGAGGTGCTGGAGAACCCGGAGTTCGTCAGCGGCACCTACGACACCGGCATCGTGGCCCGGATGCGGGCCACGAAGTAACGTCGGTCGCATGGTTGAACTGCCGGCGACCGTTTCCATTCGCGAGGTCGGGCCGCGCGACGGCCTGCAGAACGAGGACCCGATCCCGGTCGCCGACAAGATCCGCCTGCTCGACGCGCTGTCCGGCACCGGCGTGGGCCGCATCGAGGCGGTCAGCTTCGTGCACCCGAAGGCCATCCCGCAGATGGCCGACGCCGACGAGGTCTGGGCCGCCGCCAACAAGGCGCCCGGGGTGCGCTACTCCGCGCTGGTGCCGAACATCCGCGGCGCCCAGCGCGCGCTCGCTGCCGGGTTCACCGAGATCGAGGTGGTGGTGTCCGCGTCGGACACCCACAACCGGCGCAATATAAACCGGTCGACCGCCGAGTCGCTCGACGACGTCGCGGAACTCGTCGCGCTGCTGCACGCGAACGGGTCGACGGCCGAGGTCATCATCTCGACGAGCTTCGGCTGCCCGTACGAGGGCGACATCGATCCGGCCCGGGTGGCCGGCATCGTCGACCGGGTGGTCGCCGACGGCGCCGACCGGGTCAGCTTCGGCGACACCACCGGGATGGCCACTCCGCGCCGGGTGCTCGACCTCGTGGGGCGCGTGCTCGACGGGCACCCCGACGTCCCGCTGCTGCTGCACTTCCACAACACCCGCGGCACCGCACTGGCGAACATTCTGGTTTCCCTCCAGCTCGGGATCACCGAGTTCGACGCCAGCATCGGCGGCCTCGGCGGGTGCCCGTACGCGCCCGGCGCGAGCGGCAACGTCGCCACCGAGGAGGTGGTTCACATGCTGCACGACATGGGCATCGACACCGGAATCGACCTTGGCGCGTTGATCGAGGTGGCCCGCTTCACGGAGGGCCTGGTGGGGCGGTCCCTGCCGTCCGGGGTACTGCGCGCCGGGCCCCGGCTGCCGATCCGATCCACCGCCTGACCCGTTTGTCCAAAGTGTCCATATTTGGGTTACATGCGGTCCGTGTCCCCAAGCCGGCTGGTTCGTTCCCCATTACGGTACGGTCAGTGACCGAACCGGCGTAATCGGTGACCGAAGGGCTGGCATGGCGGAGATGACTGTCGAGCACGGTGTGCGCGCGGCAATCGTTCCGTCGCCCGCCACGCACCGGGTACGCGCTGTGCCCCGCCGGCCGTCCACTGTAGAGCCCGCAAGCTCCACAGTGGACACCTCACCCGCCACCACGCCGGTGGGCTCAACCATTCCGGCCGCGCTGCCAGCGGTCGCGATGCGCTCGGAAACACCTGCGGACACTCCGCGGCGGTCGGCCAGACGCCGCGGCGCGCGCCTACTCCTGCCGGCCGGAAACCACGGGTCGGCATCGGACTCCGGCGACCGCGTCGGTCCGATCGGGGCGTCCACGGGGACGCCCGGGTCCACATCTGCCGATGCGGCGAACCGGCCGCGTCCGGCCCGGTATTCACCCGGCTAGCGGTGAAGTGACCGACCCGTCGTGCCACGACGGGTGCGGAGCGCTGCGCCCGCCATAGCGACGTGACTCGCTTCATCTCATCTCAACATCGAAAGGCACTACCAACACAATGAAGACGTGGGTTCGTAGGTCCCTCAACGTCGGTGTGCTGGGCGCCGGTTTCCTGCTGGTCAGCGGGCCCGTCGCCGCGCACGCCGACCAGGTGAGCGGCCCCAACGCCGGCATCGCGTCCGGTAACCAGCTCAGCAGCGTCCTGCAGATGCCGATCGACATCAGCGGCAACGCCGTCTCCGTCCTCGGCTTCGCCGACGCGTCTAGCGTCGGTGGCGCGGGCGCCGTCAACACCGAGAGCGCGTCGGCCACCGAGGCTGGCCAGGTCTCCGGCTTCAACAGCGGGATCCTCTCCGGCAACCAGGTTTCGAGCGTCGTCCAGGTTCCGGTCAGCGTCTGCGGCAACTCCGTCGCGGTGCTCGGCTTCGCGAACGCGTCCTGCGTCGGCGGGGCCGGTGCGGTCAACGGCGGTGGCGGCTGGAGCAACGGCGGCTGGGACAACGACGGCAACGGGTCGGGCTCCGGTGGCTACGGCGGCAGCCACAGCGGTGGCTACGGCAGCAACAACGGCGGCTACGGCGCCGCCGACGACGACGACGCGTACGGCCAGGGCGGCGGACGCGGCAACAACTACGACGACGAGCACGGCCGCAACCGCGGTGGTGCCCGCGGCATGGGCGCCGGCGCCCGCAACATGGGCGGCGGGGGTGCGCTGTCCAACGGTGGCGCCGACCAGGTGACCGGCTACAACGCCGGCCTCGTCTCGGGCAACCAGGTGTCGAGCGTCATCCAGGCGCCGATCGACGTGAGCGGCAACGCCATCGCCTTGTTCGGCTTCGCCAGCGCGTCGAGCGTCGGCGGGGCGGGCGCGGTGAACGAGAGCGCGTCGACGACCGAGGCCGGCCAGGTCTCCGGGTTCAACGCCGGCGTCCTCACGGGCAACCAGATCTCGAGCGTCGTGCAGGTGCCGATCAGCGTCTGCGGCAACTCGATCGCCATCCTGGGCTTCGCCGACGCGTCCTGCGTCGGTGGCGCGGGTGCGGTCAACGGCGGTGGCGGCAACGGCGGCGGTCACTGGACCCCGCCGGCCGACGATGACGACGACGCCGACACCTCGGGCGACCCGTACGACTACGCCGACCCGTCGGCGACCGGGCGTCCGATGGCCAGCGCGCACGGTGCGCACAAGGCCACCTCGAAGGCCGCCAAGAAGGCCAACAAGAAGAGCCACAACGGTGAGCACGGCAACTGGGGCGGCGCGGCGCGCGGCCACCACGGCACCAGCGCCGGGGCGTCGGGCTACGGTGGCGCCGGCAACGGTGGCTACAACGGCGGCGGGGCCGGCAACGGCGGCAACGGCGGCAACGGCGGGTCGTGGGGCGGCAACGGCGGAAGCTGCGGGCCGGACCAGATCACCGGGTTCAACAGCGGCATCCTGAGCGGCAACCAGGTCTCGAACGTCGTTCAGCTGCCGGTGGACATCAGCGGCAACGCGATCTCGGTCCTCGGGTTCGCGAGCGCCAGCAGCGTGGGCGGCGCGGCCGCCGTCAACTGCTGACGACAATCCGATAGCCCTCGGGGCCAGCGCATCCGGCGCTGGCCCCGTCGGCGTCTCCCCGCTACTCTTGCCCTGAACGATCGTTCAGGTGCGAGCTGGTGGAGGGGAGCAGGGTGAACGACAGCATCGGCGGCCCCGCCGAGGATCTTGCCGAGCTGCGCAAGCGCATCGGCGCGGGCGGAGCCGAGCGCTACCACGCGGCGAACGCCGCGAAGGGCAAGATGTTCGCCCGCGACCGGGTGGCCCACCTGGTCGACGAGGGCTCGTTCGTCGAAGACGGCATGTACGCCAACGCGCTCGCCGACGGGCTGCCGGCCGACGGTGTCATCACCGGGCGGGCCACCGTCGACGGCCGGCCGATCTGCCTCATGGCCAACGACTCCACCGTCAAGGCCGGCTCGTGGGGCGCCCGCACCGTCGAAAAGATCATCCGGGTCATCGAGCAGGCGTACGGCACCGGCGTGCCGATGGTGTACCTCGTCGACTCGGCCGGCGCCCGCATCACCGACCAGGTCGACCTGTTCCCCGGCCGCCGCGGCGCCGGGCGCATCTTCTGGAACCAGGTCCGCGCATCCGGCAGCATCCCGCAGGCCTGCGCGCTGTTCGGGCCGAGCGCCGCCGGTGGCGCGTACATCCCGGCCTTCTGCGACGTTGTCGCGATGGTCGACGGCAACGCCAGCATGTACCTCGGGTCGGACCGCATGGTGGAAATGGTCACCGGCGAAAAGACCACGCTCGAGGCGATGGGTGGCGCGAAGGTCCACTGTGAACAGTCGGGCGTGGGTCATTTCCTGTGCGCCACCGAGGATGAGGCGATCGAGGCGATCCGCCGGTACCTGTCGTATCTACCGTCGAACCATCGGGAGAACCCACCGGCGGTCGCATCGGCGGAACCACCGGAGACCGACCTCGCCGCGCTCGTTCCGGCTAACGAACGCCAGGCGTTCGACATGCGCAAGTTCGTGCGTGGGTTGCTCGACGACGGTTCGTTCTTCGAGATCCAGGCGCGCTGGGCGCGCGAGGTCACCGTCGGTTTCGGCCGTCTCGACGGGAAGGTGATCGGCGTCGTCGCGAACAACTCACTCTTCAAGGGTGGTGTGTTGTTCGTCGACTCCGCCGACAAGTCGACGCGCTTCGTGCAACTGTGCGATGCGTTCAACGTCCCGTTGCTTTTCCTCGCCGACGTTCCCGGCTTCATGGTGGGTAGCGCCGTGGAGAAGCAGGGAATCATCAGGCACGGCGCCAAAATGATCAGCGCGATCAGCGAGGCCACCGTCCCGAAGGTCTGCGTCGTGGTCCGCAAGGCGTACGGCGCCGGCCTCTACGCGATGGCCGGTCCAGGCTTCGAACCCGACGCGACGATCGCGCTGCCCACCGCGAAGATCGCCGTGATGGGCGCGGAGGCGGCCGTGAACGCCGTGTACGCCAACAAGATCGCCGCCCTGCCGGCCGAGGAGCGCGCCGACTTCGTGGCCGCGAAGCGGGCCGAGTACGAGCAGGACATCGACATCGTGCGGCTGGCGTCCGAACTCGTCGTCGACACGATCGTCGAGGCCGGATCGCTGCGGGCGGAACTCGTCCGGCGCTACGCCGCCGCGGCCGGCAAGGACCGTCACTTCTCCCGGCGCCGACACGGCGTCACCCCTGTTTGAGAGGCCCGGACATGCTCGACTTCAGGCTCAACGACGAGTACGAAGCCCTGCGCCAGGCTGTGCGCGAGTTCGCGGTCGAGGCCGTCGCGCCGGTGATCGGCGACTACTACGAGCGGCACGCCTTCCCCTACGACCTGATCCGGCAGATGGGCAAGATGGGCCTGTTCGGCCTGCCGTTCCCCACCGAGTACGGCGGCGAGGGCGGTGACTACTTCGCGCTGTGCCTGGCGCTGGAGGAACTCGCCCGCGTCGACTCGAGCGTCGCGATCACGCTGGAGGCCGGCGTCTCGCTCGGCGCGATGCCGATCCACCGGTTCGGCACGCGCGAGCAGAAGGAGCGCTGGCTGCCGGCGCTGTGCCGGGGCGAGTCGCTGGCAGCGTTCGGGCTCACCGAGCCGGGCTTCGGATCCGACGCCGGCGGCACCACCACCCGCGCGGTGCTCGACGGCGACGAGTGGGTCATCAACGGGTCGAAGGCCTTCATCACCAACTCCGGCACCGACATCACGTCGCTGGTCACCGTCACCGCCGTTACCGGCGAGAACCCGGACGGGACGAAGGAACTGTCGACGATCATCGTGCCGTCCGGAACGCCCGGCTTCACCGTGCTGCCCGGCTACTCGAAGGTCGGCTGGTGCGCGTCGGACACGCACGAACTGGCGTTCGACGGCGTCCGGGTGCCGGCCGCCAACCTGCTCGGCGAGCGTGGCCGCGGTTTCGCCCAGTTCCTGCGCATCCTCGACGAGGGCCGCATCGCGATCGCCGCGCTGTCGGTGGGGCTGGCCCAGGGCTGCGTCGACGAGTCGTTGAAGTACGCCCACGAGCGGCACGCCTTCGGCGGCCCGATCGGCCGCTACCAGGCGATCCAGTTCAAGATCGCCGACATGGAGGCACGGGCGCACGTGGCCCGGCTGGCCTACTACGACGCCGCCGCGCGGATGCTCCGGGGCGAGCCGTTCAAGCGGCAGGCCGCGATCGCGAAGCTCACCGCGAGCGAGACGGCGATGACCAACGCGCGCGAGGCGACGCAGGTGCACGGCGGCTACGGGTTCATGAACGAGTTCCCGGTGGCCCGCTTCTACCGCGACGCGAAGGTGCTGGAGATCGGTGAGGGCACGTCCGAGGTCCAGCGAATGGTGATCGCCCGCTCGCTGGGCCTGTGAGAACGCGGCGCGGTTGCAGGGCTTGACGACGGCCGATCTTGGAGTCCCGTGGTAGCTGTGGCTACCACGGGGACTCCAAGATCTCCACGGAGCGCGACGGCGCCCACTACCGTTCGCCGGCGCTGCCTGCCGTCGCGCCCGGCCGCACGGCGTCGCGGACCTTGCGCAACGCCGAGAGCATCGCGTCCATCTCGTGCGGCTCGAGCAGGCCGCTGAACCACTCGTCGATCAGCGCGAGGTGACCGGGGAGGACGTCGGCGACGCGCTGACGTCCGGCGTCGGTCAGCGCGGCGAGCAGGCCGCGCCGGTCGGACGGGCAGGCCTGCCGGCACAGCAGGCCGGAGCGCTCGAGTCGGTCGACCAGGCGGGTGATGCCGCTCGTGGTCAGCGAGGTCTGGGCGGCCAGGTCGCTCATCCGCAGCGCGTTGCCCGGTGAGCGGGAGAGGCGCAGCAGCACCTCGAATTCCGCCAGCGCAAGGTTGTGCTCCGCGAACTGGGCGGAGAACTTGGCGAACAGCCCGGTGTACGTCTCGGTCAGCAGACCGACGGCGGTGATCCGCGGATCGGAGAAGATCTCGTCGGAGACGGCCCCCGCGGCGTTCGTGCCCGCGGCGTGCGTGCCGGCGGCGTGTTCGACCGCGCCGGGCTCGACCTCGACGGACTCGGGCGCCGCGACGGAGGGGTGAGTAGCGGCGATGTTCTGTGTCACACATCAAGGATACTTGCTCCGTCAACTACTTGACGGCGCAACTAAATTGAGGCATAGTTGCTCAGGAAGAAGTTCGTAAGACGAAGAGTTGGTAGAGCGAAGCAACGCTCATGTTAGGAGAGAGCCGTCATGACCGCACCCACCCTCGACACCCGCCCCTTCGACGGTGTCACCATCCCCACGGCCGGCACGTTCGCCCTCGACCCGGCCCACACCGAGGTTGCCGCGATCGCCCGCCACCTGGTGGTCAGCAAGGTGCGCGGGACGTTCGGCGGTACCACCGGGACGATCGTGATCGCGGACGACCCGTTGCAGTCGTCGGTGACCGCGTCGATCCCGGCCGCCACCATCAACACCAACTCCACCGACCGGGACAACCACCTGCGCAGCGCCGACTTCCTGGACGTCGAGAACCACCCGACCCTGGACTTCCGCAGCACCTCGATCGTCAGCCACAAGGGCGCCGAGTTCGTGGTGCGCGGCGACCTGACGATCCGCGGCGTCACCCGCGAGGTCGACCTCAAGGTCGAGTTCGACGGCGTGGCGAAGTCGCCGTGGGGCCAGGAGGTCGTGGCGTTCACGGCCACCACCGAGTTCGACCGTGAGGAGTTCGGCATCACCTGGAACCAGGCGCTGGAGACCGGCGGCGTGCTGGTCGGCAAGAAGATCGCCGTCCAGATCTCGGCCGAGGGCGTGCGCCAGGCCGCCGAGTGACGCCAAGTGATGCGGCCCGTCCGGGTGGATGATCCGGACGAATTCCCGGTGTGAAATATGGCATCCGAGCGCGACCCCGAGCCTACTTGCTCGGGGTCGCGCTTTGTCATGACATGAACACCCTTCATCAGGGGATGATTGCTGAACGCACGCTCCCACCTACTCTCCGCAAGAAGCATGTCCATTTTGTCCCTGGCCCGATGAGGCAGCCCGCTCGTAACGTATGGACCCCTGAGAGGTGGTGACGGCCGATGGGCATGGACGTCACGCCGTCCGCGTTCACCCGCGACGATCGGGCGCGGTATCGGCGGAAGGTCCGGCGCTGCCTCGACGTTTTCGCGTTGATGCTCAACGATTTCCGCTTCGAGGCCGAGCGGCCCACCACCGGCCTGGAGATCGAACTCAACCTGATAGATCCGGACTGCGAGCCGGCCATGCGCAACGCCGAGGTGCTCGCGAACATCGCGGACCCGGCGTTCCAGACCGAGTTGGGGCAGTTCAACCTCGAGCTCAACGTGCCGCCGCGGCTGATCGCCGGCGGCGGCTTCGGTGACTACCTGACGCAGGTCCGCGGTGCGCTGCAGCACGCGGACGAGCGGGCCCGCAAGTCCGACGCGCAGGTCGTGCTGATCGGGATCCTGCCGACGCTGACCCAGGCGCACACCGTCCTGGACAACCTCTCGACGAACCCGCGCTACCGCCTGCTGAACGAGCAGATCCTGGGCGCCCGCGGCGAGGACATGGAACTCGACATCCGGGGCGTGGAACGGTTGCGGGCCTACAACGACTCGATCGCGCCGGAGGCGGCGTGCACGAGCGTGCAGTTCCACCTGCAGGTGGCGCCGGAGTCGTTCGCCGCGCACTGGAACGCGGCGCAGGCGATCGCCGGGCCGCAGGTGGCGCTCGGGGCCAACTCGCCGTTTCTGTTCGGCCGCCGGTTGTGGGCCGAGACGCGCATCGCGCTTTTCGAGCAGGCCACCGACACCCGCCCGGACGAGTTGAAGGCGCAGGGCGTGCGCCCACGCGTGTGGTTCGGCGAGCGGTGGATCACGTCGATATTCGACCTCTTCGAGGAGAACGTCAGGTACTTCCCGCCGCTGCTGCCGATCGTCGAGGACGAGGAGCCGATGGAGGTGCTGCGCGCCGGCGGCACCCCGCGGCTTCCCGAGCTGCGCCTGCACAACGGGACGATCTACCGCTGGAACCGGCCCGTGTACGACGTCATGAACGGCCGCCCGCACCTGCGCGTCGAGAACCGGGTGTTACCGGCCGGCCCGGCCGTCGTCGACGTGCTCGCGAACGCCGCGTTCTACTTCGGGCTGGTGCGGGCGATGGCGGAGGCCGACCGTCCACTATGGACGCAGATGCCGTTCTCGGTCGCGGAGGAGAATTTCCACACCGCGGCGCGCGACGGCATCGGCGCGTGCATCTGGTGGCCCCGGCTCGGCGAGGTGGCCGTCACCGATCTGGTGCGTGACGTCCTGCTGCCGCTCGCCTACGACGGCCTGGACCGCTTCGGTGTCGACGCGGAGCACCGCGACTCGCTGCTCGGCATCATCGAGGGCCGCTGCCGTACGGGGCGTAACGGTGCGGTGTGGCAGGCCGAGGTGGTGCGCCATCTCCAGGAGGAGCGCGGCATGGACCGGATGGCGGCGCTGCGCGAGATGCTCCGCCGCTACAGTGTCAACCTGCAGGGGAACGACCCCGTGCACGCCTGGCCGCTCTTCTGAGGCACCAGCCGCGCCGCCATGGCGCTCAGCGCCGCCATGGCGCTCAGCGTCGCCATGTTGCTCAGCGCCGCCGCGGGCGCGGCGGCTTCGGATCCTCGCCGTCCGGACCGGGCCACAGCGGCGTCTTCGGCTCGGCCCGCCCGACCGCGCGGTCGGGCGACGTCGGCGACGCCTCCTCGGCCTCCACCGTGTCGCTCGCGTACGCACTCGAGTCGGTGGCCGACCCGCTGCCGCTGCGGTACGCGCGGGCCGGGGCGTAGGCGTCCTCGTCCAGGCCGTCGTCGGGGTCGCGCACCGGCGCCGTGCCCTTCGCCGTGGACACTGTGGACGGCTCCTCCAACGTGGATGGCCAGTCGGCGAGATCGTCGTCGGTGCGTTGCTCCGCGAGCGGCGCCGGCTGCGTCTGCGCGGCCTCCCGGGCCCGCTTCGCTTCCTGCTCCTCTTCCGCGGCCCGGCGCCTGGCCTCCTGCGCAGCCTGCTGGGCGGCCCGGCGCTCGGCGGCGCGTTCGGCCTTCTCGGCCTTCTCCGCCTCGGTCAGCGGCGGACCGATCGCCGCGACCAGCACGGAGCCGGCGAGGCCGGCCAGCACCGCGTACGGCGCGAACATCGCGGCCGACCACTGCTGGACGTTGACCGTGTCCTCGCCGGCGAACTGCGGTGCGGCCAGCAGGTAGGCGGCCGCGACCAGCAGCGGCCCGGTGGCACCGGACATCGCGACGCCCACCCGGCTGTCGCCGCGCCGGCCGGCGCGCCAGGCGGCCGCGAAGCCGATGGCCGCGGCGGCGACAAGCATCAGCAGCACGCCCGGGACGTAGTAGCCGCGCACCTGCGGCCCACCGTTGAACTCCCAGATCGCGAGCTGGGCCAGCACCCGCTCGTCGCCCTCGCGCAGGCTGTCGATCACCGCGACGACGGCCAGCACCCACAGGTAACCGGTGGACACGACGAGGTTCGCCGCGATCGCCCGCGCGGTGAGCGCGGCGGCGGCAACCGCGATGCCCACGATCACGCCGAGCACGGCGTACCCGGCGGCCGTCCACTCCGGGGCGAAGTTCTCCGGCGTCTCGGCGGCGCGCGCCGGCACCGCGACGAGCGGGACGACGATGAGTGCGCCGATCGCGGCGGCGAGCACGAGCGTCGCGCGCCAGGCGCCGAGCAGGAAGCCGTCCAGCCCGTCGGCCGCACCGCGGCCGGAGAGCGTGTGCGCGATGACGGAGCCGAGGCCCGTCGACGTGGCGGCGATCCACACCACCCATGCGAGGCTGGCCAGCCATGGCACGCGCCCGTCGGCCGCGTCGGCCGGCAGCCAGGTCACGATGCCCAGGCCGTAGCCCACACCCAGTTGCGCGGCGCCGGCCCCGGCCGCGACGGCGACCGCCGTGACGGAGGGACCGGCCCAGCTTCGTGCCGCCATGCCGCGCAGCGTACGCGTAGGGACCAAGGTCGGGCGATCCCTCGCGATCAACAGGCTATCCACAGGCGTCATCGCGCAACCTGACGGGCGTACGCCACGTTTCCTACCTGGACGGAACGGGAACTATGGTTCTTTGCGGACACCAACCGGGATGGGGCATCGATCAATGGCCGACGATCGCAGGAAGCCGGCGGACGGTACGGCGCCGATGGACCGCATGAGTGGTTGGGACGACAACGAGGCCACCCGAGTCCGCCCGGCGGTCGACGACGCCGCCGCGACCCGGATCCGCCCGGCGGTAGACGACGACGCCGCGACCCGGATCCGCCCGGCGGTCGGTACGGACGCCACCCGCGTCGGGTCGCCGGACGCGACCCGGGTGAGTCAGGACCGCGTCCGCGCCGCGTACGAGGACGCCGACCGCTGGGCCGGCAGCGCCTCCGTGTCCGCGCCCCGGTCCGCGCCCGGCTCGACGCCCCCCGACGCGTACGACTACGACCTCGAACCGGTCCCCGACGATCAACCCAACTGGCTGCGGCCGCTGCTGTTCGGCGTGGTCGGGCTGCTGCTGCTCGGCGCCTTGCTGACCGGCATCTGGCTGATCTACACCGCCGACGACGAGCCACCCACCCCGCAGGCCAGCGCTCCGCCGGCCACGAGTGCGGCACCCGCGACGACCACTGTCACCACCGCCGCGCCGACGACCGGGCCGCCCACCACCGAGGCCCCGCCGGCGACGGTCGTGGTGCCCGACGACCTGATCGGCCTGCCCGAGGACGTGGCGCGCCAACGGCTCACCGACGCCGGCCTGCGTGTGCAGGTGACGCGGCGCTCGGACGCCACGATGGCACCCGGAACGGTGATCGAGGCCGACCCGGGACCGGGCAGCGAGGTGGCGCCGAACACGCTTGTTCGCATCGTGGTGGCGGTAGCGCCACCACAGCCGAGCGGCTCGCGCTCGAACGGCACCGACGACGACTGAGATTCAGCCGACCGTGGTACGGAAGCGGGACTGTGCCGGCACGGTGCCGACGCGTCCGTACGCGAGGCCTGCCAGCTGTACGAAGATCGACCGGCGGGCGACCGCGTCGCCGGCGGCGTTGAGCTGGTACCCGTCGAGCCAGGCCCAACCGTCGTAGGTTGGCCAGTCATGCATCCGGATCACCCGGAAGAGCATGGGCTCGAGGAACTGGACGCTCGCCTTCTTCGTCACCCGCAGCACATCACCGGATTTGGGTAACACGGTGGACTTCTCCTCGCGGTCGACACCACAGAGTTGCCGGATCGTTAATACGAACGGGCTCCGCCCCGCTCAGCAACGGCCTTTTATGAAATTTGTAACGATTGGCACTACTTCGATCCGCGCACCTGAACGGTGAGTGAACCGAGATACACGAACAGCTTGCACCAGCCCGCATGATCATTGCAACTTGCAATTTCTTGACCCGAGGGTAGCTTCTTATTCGGGTTCGCGGCCGCCACGGCGGGGTTACGTGCGGGTTGATGAACAACCGCCGGAAAGGCACACTGAACCGGATTCGGGATTGATCGATTGTCCGGAGGTGCTCCGTGGCGGGCCGACGGGGCAGCCCGACGTTACGGCGTCGCCAGCTCGGGCAGGAACTGCGCCGGTTGCGCGAGGCGGCCGGAACCACCATCGACCAGGTAGCCGAGCGGCTCAACTGTTCCGCGTCGAAGATTTCCCGGATCGAGACCGGTCAGTCGGGCGTGAGCTCGCGCGAGGTCCGCGACATCCTCGCCGCGTACGAGGTCGAAGGTGAACTCGCCGAGTGGCTCGTCGAGATGGCCCGGGAGGCCAAGCAGCGCGGCTGGTGGCAGCTTTACGGCACCGTTCTCACCAGTGCCTACGTCGGCTTGGAGGCCGCGGCGGCCGAACTTCGCTCGTTCGAACCGCTGGTGATTCCGGGCCTCCTGCAGACGGAGGAATACGCCCGGGCAATGGTGCTCGCCGGTTGGCCAGACATGTCCACCGAAGAAGTGGAGCAGCGGATCCGTGTCAGAATGAAGCGCCAGTCGTTGCTCTTTCAGGATGACCCGCTTCAACTCTCGATCATCCTGGACGAGGCCGCGCTGCGACGCCCCGTCGGGGGGATCGACGCGATGCGGCGGCAGCTCGACAAGCTGGTCAACGCGGCAGGGCTGCCCCACGTCACGCTCCAGGTGTTGCCGCTGTCGGCCGGCGCGCATGGGGGGATGGACGGTGCGTTCACCATCCTGCTGTTCGAAGAGCAGGCCAACCAGAACCTGGTTTTCGCGGCCAACGGGGCTGGTGGACTGTTCCTGGAGAAAGACGACGAGATAGAGCGGTACGCGAGCATCTTTGCCGGGCTCCAACGCGGCGCGCTGTCGCCAACGAGGTCGATCGAGATGATCGCGACCATGGCAAAGGAGCCGTAGTGGAGATCGAGACCAAAGGTCTGCGCGTCAACCTCACAAATGCCGTGTGGCAGAAGAGCAGTCGAAGCGGCCCGTACTCGGACAACTGCGTGGAGATCGCGTTCGTCGACGGCGCCATCGCGATGCGCGACTCCAAGCACCCGGACGGGCCGGTGCTGCTGTTCACCGCCGAAGAGTGGGACGCGTTCGTCGAGGGCGCCAAGGACGGCGAGTTCGACGTCGACTGATCGGCCCGCATCCCGGTAGGGCTTGGACTCCGGCCGAGCCGGAGACGAGGCCGGAGTCCAAGATCCGAAAGTTCGCCTACCGGGGGAGGCGACAAAGGGGCAAACCGGGCGTCGCCCGGCTCCCGCCTGTTCGTTGTACCAGGTGGCGTGGCTCATTCCACGCCAACGCGCCGCCGCAGACGGAGGTTTGCGGCCGGGGCGGCCAGAAGCAACGAAGGCAGGCGACCCGATGACCACTGGCTCAGACGACCTGGGCAACGGCGCGGCCAAGACCGAGGACCGGTTTGCCGGCCAACTCGGTTACCGGCCGCGCGGCACCCGCGACGGCGGATCGCTACCCGCCAGCACCCGCACCGACGGCCCGAGGGGAAGCGGGCCGCTCAATGGTGGGCCGCTGAACGGGACCCCGCTGGGCGGGCCGTTGAACGCCATCCCGCTCGGGATCGGCAACCCGCTGTCCGGCAGTCCACTGGACGGTATGTCCGACGACTTCGGCTCCCGCAACGGGAGCCACCTCGGATCACCGTTGCATATCGAAAACCCCATAGCATCGACGCTCACGGAACCCACGTTGCCCGAATCGGATGCGGCGGATGCCGATCTTTCCTTCCGTGAGCCCGTCGCGATCTCCGCGGACTCGTGGCTCGACTCGCCCGGAAAGGGCGTCGCCGACCACCCGCTTTTGCGTGGATTGCTCCTTGAATTGCCGCCCAAAGGGGCAACGCTGCAGGTCCAATGGCTCGACCGTTGGTTCGAGGCGGCCCGTTCGATTCTCGAGCTGCTCTACCGCTTCGAAGACAAGCGAGACTGAGTGGAGACCCGAGAGCAGCAAAACAACAATTAGACCTCCTCCGATGTAGGACTTCAATACCTATCTATTAGCCAATCACCTGAATATCCTCTCCTCCAATCGACGGACCCTACTCGCTGGTAGGCGTGCCACAAGCACGGCCCGAAGGGTCCGTCCGCAGGGGAGGAGAAGAGATGGCACCTCCGGAGTCGACCACCGGACAGGCACCCTCGGCCACCGTCCGATGGCGTCGGAAGCTGTTCGGCTTCACGACGGCGGCGCTCACAGTGGGCGCGGTCGCCGTCGGGTCGCCGGCCGCAGCGGCACCGGCGGAGGGCTCGATCCGCGACGCGGGTACGGCCGAGGTCGTGGCCGACAGCTACGTTGTCGTGCTCAAGTCCGACGGCGCGAGCGTCAACAGCCGGACGCAGTCCCTCGCCGGCAAGTACGGCGCGTCGGTCAAGCACACCTACACCAGCGCGCTGCGCGGGTTCTCGGCGACGATGAGCGAGGCCCGCGCCAAGCGGCTCGCCGCCGACCCGGCCGTGGACTACGTCCAGCGCGACGGCGTCTACAGCATCTCCGCCACCCAGAGCCCGACGCCCTCGTGGGGCCTGGACCGCATCGACCAGCGGGCGCTCCCGCTGAACAACTCGTATACCTATCCCACGACGGCGTCGAACGTGCACGCGTACGTGATCGACACCGGCATCCGCGTCACACACACCGACTTCGGTGGCCGGGCCGTCAGCGGCCGGGACACCGTCG
>Ga0070664_100000613_pt1 | contig 27268 bp, 25 predicted proteins | sample KBSC73metaG_FD_65863 | JGI IMG/M metagenome (GOLD analysis project Ga0070664, IMG submission 65863) | Corn rhizosphere microbial communities from Kellogg Biological Station, Michigan, USA - KBS C7-3 metaG | ecosystem: Host-associated > Plants > Roots > Rhizosphere > Soil ... | reverse complement strand
GTGACGCGCTCGAGGACAAGCAGGTCCACTATCGAGTGCGTAACGCGTCTGACTTCCACGGTCAGCGGCTTGTGATCTTCGGTGGCGGCGACTCGGCGCTCGACTGGACGCTCGAGTTCGTCGGCAAGGCGCGCAGCCTGACGCTCGTGCATCGGCGGCCGGACTTCCGGGCGCAGCCCGCTTCGGTCTCCAAGATGCGCGACCTCGTGGCTCACGGCAGCATGCGCTACATCGAAGCTGTCGCGCATTCGTTGCTGACGGAGGGCGGTGCGTTCCGCGGCGTGCGGTTGAAGAGTCTCGACGGCCAGTTCCACGAGGTTCACGCGGACCAGGCGCTGGTGTTCTTCGGCCTGCACCCGAAGCTCGGGCCGATCGCCAACTGGGGCCTGGGGATCGACAAGCGCGCGATCCATGTGGACACCGAGAAATTCCAGACCAACATTCCGGGCGTGTTTGCGGTCGGGGACATCAATACGTATCCCGGCAAGAAGAAGCTGATCCTGTCGGGCTTCCATGAGGCGGCGCTCGCGGCTTTCGCCGTCGCCCATCACCTGAATCCCGCAAAGAAGGTGCCGCTGCAGTACACGACCACCAGCCCGATCATGCACAAGCGTCTCGGCGTGCCCGACTGAGGGTCGTAACTTATTGGTGACGCTGAGGTTTTAAGTTGGCTTCGGGCCGCTATTTAGACATATCCAATCCATATTTCAGCGCTGCCGGGCGGCGGGCCTACAGTCGCCCGCTATATGTATCGGTACGACTCCATCGATCAGCGCCTCGTCGACCAGCGCGTCGCGCAGTTCCGCGACCAGACGCAGCGCTTCCTGGCCGGGCAGATTTCGGCCGACGACTTCAAGTCCTTGCGTCTGCGCAACGGCCTGTACATCCAGAAGCACGCGCCGATGCTGCGCGTCTCTGTGCCGTACGGCCTGTTGGACACCAAGCAGCTACGCATGCTGGCGCGCATCGCGCGTGAGTTCGATCGCGGCTACGGTCATTTCACGACGCGGCAGAACATCCAGTACAACTGGCCGAAGCTGGAGCAGGTGCCGGACATCCTGGCACTGCTCGCGTCGGTCGAGATGCATGCGATCCAGACCAGTGGCAACTGCATTCGCAACGTCACTGCGGATCATCTCGCCGGAGTCGCGTCCGACGAGTTGGAGGATCCGCGGCCGTGGTGCGAGTACATCCGGCAGTGGGCGACGCTGCATCCCGAATTCTCGTATCTGCCGCGCAAGTTCAAGATCGCAGTGACCGGCTCGCCGCAGGATCGTGCAGCCTCGCGCGTGCACGATATCGGTCTGCATCTCGTGCGCAACTCTGCCGGCGAAGTCGGCTTCGAAGTGATCGTCGGCGGCGGTCTGGGTCGTGCGCCGATGATCGGTCACGTGATTCGCGAATTCCTGCCGAAGCACGAGCTGCTCGCGTACCTCGAGGCGATCCTGCGCGTGTACAACCTCGAAGGGCGGCGCGACAACATTCACAAGGCCCGCATCAAGATCCTCGTCAAGGCGCTCGGTCCGCAGAAATTCCGCGAGCTGGTCGAAGCTGAATTCGCCGCTGCGCGCGACACGGCGCCGGCCTTCGACGCCGCCGAGTTCGCACGTATCCAGAGTTTCTTCGCGTTGCCGCAGTACGAGTCGCTGCTCGACGAGAACATCGAAGCCGGCAAGTCTCGCGAGTTCCGCAACTGGTATCGCCAGAACACGCGCAAGCACAAGGTTGCAGGCTATCGCGCGGTGTTCGTGTCGCTGAAGTCACCGAACCGTCCTCCCGGCGACATCACGGCGGAGCAGTTGGACAGCGTCGCGGAGCTCGCCGATCGCTACTCGCTCGGACTGGTGCGTTCGACGCACGACCAGAATCTGCTCCTCGCCGACGTGCGTCAGAGCGATCTGTACACGGTCTGGCAAGCGCTGCTCGAGCTCGACCTGGCGACCGCGAACATCGGCACGCTCACCGACATGATCTGCTGCCCCGGCCTGGATTTCTGCTCGCTGGCGAATGCGCGCTCGATCCCGATCGCCGAGCAGATCAACGAGCGTTTCGACGACATCGATCATCTGTACGACCTCGGTGAGATCCAGCTGAAGATGTCGGGCTGCATGAACGGTTGCGGTCATCACTCGGTCGGCCACATCGGCATCCTCGGCGTCGATAAGAGCGGCGAGGAGTGGTATCAGATCACGCTCGGCGGCTCGACCGGCGGTCAGGACGCGTCGCTCGGCGAAGTGATCGGGCCGTCAGTCGCGTTCGACGAAGTCGTGGATACCATCGAGCGCATCCTCAACGTGTACGTTACCGAGCGGCACGAGGAAGAGCGCTTCCTCGATACCTTCCGCCGCATCGGCGTGGCACCCTTCAAGGCAAGAGTTTATGCGCCAGCTAATCAGGCGGCGTGAGATCGTCAACGACGATTGGCGCTATGTGGACGAGGATCCGCACGGGCGCGATCGCGCGCTGATCCTGCCGTTCGCGCGCTGGCAGCTGGAGCGCAATCGCTGGTGGCTGTGGGACGGCCGCCTCGGCGTGCGGCTCGGCCCGGCCGACCCGGTTGCGCCGCTGGCCCAGGATTTCCTGCGCGTGGGTCTCGTTGCCATCGAGTTCGGCGGCATCGCGGAAGGCCGCGGTTACAGCCAGGCGCAACTGCTGCGCAAGCGGTACAAATTCGGCGGCGAACTGCGCGCGGTCGGCAACATCCAGCGCGATCAACTGTTCTACCTCGCACGCTGCGGCTTCGACTCGTTCGAGCTGCCCGCGGGCGCTGATCTGCAAGGCGCACTTGCCTCGTTCGACGACTTCTCCGTCGCCTACCAGGGCGCACCTGACCTCGATCTTTCACTCGAACGCCGCGCCTCGTAGTCGTCAGGCTAAAGCCTGACCCACAACCTCACCCGTGGGTCAGGCTTTAGCCTGACTCTTCCGGTATCGTTCCCCCACGATGCTGGTCGACTCGACTACCTCCGGTTTCGAATCCCTCGCCGCCCACCCTCGGGCGGCGCTACTCATCGTCCACGGCCTCGCCGAATACGCCGGCCGCTATCGCGATCTCGCCGCCACGCTCGCCGAACGCGGCATCTCCACCTTCGCTTACGACCAGCGCGGTCACGGTGCTCGACCCGGCACTCGCACGCACGTCGATCGCTTCGACGACTTCGTCGACGACCTGAATCTCGAAGCCGCGTCCCTGGCCCGGCGCTCTGCGGAGCTGCCGCTGTTCGTCTGGGGTCACAGCATGGGCTCGATCGTCACGATGGGCGCCGTGCTCAGCGCGCGGCATCGCTGGCGCGGCGCGATCACTTCCAGCAACTCGCTGGAGATCTTCCGGCGCGGGCTGAATCCCTTGAATCCCATTTTCCGTCTCGGCTCCCGCCTGCTGCCGCACACTCGGATCCCGCTCGGGCTCGACTCGCGCAAGATTTCGACTGACGAAACTGTCCAGCAGGCGTACGCGAACGATCCGCTCATTCCGCCCACCGCGAGCCTGCGCTTGATCGTCGAGTTCGCGGCGGCGTGCGAAAGTTGCCGCAACCGAGCGACCGAGCTGACGCTGCCGTGGCTCGTCGTGCACGGCGAGGCGGATGCGATCGCTCCCGTGCAGGGTTCGCGCGTGCTGTTCGATGCGCTGCGCTCGCAGGACAAGCAGCTCGTGATCTATCCTGGCTTGCGCCACGAGGTGCACAACGAGCGTCCCGCGGAGCGGGCGAAGTTCGTCGATCTGCTGAGCGATTGGATACTCGCGAGGGCCTGAGGAATGGAACTGAAGAATGCCGTTTGCATCGTGACCGGATCGGCGACCGGGATCGGTGCCGCCTGCGCGATCCAACTCGCACAGCGCGGCTGTCGCACGGTCATCAACTACACGAAGAGCGAGGCCGAGGCGCGCGAGACTCAGCGAGCGTGCGAACAGCACGGGGCGGAGGCTCTGCTAGTACGCGCAAACGTTGCAGAGGACGCGGACTGCCGGCGCATGGCGGAGGCCGCGTTGACGAAGTGGGGCCGCATCGATGCGCTGGTCAACAATGCCGGCACGACCAAGGTGGCGTTCAATCATGCGGATCTGAGCGCGCTCAGCGCCGCGGACTTTCAGCACGTCTATGGCGTCAACGTCGTCGGCGCGTTTCAGATGATTCGTGCAGTCGAGCCGGCGATGCGCAAGCAGGGCGGCGGTGCAGTGGTGAATGTCTCTTCGATCGCCGCAGTGATGGGTATCGGCACCTCGGTCGCGTACGCGGCGTCGAAGGGCGCGCTGAACACGATGACTCTCTCACTGGCTCGCGCGCTCGGGCCGCAGATTCGGATCAACGCGGTCTGCCCGGGTTTCGTCGAAACGCGCTGGCTGCAAGAGGCGCTGGGGCCTGCCTACGAAGGTGCGAAGGCGCGCTACATGTCGAACGCAGCGTTGCAGAAGGTGTGCACGCCGGATGACATCGCGCGTGCAGTGCTGTGGCTGCTGGAAGGTTCGGAGCTGGTCACCGGCGAGTTCATTCTCGTGGACGGCGGCGCTCACCTGGGCGGCTCACCGACGAAGGCAAGATGATTTCTTCGGGCACGGATTGTCGGGCTAAAGCCCGACCTACGGGTCAGGCTTCAGCCTGACGCAACTCGCCGCTCCGCGGTCGACAAATCCGCGAACTGCAGTGCCGCCAGTCGCGCATACAGTTCATTCGTTTGCAGCAGCTCCTGGTGCGTACCGATCGCGATGATCTGTCCGTGATCGAGCACGACGATGCGGTCCGCCTTCAGCACCGTTGCGAGCCGATGCGCGATGATGATGGTCGTGCGGTTCTGCATCAGCTTTTCCAGCGCCTGCTGCACGTAACGCTCGCTCTCCGCATCGAGCGAGCTGGTCGCTTCGTCGAGCAGCAGGATCGGCGGATCTCTCAGCAACGCGCGCGCGATCGCGATGCGCTGCCGCTGGCCACCTGACAACCGCGCGCCGCGCTCGCCCAGGAACGTGTCGTAGCCTTCGGGCAGTTGACGAACGAACGTGTCTGCGCCTGCAGCGCGCGCTGCCGCCTCGATTTCTGCATCACTTGCGCCGGGCCGGCCATACCTGATGTTTTCGCGCGCGCTCGTGCCGAACAGCACCGTCTCTTGGGGTACCAGACCGATGCGTTGGCGCAGGTCCTGAGGTCGCGCCTTCGCGATGTCGACGCCGTCGATGACGACGCGGCCCGAGAGCGGATCGTAAAAACGCAGCAGCAGCTGGAACGTCGTGCTCTTGCCCGCACCCGATGGGCCGACGAACGCCACGGTCTCGCCCGACTCGATTTCGAGCGAGAACCGCTCCAGCGCGAGCGTGTCGGGCCGCGACGGATAGCGGAACGAAACGTTCTCGAAACGAATGCGACCTTGCGGCGGCGCCGGGAACGCTTCGGGCTGCGGGGGCGCGACGATCGCAGGCTCGGCATTCTGCAACTCGACCAGCCGCTCCATCGCACCGGCGGCGCGTTGCACTTCACCCCACATCTCGCTGAGCGATGCGGCGGAAATCGCGACGTACATGGCGTAGATGAGGAACTGGCTGAGTTGGCCGCCCGTCATCTGCGCCGCGAGCACGCGATGCGCGCCTTGCCACAGCACGAACGTGACCGCACCGAAGATCATCATCGTGCCGATCGCCGTGAGCGCTGCGCGCATGCGCGTGCGGCGAATCGCGACCGCGAACGAATCCTCGACTGCCTTGCTGTAACGTTCGGTATTCAGCGCTTCCAGGGTGAACGCCTGAACGGTCTGGATGGCGTTGAGTGTCTCGCCGGCCAGGCCGCTGGTGTCGGCAATACGATCCTGCGACTGCCGCGACAGCGTCCGCAACTTGCGCCCGACGATGATGAGCGGTCCGATCACCAGCGGAATGCCGATCAGGATCATGCCGGCGAGCGACGGACTCGTGGCGACCAGCAGCACCAGCGCGCCAACCAGCTGAATGCTCGAACGCAGCGTGATCGACAGATTCACGCCCGCGATCGATTGCACCAGCGTCGTATCGGTCGTCAGCCGCGACAGCACTTCGCCGGTGCGCGTGACTTCGTAGAACGTCGGATCCATGCGGATGACGCGTGCGTACACATCGCTACGCACGTCGGCAACCACGCGCTCGCCGAGCCAGGTGACCAGATAGAAGCGTAGCGCCGCGAATACACCGAACGCGACTGCGGCCGCGAGGAACGCGACGAAGTAGAAATCGATCGTCGCGCGATCCTGCACGACCATGCCCTGATCGATGACGTTGCGAAACGCGAGCGGCAGCACGAGCAGCGCCCCGGACGCGATCAGCAACGCGCCGAGCGCGAGCACCAGCGTGCCCTTGTAGCGCCGCAAATACGGCAACAACGAGCGCAGCGGCTTGAGTGAGCGTCCCTTCGGGCGATCGATGATTGCGTTCATTTGTAGACGGGCAACTCCACGTCCGCGAACAGCGCGTCGACGTCGGCAGGCGCGGCGGCGTTGCCGGCGCGATCGACGAGCCGACGCGTCAGGTGCGGCGCCAGCTGCTGCAGGAAATCGTACATGTAGCCGCGCAGCAGCGCCCCCTGGTGGAAACCGGCCCACGTCATGTGCGCGGGGAACAGATGCGAGGCATCGATAGTGACGAGATCGCCGTCCTCGCGCGGGTCGATCGCCATGCTCGCGACGATACCGACGCCGAGTCCGAGCCGCACGTAGGTTTTGATTACATCCGCGTCACGGGCAGTGAGCGCGACGTGTGGCGTGACGCCGGCGCGCGCGAAGATCTGTTGCAGCGAGGACGGCCCGGAGAAGCCGAACACGTACGTGACGATCGGATACTCCGCCAAGGTCTCGATCGTGATCTTCGTTTCCTTCGACAGCGGATGACCCTGCGGCACGACGAGGCGCCGGTGCCAGCGATAGCAAGGCAACAGCACCAGGTTGCCGAACATCTCCTGCGAGCCGGTGTTGATCGCGAAGTCGATGCGGTCGCGCTGGGCCATGTCGGCGATCTGCTCGGACGTGCCCTGGTGCAGATGCAGCTCGACCTGCGGATATTTCTCGCGGAAGCGGCGAATCACTTCGGGCAGCACGTAGCGCGCCTGCGTGTGCGTCGTGCCGATCGCGAGCGAGCCGCGTCCATCGCCTTTCTGCTCGTCGGCGAGACGCTTGATGCTCTGGACTTCCTTCAGCACTTTCATCGCGCGATCGATGACACGCTTGCCTGCCGGCGTGATGCGCGTGAGCGTGCGGCCCTGGCGCAGAAAGATCGGAAAGCCGAGCTCATCCTCGAGCTGCTTGAGCTGCTTGCTCACCCCCGGCTGCGAGGTATGGAGGCGCTCCGCCGCCGCGGTGATGTTGAGGTCGTTTTCGACGATCGCTGCCAGATAGCGTAATTGCTGTAGTTTCATGGACTTAAGTGTAGCCGCAGACACTCTGTAAAGTCATAACGGCCCCGCATCATGACAGAACAAACGGGTCTTTCACGGGTTATAAGGCGGTTGGCTAGAGTCCGTCTCACTATGAACCCGGACTCTCTGTCACCCCGCCTGCAAACGCTCGTTCAGAACACGCGCGCCATGCTCGAGCATGCCGTGCGTGAGTATGGCGACGTCGTCTACTCGAACAGCCTGGGCGCCGAAGCGATGGTGTTGACCGACATCATCTGCGGTCACGTGCCCGAGATCGAGATGTTCACGCTCGATACCGGCCGGCTGCACGACGAGACCCTCGCGCTGCTCGATCGCGTCGAGCGTCGCTACCAGCGTCGCATCCAGGTCTTCTACCCGGACGCCAAGCTGGTCGAGCAGTACGTGCGGGACAACGGCATCAACGGTTTCTACCTCGGCGTCGAAGAGCGCCTGAGCTGCTGCAATATCCGCAAGATCGAGCCGTTCAAGCGCGCGGTCGCCGGCCATCGTGCCTGGGTCACCGGCGTGCGTCGCGAACAGTCGCACGAGCGTGCGCTCGGCGAACCCGTGTCGTGGGATGAGCGCTACGGTCTGTGGAAGGTCAGCCCGTTGCTCGATTGGACCGACGAGGACGTGTGGGCCTACATCAAGGGTCGCAACCTGCCGTACAACGCCTTGCACGATCGTGGTTACCCAAGCATCGGTTGCGCGCCGTGCACGCGTGCAATCGAAGCCGGCGCGGATCCGCGCTCCGGTCGTTGGTGGTGGGAGAACCCGGATTCGCGTGAGTGCGGTCTGCAGCCGCGCCGGCGCGTGATTCCTCTCAAGGTCGAGCCGCGCCGCACGGCGGCTGCCGCAGCGACCTGACATCAGCCTGCACATGGACTACTTCCCCATATTTCTGCGTCTCGCGAACGAGCCCGTGCTCGTCGTCGGCGGCGGTGCCGTCGCCGAACGCAAGATCGATCTGCTGCTGCGAACCTCCGCGCAGGTCCGGGTAATTGCACCCGAGCTTGTCCCCGGCCTCGCGGAGCTAGCAGCAGCGGGCGAGATCACGCACGTCGCCGCCGAGTTCCGTCCGGAACATCTGGACGGCGTGCGCCTGGCGATCGCGGCGACCGACAAGCACGCGATCAACGCCTGGGTCGCGCGTCAGGCCGACCGCCGTAACATTCCGGTGAACGTCGTCGATGATCGCGAGCTGTCGCGTTTCATCGTGCCGGCAATCGTCGATCGCTCGCCCGTCGTGGTCGCGGTCGGCAGCAGCGGCGACGCGCCGGTCCTTACACGCCGCTTGCGTGAGCGTCTCGAGTCGTTCCTTCCACAACGTCTCGGGACGCTCGCCAAGCTGGCGGGCAAGCTGCGTCCGACGATCAAGGCGCGCATCGAGAGTCCGGCACGACGGCGCAAGTTCTGGGAGAACTTCTTCGACGGCACGGTTGCCGCCGACGTACTCGCTGGCCGCAGCGTCGATGCCGCGGAGATCGAAAAGACACTCGGAACCGGCGGCCAGGACGCGGGCGAGGTCGTGCTCGTCGGCGCCGGTCCAGGCGATCCGGGTCTGCTGACGCTGCGTGCCCTGCGAGCGCTGCAGAATGCAGACGTAATCCTGTACGACCGGCTCGTGTCCGCGGAGATCCTCGATCTCGCGCGTCGCGACGCAGAGCGCATCAACGTCGGCAAGACGGCGGGCGGTGCGCAGATTTCACAAGACGAGATCAACGCATTGCTCGTGCAGCTCGCGCAGCAGGGCAAGCGTGTGTGCCGACTCAAAGGCGGCGATCCTTTCATCTTCGGTCGCGGTGGCGAAGAGCTCGAAGCCCTTGCAGCTGCGGGCGTGCGGTTCGAAGTCGTGCCAGGCGTTACAGCAGCGGCTGGTTGCGCGGCGTACGCCGGCATTCCGCTGACTCATCGCGACCACGCGCAATCGCTGGTCTTCGTGACCGGCCACACCAAGGACGATGCGGATGACTCCGTTAATTGGGATCATCTCGCGCGGCCCGCGCAGACAGTCGTGTTCTACATGGGCCTCGGTCATCTCGAACGGAGCATCTCGCAGCTGCGCGCGCACGGAGCGCCCGAATCGCGTGGTGCGGCGATCGTCGAGCAGGGCACGCGCGCTGAGCAGCGAGTCGTGACCGGTACGCTCGCAGACCTGGCGCAGAAGGCACGGCAAGCCGGCATCCAGTCGCCGGCATTGTTGATCGTGGGCGAAGTGACGCGCCTGCATGAAACGCTGCAGTGGTTCAACGCCGCGGCAGCCAATCCAATATCGAAGCAAGTGAGGCTCACAGCATGAGCATCCGCAACGGCCTCGCCGACGCAATCGGCAACACACCGCTGATCCGCCTGAATTACTTCAGCGAGCTCACCGGCTGCGAGATCCTCGGCAAGGCCGAGTTCATGAATCCCGGCGGCTCGGTGAAGGACCGTGCCGCGCGCGCCATCATCGACGACGCGGAGCGCAGCGGCCGGCTGTTGCCGGGCGGCACGGTCGTCGAAGGCACGGCGGGTAACACCGGCATCGGCCTCGCGCACATCTGCAACCTGCGCGGCTATCGGCTGGTCATCGTGATGCCGGACAACCAGTCGCCGGAGAAGTACCAGACGATCGAGACGCTCGGCGCCGAGGTGTTGCGCGTCAAGACCGTGCCGTACAGCGATCCGAACCACTATCAGAAAGTGGCGCGTCGGCTCGCGGAAGAGATTCCCGGCGCGATCTGGGCCAACCAGTTCGACAACACCGCGAACCGCGACACGCACGAGCGCACCACTGGCCCGGAGATCTGGGAGCAGACGGAGGGCCGCCTCGACGCGTTCGTGACCGCGACCGGCACGGGCGGCACGCTCGGCGGCGTGTCGCGCTTCCTGAAGAGCCAGACGAACCATCGCGGTCGCAAGCCGCTTGCGTTGCTCGCTGACCCGCAAGGCAGCTCGCTCTATCACTGGCTGCGCGATGGTGAGCTGAAGGCGACCGGCCCCGGCTCGATCACCGAAGGCATCGGCATCGGCCGCGTGACCGCGAATCTCGAAGGCGCGCCGCTCGACGACGCGCTGCATGTCACCGACGTCGAGTGCGTACGTACCGTTTATCAACTGCTGCGGCAGGAAGGCCTGTTCCTCGGCAGCACCAGCGGCGTGAACGTCGCTGCGGCCCTGCAAGTCGCGCGGCGGCTCGGCCCCGGCCACACGATCGTGACGATCCTGTGCGACACCGGTGCGAAGTACCAGTCGCGTCTGTTCAATCGCAAATGGCTCGCGGAAAAGGGACTGCTGGAGGCGGCCGGGCTCGATCAGCCGCTCGCACCCAACCTCGTTCCGCCGGTGCCTTTCACGGAGATGCCTCGTGTCGATGCACACCGACTCCGCGCTTAAGTTCGAGCGCCATCCGGTTCACACCGACGTCGTTATCGTCGGTGCGGGCCCGTGCGGCCTGTTCCAGGTATTCGAGCTCGGTCTGCTCGGGCTGAAGGCGCACGTCGTCGATTCTTTGAAAGCGCCCGGCGGCCAGTGCGTGGAGCTGTATCCGGACAAGCCGATCTACGACATTCCTGCGGTGCCCGTATGCACGGGCCAGGAGCTGACCGATCGTCTGCTCGAGCAGATCCGTCCGTTCGGCGCCGGTTTGCATCTGGGCCAGGAAGTCACCGAAGTCGCGCGACAGGACAACGGCCGCTTCCGCGTCGTAACTGGCGCGGGCACGGTGTTCGATGCCGGCGCTGTCGTCATCGCTGGCGGCGTGGGTTCGTTCCAGCCGCGCAAGCTCGACGTGCCGGGTGCGGCCGAGATCGAAGGCAAGTACATCCACTATCGCGTCAAAGATCCGCGTGCGTATGCGGATCAGGACGTCGTGATCCTCGGCGGCGGCGACTCCGCACTCGATTGGGCGCTGACGCTCGTCGAGCACGCGCGCAGCATCGTGCTCGTGCATCGTCGTCCTGAGTTCCGCGGTGCGCCCGCATCGGTTGCAAAGCTTTACGCGTTGCGTGACGAGCATCGTGCCGACGTGCTGATCGGCCAGGCGAAGGAAGTCACCGCGGTCGATGGCGTGCTGAAGTCGCTGAGCGTGCAGGGCGCAGACAGCGTCGTGCGTCGCGTCGAGCTGGACCAGTTGCTGGTGTTCTTCGGCCTGTCGCCGAAGCTCGGGCCGATCGCGAACTGGGGCCTAGACATCAACAAGCGTCAGCTCACCGTCGACACCGAGAAGTTCCAGACGAACGTGCCCGGTATCTACGCGGTCGGCGACATCAATCACTACGCCGGCAAGAAGAAGCTGATCCTGTCGGGCTTCCACGAGGCGGCGCTCGCGGCGTTCGCGATCAAGGAATATCTCGAGCCCGGCAAGAAAGTGCACCTGCAGTACACGACCACGAGCCCGCTCATGCACAAGCGGCTCGGCGTCGAGTCGGCCGAAGATCAGGCAGCAGCGCGCAAAGCGGCCAGCGGCTAATTCTTCGTCAGCACCAGGAACACGCCGCTGGCGCGCGCGATGCGCTCGCGGCCGACGCTGAAGTACACGTTCGCGAACGCCATGCGTGAGCCGACCTTCTGGATGTCGAGCGAGGTCTCGACCCAGTCGCCGATCTGCGCGCCGCCCGCAAAATCCACGCTCAGGTTCGCGGTCACCATGCTCGTCGGCGGCGTCGTCGACGTCGCGAGCCCATAGCCGAGCGCTATATCCGCGATTGATGCGAGCACGCCGCCGTGCAAAGTGCCGCGGGCGTTGGTGTGCTTCTCCTGCACGCGCATGCCGATGACCAGCGACGTGCCCGAGCCGACGCTGTACAACGGCCCGATCGTCTCGAGGAACGGACTCGTCCGGAAGATCGGCGCGAAACCCGCCGGAATTTCACTGGTACTCATGACGACGACACCGTACTGATCCGGCGCTGTCCCTGCCAATGCAATCTTGGCATCGCCAGCCATGCACCCGGCGAATGGTGCTATCTTCGCCGCTCTCATGAGCTCTCGAACCGAATTCGCGATCCTCGGCGCCGGCGCGATCGGCTCCATCCTCGGTGCACATCTGACGCGCGCAGGCCACGCGGTGACGATGCTGGTTCGCGAGCGTCGCGCTGCGCAGCTCCGCAGCGACGGATTGCGAATCAAAGGACTGAGCGAATTCGCGACGCCGGTTCAAGTGCTCACCGATGCTTCCCAGCTGCGTAGCGCGGACGTGCTGATCGTCGCGATGAAGACGCCCGGCACAGCCGAGGCGCTCGAGCCGCTGCGCAACGCCGACATCGGCACGGCTTTCTCGATTCAGAACGGCGTGTGGAAGGACGAGGCGCTCACGAATGCGTTCGGCGCCGATCGTGTGCTCGGTTGTCTGGCGAACACCAGCGGCGAGCTCTTGCCCTCGGGCGAAGTGCTGTTCACGCGCAATGTGAACATCTACATCGGCGAGCTGCCGGCGGGATCGAGCGCTCGCGCCGAAACGCTCGCGCAGACCATCGACGCCTCCGGTGTGCGGACCACTGCAGTGCCCGACGTACTGGCCCGCGAGTGGACCAAGTTCGTGGGTTGGGCCGGCTTGATGCTGATGTCGATCACGACGCGCGCTACGACATGGCGCTATCTCACCGACCCCGATTGCGCGCTGGTGATGGTGCGTGTCCTGCGAGAAGTTGCCAGCATCCCTCGCGCTGCCGGCGTGCAGCTCGCGAACGAGGACACGTTGTTGCCTCTGCAGGGCATCCTGGCCGGTACGGAAGAGGCGGGCGTTCAGGCCGTCATGCAAGCCGGCCGCGATTTCCAGCGTAATGCGCCCACTCATCGGCTGTCCTCGCTGCAGGATCTGGAGGCCGGCCGGCCGTTGGAGATCGAAGGGACGCTCGGCTATGCCGTACGGCAGGCACGACAGTTGCACCTGCCGGTGCCGCTGCTCGATTCGCTCTATCACCTCGCTGTTGCAATCGATCGAACGCGCGTCGCCGAGCGTTAATGCGTCAGGTCCGCACTTGCGCCCCGGGCGGCCCGGTGCTGTGATGACCGCCCGCCCAGGATCGAGAAACTCCCAGGAAACCCTTATGGAAGCCCGCCGAGCCCCGCAGCCGTCGTATCCGTTTCAGCTGTCGCTGCGCGTCCGGCATCCATCGATCGATCCGGCGGCGATCTCGCGCGAGTTGCAGATCGAGGCCGAGCATTCGTTCCGTGCCGGCGACCTGCGCGACGCGACTCGGAGCGCCGCGGTGACGCCCGCTCACGTCGAGAGCTACTGGCTGGCGACAATCGATCCGTCATCGCTGCTCGCCGGCAAAGCGCCGCTGACGCCCGAGCTCAGTCCGCAGATTCACGCCATTGCCCTGGCCGCGGTCGATACTGCGCTGACCATCCTGATCACGAGCGTGTTGCGACGACATGCGGAGTTCTTTCGCCGCATCGAGTCCGAAGGCGGCGAGGTGCGGCTGATCGTGGCCCTCTCGGCGCGCAAAACGCGCGGCTTCACGCTGACGCCGCACTTGAGCAAGGCACTGAGCGATCTGCGTATTCCCGTCGACTTCGAGCTGGGCCACCGATGACGCGCACACGTTCGTTCGCAATCGTTGCACTGACATTGCTCGCAGGCTGTCAGTCGACGCCCCCTGCGCAGGTCCCGCCGCCGTCGCTGCAGTTGATGGAATCGCAGCCGCTGGTGCTCGCGCCGGGTTGCGAGGCCAGCGGCAGCGTGATGGTCGAGTTCATCGTGCGCATGGATGGCAGCCCGGACTCGTTGCAGGTTTCGCCCGCACCCGAGTGCGTGCGCGCCGCGCTCACCGCCTGGGTGAGCTCCTTCCGTTATCTCCCGCCCTCGGCGGACGTTCCCACCGGCGTCGAATGGCTGATGGTGTCGGCGCGCCGCGGCTCCTGAGCGCAACCCTGGCCGCTTCATTCGCGTCCAACGGCGGATGAAGAAGAAAATTCTCCTCGGACTTGCGGCGCTCGCTGTCGTCGTCGGCATCGCGCTCTACGTCAAGACGCGACCTGAAGCTCCAGACACCCGCTTTACCGGCGCTTACGCGCTGGCAGACGGCACGCTCGTGTTCGTGTCGCCCCGCGAAGGCAAGGTGCTGCGCTATCGCACGATGAACGGCGAAAGCGGCGTGCTCTGGCCCACTGCGGACGGCGAATACGAGGGCGGCCCCGGCTGGGACCAGCGCGAGCCCGTCATCAATCGCATCAAGTTCGAGCGAGGAGACGCCGGGCAGCCCGGCTTCGACTGGCGCCGCGCCGATGACAAGCCTGTGCATGCGCGGCGCATCGATTTGCCCGAACACACATCGATGTTCGCGAGCGGCGAGCTGCAGCTACGGGGCAAGGTCGTGCTGCCGGACGCCTCGACATACGGTCCCGGCCCGTATCCCGCCGTCGTAATCGTGCACGGCTCGGAGGACTACAGCGCAGTCGACTATTACTCCGACCCATATCTCTATGCGGCCAACGGTTTCGCCGCGCTGGCCTTCGACAAGCGCGGCACCGGCGGCTCGCACGGCAAATATCTGCAGAATTTTCACGTCCTGTCGGACGACGTCGTGGCGGCAGTACGCTGGCTGCGCACGCAGCCAGGCATCGACGGCAATCGCATTCATCTCGCCGGCTTCAGTCAGGGCGGCTGGATCGCGCCGCTCGCGGCGTTGAAAGACGGCAACATCCGCAGCGTGCTGGTCGGCTATGGCGTCATGGTGCCGGTGACGGGCGAGGATCGCTGGGGTTACTTCTACGCACTCCAACAGAAAGGCCTGGGCGCCGACGCCCTTGCTGCGGCAGATCGCGTCAACGCATTGATCGAAGACATCGTCGATCGCGACCAGAATCGCTGGAGCGAGCTCGGCACGCTGCTCGATGCGGGCCGCTCGCAACCTTGGTTCGCGGGCGTGCGCGGCAGCGATTCGATGCTGGGCGTGCTGACCGACAGCAAGCTGCCGTTGTGGGCCATGCGCGTGTACTTGTGGTGGCGCATTCGCTCGCAGGGCGACACGCCGTTCATCGATCGCGTCTACGATCCCGTGCCGACGATGCAGAAGCTGCAGGCGCCGAGTCTGTGGCTGCTGGGCGGCGAAGATTCGAGCGCACCGACGCCGTGGACGCTGCGCGAGCTGCAGAAGCTGCAGGCCGAAGGTCGGCCGGTGCAGGTGCGGGTCTTTCCTGACGCCGATCACGGCATCATCAAGTTCGTGCCGGCGGAGAACGGTGAGCGGCGCTACACGGGACTCGAGCCCGACTACTATCCCGCGCAGATTGCGTGGCTGCGCGCGAACAGCGGCTCCTGAGTTCTTTGTAATAGGGCGCCCGGGCGAAATACGTTAGGCTGCGCGGGTCAACACGACCCCCGCGCACCATGACAAGAACGCCCGACGCGACGCCTTTCGAGCACCTGCTTTCACAACGTTTGACTCGCCGGCGCGTGCTCGCTGCGGGTGCCGCGCTCGCGCCGCTTGCAGTCGCGGGCGGTGGGCTGCTCAGCGCATGCGCGACGACGCGACCGGCTGGTGCGCTGTCCTTCAAAGGCATCCAAGGCAGCCAGGCTGACGATGTAGTGCTGCCGCCGGGCTATCGCTACGACGTGCTCGTTCGTTGGGGCGACAGTCTCTGGACGTCGGTGCCCGATCTGAACACGACGCGGCTTGCTGACGGCGTGCTGCTCGAACCTGGCGCAGCCGAACGGCAGCAACGTCAGTTCGGCACGAACTGCGACGCGATTCATTTCTTCCCGCTCGATGCACGCGGCGAGCGCGGCATCCTGTGCGTCAACAACGAATACACGGTCGACGAGCTGATGTTCCCGCAGCATCTCGGCATCGCCGGTGCATTGCTGGGCCGCGGTCGCGAGTTCGTCAGCAAGTATCCGCACGCTGTCGATGTAGCCAAGGCGGCGCAGGGCGTGTCGGTCATCGAAATCGCGCGCGCCCGCGGCCGTTGGCAGCTGGTGAAGGACTCGCGCTACAACCGGCGCATCACGGCGCAGACGCCGATCGACATCGGTGGACCAGCGCGCGGCGCGGCGTTGCTGCGAACGCAGGCGGATCCCGATGGAGTCCGCGCGCTGGGTACGTTCGGTAATTGCGCCGGCGGCGAGACGCCGTGGGGCACGTACCTGACGGCCGAAGAAAACATCCAGGATTATTTCGGCAACCTGGACCACCTCAAGGCGCGCAGCGACGTCGATCCCTACATCGTCGAATCGCACCGGCGCTGGCGCATGTGGAAAGTGAATTCGCTGTATGCGTGGGAAGCTGCCGATGCGCGCTTCGATCTGCCGCGCACGCCGACCGAACCGTTCCGCTTCGGCTGGATCGTCGAGATCGATCCGCGCGATCCAACCCGGCCGCCCGTGAAGCGCACTGCGCTCGGTCGCTTTGCGCACGAAGGTGCGAGTCCAGTCATCGCGCACAACGGCCGCGTTGCCGTGTACCTCGGCGACGACGACAAGTTCGAGTTCATCTACAAGTTCGTGTCCGAAAGCCGCTTCGACCCGAAGAATCCAGCCGCCAATCGCGATTTGCTCGATCGCGGGACGCTGCACGTCGCGCGGTTGGATGCGAGCGGTCGCGGCGAATGGTTGCCGCTGGTGTTCGATCCGCAAGGTCCGCTGAATGCCGCTGCGGGTTTTCGCGATCAGGCAGAGGTGATGATCAAGGCACGCGCCGCGGCGAGCGTGCTCGGTGCGACGCCGATGGATCGCACTGAGGACATCGAAGCGAATCCGGTTTCGGGGCGCATCTACGTGGCATGCACTCGCAACGAACAGCGCACTGCCGCTGCAGCTCATCTCATGTATGCCGGCCGTGAAATCGACTCCGGGATCGATCGCGCGAATCCGCGCGGCGCCAATCCGTTCGGGCACATCATCGAGATTCGCGAAGCCGGCGACGATCACACCGCGCGCGAGTTTTCCTGGGAAGTATTCCTGCTCGGCGGCGATCCCGCCGGCGCACATCTGATCACCGACCTGACGCAAGTCCGACAGGACAGTACTTACTACGCCGGTTACGCGAAGGCGGACGAGCTGAGCCCGATCGGTTCACCGGACAACATCGGCTTCGATCGCAACGGCAACTTGTGGATCGTGACCGACGGTCCGCAGCCGCGCGGCTCGAACGATGGTTGCTACGCGTGTCCGACCGCAGGTCCGCAGCGCGGCCGCTTGCAGCAGTTCATGAGCGGCCCGGTCGGCGCGGAAATCTGCGGCTGCCAGTTCTCGCCGGATTGCGAGACGCTGTTCCTGAGCATTCAACATCCGGGTGAGGGCGGTCATGTCGGCGAGCCGCGCAGCCACTGGCCCGACGGGCCCGGCACGCAGCCGCGCGCGAGTGTCATCGCGATCACGAAAGAGGGCGGCGGGACGGTAGGAACCTAGAGGACCTTACCGGGATTCATGATCCCGTTCGGATCGACTGCCTTTTTGATCGAGCGCATCAGCTCGATCGCGACCGGATTCTTGTAGCGAAGCAACTCCCCGCGCTTCAACTGACCGATGCCATGCTCCGCGCTGAAGCTGCCGCCATAGCGCGCAACGAGATCGTGCACGGCTCGATTCACCTGCGGCGCCAGACGCAGGAATTCCGCGTTGTTGCCGCCGCGCGCCGGGCTCAGATTGAAATGCAGATTGCCGTCGCCGAGATGGCCGTACGAAACGAGCCGCGCGCTCGGCGCCAGCCGGGCGACGGCGGCTCCGCCCTCGACAATGAAGCGCGGCAACTCGCTCGTCGTCACCGAGATATCGTGCTTGATGCTGGCGCCTTCACGACTCTGTGCTTCGGGAATCGTCTCGCGCAGCCGCCAGAACATCTCGCGTTGCGCTTCGCTCGCAGCGATGGCGGCATCGGTGATCTCGCCGGCTGCCATCGCCGCGGCCAGCTCGGCTTCGATACTTTCGCGCGCAGCCGTGCTGCTGCGGCCCATGCCGATCTCAACCAATACGTACCACGGATGCGGCCGGTCGAGCGGATCGCTCGTCGACGCAATGTGCTGCAGAACCAGATCGAGCGCGACACGCGGGATGAGCTCGAACGTCGTAACCGCGTCGCTGGTGAACGTGCGCAATCGCGACAGGAGCGTCACCGCGGCGTGCGGCTCCGGCACGCCGACGAATGCAGTCAGCGCCCACGCGGGCCGCGAGAAGAGTTTGCAAGCTGCAGCCGTGATGATGCCGAGCGTGCCTTCCGCGCCGATGAACAAATCGCGCAGATCGTAGCCAGTGTTGTCCTTGCGCAGCGGCTTCAGGCCATCGAGTACGCGGCCGTCGGGCAGCACGACTTCGAGGCCGAGCACGAGGTCGCGCATCATGCCGTAGCGCAGGACCGCGGTGCCGCCGGCGTTGGTCGACAGGTTGCCGCCGAGCTGACACGAGCCTTCCGAGCCGAGGCTCATCGGGAACAGTCGATCGACCGCCGCAGCCGCGCTCTGGATCTCAGCGAGCACGCAGCCGGCTTCCGCGATCATCGTGTAGTTCGCCGGATCGAGCGTACGGACGCGACGCATGCGTGCGAGCGACAGAACGATCTGCGAGCCGTCGTTGCTCGGCGTCGCGCCTCCGCAGTAGCTGGTGTTGCCGCCGACCGGCACGACGCCGATGCGTGCCTCGTGGCACAGCTTCATGATGGCAGCGACCTGCTCGGTCGAATCCGGCCGCAGCACCAGCGAAGTGGCGCCGTGGTACAGCTTGCGATGATCGATCAGGAACGGCTCGACATCGTTGGGTTGATCCAGAAAGCCGTGCGGTCCGACGATCGCCCGCAGGCGATCCAATGTCGAAGTGTCGATGCTCGTGCTCATGGCGCCAATGTCCAGTTCGAGGGCTGCGCAGCCAGTGCTTCGAGATGCGCGCCGTCGAGGATCTCGCCGGAAGTGACTTTCTGGTCGCGCAAAATGCAGGCGAAGCGCTGATCGCTGTCGGCCGCTCCGTTCTGCACGATACCGCCGATCAAGTGCTCGCTGCCCGCTGTCGTATCGACCGTTACTTTGAACATTGAGCGCAGCGGCAAGCGGCGTCCTTCCAGCAGAAACTTCTGGCAGAACAGCTGCGGGCACAGTTGCCGAGCCTGCGCCGACTCCATCGGCTCGCAGCCCTTCACGACGATCACCTTCGCAGTGCGCAGCAGCTCCGGCTCACGCAGATTGTCGAGCAGCGAGAACAGGCCCCACAGGGCGATGCCGGAGATGGCGGCGAAAATGACGAGGCGGAGGGACAGCACCTCGTAAGAATGTCAGGCTGAAGCCTGACCCACAACGCCTACTGCGCGCGTAGCGCGGCGATGCGCTCTTCCAGCGGCGGATGGCTCATGAACAGCCGCATCAGGCCCTGACGCATCATGCCGCTGATGCCGAACGCAGCCATCTGATCCGGCAGCGGCTGCGGATGCTGCTGACGCAGGCGCTCCAGCGCCGCGATCATCGGCTCGCGGCCTTCCAGCTTGGCGCCGCCCGCGTCGGCGCGGAACTCACGCCGCCGCGAGAACCACATCACGATCATGCTCGCGAGAATGCCGAGCACGAGCTGCGCGACGATGACGCTGATGAGGAACGCGGGTCCGTGCCCGCGCTCGGTCTTGAACACGACGCGATCGATCAGGTAGCCGATCACGCGCGACAGAAAGATGACGAACGTGTTCACCACGCCCTGGATCAGCGTCAGCGTGACCATGTCGCCGTTCGCGACGTGACTGATCTCGTGGCCGAGCACGGCCTCGGCTTCACGCCGCGACATGCCACGCAGCAAGCCGGAGCTCACGGCCACCAGCGCGCTGTTCCGGCGCGGACCGGTGGCGAATGCATTCATGTCGGGCGAATCGAACACGCCGACTTCGGGCATGCCGACGCCCGCAGCCTGAGCCTGGCGGCGCACGGTTTCGACGAGCCACGTCTCGGCCGCGTCGCGCGGCTGCTCGATGACGCGCACGCCCATCGCGCGCTTGGCAATGAACTTGGACATCGCGAGCGAGATGAGCGAGCCGCCGAAGCCGAGTACGGCGGAGAAGATCAGCAGGGCGTTGAAATCGATCCCGGTGCCGCGCGCGTCGAGATAGTTATCGACGCCGAGCAGGCGCAGGGTGACGCTCAGAACGACCAAGATTGCCACGTTGGTGGCGAGGAACAGAAAAATGCGTTTCATGGAGGGCATATGCGGGTAGCCCCCCGGCAAATCAATAGGCGGAATCTACTCGCGCAAGGAGCGCCCAGATGGTTCGGGCGCGCGGGCAGGAGCGCGACTCAGGCGTCGTCGCGGTCGCTGTAATCGTCGTCGTCGAGGTCTTCGTCGTCGTCGTCGTCCCAGTCGTCGTCGTCTTCGTCCTCGTCCCAGTCGTCCTCGTCCTCGTCGTCCTCTTCTTCCTCGTCCTCATCGTCGTCGTCGCTCGCCCAGCCTTCCGGCTCCTGGGCGTGCTCCAGGTCGAGCTCGTGCCAGGTATCGAGGTCGATCTCCTCGATATCGCCGTTCTCGTACTGAACCTCGATGATCTCTTCGTCCGGATCGACCGACAGCACCCGGAAGATCTCGTTCTCTTCGAGATCCTCGTACCACTGTCCCTGAACCGGGTCGTAGTCTCTGGCCACGCAAACACCTCAAGAACGCCAGGTCAGCCCTCAGCAACTGGCCGCGGAATATTAGGGGCATTCGCCGTGACTGCCAAGCGTGTGGGAGCTGCAAAGCGTACGAGGTTGAGGTAATAGTGGCACGAGCCATGAATTCTGCTACGCACCCATCGTCTGCTCTGCCGCTGCTGCGCGCGCGCCGCATCGTGGTCAAAGTTGGCTCCGCGCTCCTGGTCGATGCGCAGGAAGGCACCCCGAACCGGGGTTGGCTGGCGGCGCTGGCGGAGGACGTGGCGGCCTTGCGTGCCCGCGGGCAGGAAGTGCTGCTGGTGTCGTCGGGCGCCATCGCACTGGGACGCCGGCAACTTGGCCTGACGTCGACGCGGCTCAAGCTGGAAGAGAAGCAGGCCGCGGCGGCCGTCGGCCAGATCCGCCTCGCGCATGCCTGGAAGGACGCGCTGGAGCTGCATCGGCTCAGCGTCGCGCAGATCCTGCTGACCTTCGGCGACACCGAGGAGCGCCGCCGCTATCTCAATGCCCGCAACACGTTGAGCGCGCTGCTGCGCCTCGGCGCGATTCCGGTGATCAACGAGAACGACACGGTCGCGACTGCGGAGATCCGCTATGGCGACAACGATCGGCTGGCCGCGCGGGTGGCGCAGATGATCAGCGCGGATTGTCTGGTATTGCTGTCGGACGTGGATGGCTTGTACAGCACCGACCCGCGGCGCGATCCGGATGCGCGGTTCATCCCGGATGTGCATTCGATCACCCTGGACATCGAGCGCATGGCCGGCGGCACCACTTCCGCGGTCGGTTCCGGCGGCATGGCCACCAAGATTGCCGCTGCGAAAATCGCCATTGCTGCCGGGTGCCGCATGGCCGTCGCGCTCGGGCGCGAGTTGCATCCGCTCCGCCGCATCCAGGAAGGGGAGCGCTGCACCTGGTTTCATCCCTCCGTCACACCTGCGACGGTTCGCAAGCAGTGGATCGCTGGCGCGCTGAAGCCGGCAGGTGAGTTACACGTAGATGAAGGTGCGGCTGCGGCTCTGGGTCGCGGCAAGAGCCTGCTGCCGGCAGGCGTGACCAAGGTCGTGGGGCGGTTCAAGCGCGGCGACGCGCTGATCGTGCGTGCGCCGAGCGGCAAAGAGATCGCACGCGGTTTGTCTGCGTACTCGAGCCTCGATGCCGAGCGGCTGCGCGGGCGTCATTCCAGTGAGATCGAAGGCGTGCTGGGCTTCCACGGCCGCGACGAGATCATCCACCGGGATGATCTCGTGATCACGGGCTAGCGCCGGTTCACGGGAGTGCCGAAATAGCGGGGAGACACCGGATCGCTCGCCGGATAAGTCTCCTTGAGCTGCTCGTCGATCGCCCGCTCGCTGCGCGCACGCGGATGCCTCAACCGCCAGCGCCAGGCGATACCGCGGTACGCAGGCCGCGCGATCAAGGCAACAGCGCTCAGCAGCACGACGGTCTCCAACACACTGAAAGTCGAGCGACGCGCTTCGGTGCGAGTGCTGAGCATGAGATGTCCTCCTGGCGTCTCCAGGAGACGCATGCGATGCGAGGTCAGTTCCCTACACTTTCGGCGGCACGATCGGATGCGAGCTCGACAAACCGCCGTCGACCGGGAAGGCCTGGCCGTTCACGTACGAGGCATCGTCGGAGGCGAGGAACAGGGCCATCTGCGCGATCTCGACCGGCGCACCGGCGCGGCGCAGCGGATTGAGCTGACCGATCTTGTGATCCGTGCCGCGGGCGCGTGCCTGCTCGAAGATCGGCCGCGTCATGCCGGTCTCGATGAGGCCCGGGCAGATGGCGTTGATGCGCACGCCGCTGCCGCTCAGTTGATACGCCGTCGTCTGAACCAGGCTGACGACGCCGGCCTTGCTCGCACTGTATGGCGAGCCGCCCGCGCCGGAGCGCAGTCCCGCAACGGATGCCGTGCAGATGATCGAACCGCGCTTGCGCGGCGTCATGACGCGCGCTGCGTGTTTCACCGCGAGAAACGTGCCGATCAGGTTGATCTTGAGAATCTCCGCCCAGTGCTCCGGCGTCTGCTCCTGCATCGGCACCCAGCCGCCGCTCACGCCGGCGTTGGCGTAGCAGACGTCGAGTGCGCCGAACTCGCTGACGGCCGCATCGATCGCGGCGGCAATTGCCGACTCGTCGGACGAATCCTTGACGAAGGCGATCGCCTTGCCGCCGCTCTGCTTGATCGCTGCGGCGGTGTCTTCGACAGCCTGCGCACGATCGAGCACGACGAGGTTCGCACCTTCCTGCGCGAACAGAATGGCAGTGGCGCGACCGATGCCGCTGCCGGCGCCGGTGACGAGTGCTGTCTTGCCTGCGAGTCTTTTCATAGGACCCGAAGATTAGCTGAAACCTTGTGACCGTGGGCTGTAGGTCGGGCTTTAGCCCGACAAATCCAAACACCCAGTTCCGACCAACGGGACGATAATGCCGCTCATATGTCGCCCGACCTGATGCTCCAGCAAGATTTCGGCGTCATCGCCGACCTCATTCATGGCTACGCGCTGGAACGCCCCAGCCATCCCGCGCTGATCCACGACGAGCATGTCCTCACGTACGGCGCGCTCGACCAGTTGATGGATCGAGTCGCCGCATCGTTGCAACGAGACGGCGTTCAGTCCGGCGATGTCATCTCCATCTGCGGCGCGTCGTGCGTCGAGTACGGGGCAATCTTTCTCGGCGCGCTGCGCGCGGGAGTCGCGGTTGCACCGTTGGCACCTTCTTCGACACCCGAAGGATTGGCGACGATGCTCGCGGACTGCGGCGCGAAGATTCTGTTCCTCGACGAGCCGATCGTCGCTGCGCTCGAAGGGCAGAAGTTGCCGGCGTCGCTGCGCAGGGTTCCGCTCTCGATGCGCGAATGGCTCGCGCCGGAGAGCGCGAAGCCGCGGCCGGTTCGGATCGATCCGGGCGCGCCGTTCAACATCATCTATTCGTCAGGGACGACCGGCACGCCGAAGGGCATCGTGCAATCCCATCGCATGCGCTGGGCGCACGTGCATCGTGCATCGCTCGCGCGCTATGACCGCACGGCCGTCACGATCTGCTCGACGCCGCTGTATTCGAACACGACGCTGGTGAGCTTCTTCCCGACGTTGGCGATGGGCGGCACGGTCGTGCTCATGGCGAAGTTCGACACGCTGAAATTCCTGCAACTGGCGCAGCGTCACGGCGTGACGCACGCGATGCTGGTGCCGGTGCAATACCAGCGCATCATGGATCTGCCGGAGTTCGATCGCTTCGACCTGCAGACCTTCCGCATGAAGTTCTGCACCAGCGCGCCGTTCGCGGCAGTACTCAAGGCGGACATTCTCAAGCGCTGGCCGGGCGGCCTGACGGAGTACTACGGCATGACCGAGGGCGGCGGCAGCTGCATCCTCTACGCGCACGAATTTCCGGACAAGCTGCACACGGTCGGCCAGCCCGCGCCAGGTCACGAGATTCGCCTGATCGACGAGCAGGGTCGCGAAGTGGCACGCGGTGAGGTCGGCGAGATCGTCGGCCGCTCGCCGGCGTCGATGATGAACGGCTACTTCAATCAGCCGGGCAAAACCGCGGAAGCGGAGTGGCACGACGGCGCGGGCAATCGCTACATCCGCACCGGCGACGTCGGCCGCTTCGACGAGCAGGGATTCCTCACACTGATGGATCGTCGCAAGGACATGATCATCTCCGGCGGCTTCAACATCTACCCGAGCGACCTGGAGGGCGTGTTGATCAAGCACGACGCGATCAAGGAAGTCGCCGTGGTCGGCGTGGCCTCGCGGCAGTGGGGCGAGACGCCCGTGGCTTTCGTCGTGCTCAAGCCTGGACACGCAGCGACAGCGGACGAGATCCGCACGTGGGGCAACGAGCGTCTCGGCAAGACGCAGCGGTTGGCATCGGTGGAGATCCGCGACGTGCTGCCGCGAAGCGCGATCGGCAAAGTGCTGAAGCGCGAGCTACGCGATCAGTACGCTCAGGCGGGCAGCTCGTCCTGACGCAGCGTGCGCATCGCGCGGTAATAGTGGAACGTCGACCACGCGAACGTAAACACGATGATGCAGAGCGCGTAGCGCAGCCCGTCGGCGCTCGCTTGTGCAGCGGGTACGCCAGCTTCCAACATGTTGTTGCCGATCGTGTGGCTGATGAAGCCGGTCAGCAGCGGACCGACGCCGATGCCGATGAAGTTCAGCACCAGGAACAGCAGTGCGGTCGCGAGCGCTCGCTCACGCGGCGTGACCAGTCGATACGTCGCGGAGATCGACGGCGCGAGGTACATCGTGCCGAAGCAGACGTACAGGAACAGGCAGATCAGCACGACCGGCGTGTGCGACAGCGCGAAGGCCGCCGCGGCGAACGGCAGCGAGATCAAGTTCGAAATCGCCGGCACCTTCAACATGTAGCGCGAGTCGCCGTGGCGCTGCGTGAGCTTGTCGGCATACGTGCCGCCGATGTACGTGCCGAGCAAGCCGCCGAATCCGACCAGGAATGCGAGCCACACTCCGGCTTGCGCGACCGTGAAGCCATGCGAGCGGATGAGGTACGAGTTGTAGAACGCACTGACGCCGTAGCTCACGAACGCATGCAATCCCGCTGCAAACGCGAGATGCCTGAAGCTGCTCTTCGCGCCGAGTGTGCGCACCACGGTCGCCATCGGCGGAGCTTCCGGCACGGTGTGAGCGCCGCCTTCAGAGAAACCGCGCGGCGGTTCGCGCACCGTCAGCTTCAGCACGAGCGCCAGCAGAATGCCGGGCAGGCCGACGATGAGGAACGCCGCGCGCCACCCGTACATCTGTGCCACGACGCCGCCCATCATGAGTCCGATGAAGGTGCCGCCGTACACGCCCATCGCGTAGATCGACAATGCCTTGCTGCGTCGCTTCGGCTCGAAGTAGTCGCTGATGAGCGAGAGGGCGGGCGGGCTGCAGCCGGACTCGCCGATGCCGACGACGACGCGGGCCAGGAACAGCTGCCAGAAATTACGGACGACGGCCGTAACGGCAGTCGCCGAGCTCCAGATCAGCAACGACAACGCGATGATGTTGACGCGGTTGCCCCGGTCCGCCCAGCGCGCGATCGGAATGCCGAACGTCGTGTAGAACAGCGCGAAAGCCGTGCCGCTGAGTGCCCCGAGCTGCCAGTCGTGCAACCCGAACTCGTGCTTGATCGGCTCGATCAGCGTCGTGAGGATCTGGCGGTCGACGAAGTTGAAGACGTAGACGACGAACAGGAACCAGACGACGTAGTAGCGATAGCGTTCGCTCGCCTGGAACGCCGCGGGCTGCGCCTCGGCCGCGGATTTCAGCTGGTCCGTCTCGACAGCCATCCGACCCCCTGCTGCATTTCGTTGTGCGTGGACTGTGCGGGCGCCGTGCCGCCGACGTCAGCGACATTTGCAATTCTTTACTGCGCGGCGCTCGCCGTTAGAATGCAGGCATGCAGGCCGAAGCCAGCACATCGCACAACATCGCTGCCCTGATGGATTCATTGGGGCGCGCTGCCGTGGACGCGTCACGCGCGCTCGCGCGAGCGACTACTGCGACGAAGAACGCGGCGCTCACCGCCGCTGCCGCGGAGATTCGCAAGCAGCGCACCGCGATTCTGGAAGCGAATCGCAGCGATCTGCAGGCGGCGCGGGAGCGCGCGCTGTCCGACGCCATGATGGATCGACTGGCGCTCGACGAGCAGCGCGTCGCAGCCATGGCGAAGGGAATTGAAGAAGTTGCAGCGCTGAACGATCCGATCGGTGTCGTCATCGCCGCGTGGACACGACCGAATGGCCTGCGCATCGAGCGCGTGCGCGTGCCGCTCGGCGTGGTGGGTATCATCTACGAGAGTCGGCCGAACGTTACCGCTGATGCCGGTGCGCTGTGCTTGAAATCCGGCAACGCAGTCATTCTGCGCGGCGGCTCCGAGAGCGCGAATTCGAGCCGCGCGATTCACGCGTGCCTGGTCGCCGGACTGCGCGCCGCCGGCTTGCCGGAGGCCGCGATTCAAATCGTACCAACCACCGACCGGGCAGCCGTTGGTCACATGCTCTCGAGCATGACCGACTCCATCGACGTCGTCGTGCCGCGTGGCGGACGCAGTCTCGTCGAGCGCGTGCAGAAAGAAGCGCGCGTGCCGGTGATCGGTCATCTCGAAGGCAACTGCCACGTCTACGTCGATCGCGACGCGGATGCCGGCATGGCTCGCGAGATCGTGCTGAACGCGAAACTGCGGCGGACCGGCGTCTGCGGCGCGGCCGAAACCGTGTTGTTCGATCGCGGCGGCACCGGCGCCGAATCCATCGTGCGCGCGCTGCTCGATGCTGGCTGCGAGGTGCGTGGCGACGAGGCAGTACAGCGCCTTGATAAGCGGGTCACAGTCGCGAC